>OEIU01001704.1_pt1 | contig 13336 bp, 12 predicted proteins | sample 1539221 | NCBI WGS metagenome assembly OEIU01 (sample SAMN03792071, study PRJEB22550) | activated sludge metagenome | feature: wastewater treatment plant; material: activated sludge; isolation source: Wastewater treatment plant of a petroleum refinery complex | place: Argentina: Zarate | collected...
ATCACGCTGCCGGGCAAGGCGCCCGGGCAGGCGCGATTCACGCCGGGCTCGGCCGTCCATCCGATGCCGATGCAGACCGGCCGCGCGCAATGACGCGAGCGGGTTCATTCGACAGCGGCCAGCCAGGTGCCGGTCGCGCGCTTCAGCGGCTCCCGGCCAGCCGTTCGAGTTCGTCGTGCCGGCGCCGCACCTCGGCCGGCCAGGTCGACTTGATGTACGAAAGCACAGCGAAGATCTCCCGGTCGCCGAGCACGCCGGCGTAGGCCGGCATGTCGCTCTGGTAGCCCGGCGGCGCGTACTTCTGCACGCCTTCCTTGACGATCCCGAACAGCACGTCGCCCGGGTGGTGCCAGGTGTGGCCGCTGGCGTCGTGCGGCGGCGCCGGCATGCGCCCGTTGGGGCGCCGCGAGCGCCAGTCCGGCTGGCCTTCGAGCTTCGCGCCGTGGCAGCTCGCGCACTGCCCGTCGTAGACCTGGCGCCCGAGCGCCACCAGGGTCGCATCGTCCGGATCGATGCGGCCAGGCTTCGCGGCGTCGAACCCCCAGCCGCCGAGCGCGACGACCGCCGCGACCACCGCCGCGACGACGATCACCGACGCCGACACCCACACCCACACCCACACCCGGGTCGACGTGGCCCGCTTCTTCGCTTGACTGCCCTTCATGCGAGCTTTCCCTCCACGGACGAACCCCGGCGCGGCCGGCGCATCAGCTCCCAGGCCGCCGGGATCACGAACAAGGACAGCAGTGGCGCGGTGATCATGCCGCCGACCATCGGTGCGGCGATCCGGCTCATCACCTCGCTGCCGGTGCCGCTGCCCAGCAGGATCGGCAGCAGGCCGGCCACGATCACCGCTACCGTCATCGCCTTCGGCCTCACCCGCAGCACCGCACCCTCGACGATCGCGCCGCGCAACGCGTCGCGCCCGCCCCGGCCCGCGGCCAGGCGTGCCTCCCACGCATGCTTCAGGTACACCAGCATGATGACGCCGAACTCCGCAGCCACGCCCGCCAGCGCGATGAATCCCACCCCGGTCGCCACCGACAGGTTGTAGCCGAGCCAGTACAGGAACCAGACTCCGCCAGCCAGCGCGAACGGCAGCGTGGCCATGATCAGCAGCGCCTCGTCGACGCGGCGGAAGGTGAGGTACAGCAGCACGAAGATGATCAGCAGCGTCGCGGGCACGACGACCTTCAGCCGCGCGTTGGCGCGTTCGAGATACTCGAACTGCCCCGAGTACGCGACGCTCGTGCCGGGCTCCATCTTCACCTCGCGCGCAACCACGGCGCGCAGGTCGCCGACCACCGACGCGAGGTCGCGGCCGCGCACGTCGACGTAGACCCAGCCGCTCGGGCGCGCGTTCTCGCTGCGGATCATCGGCGGGCCGTCGCTGACGCGCACGCTGGCGAGCGTGCCCAGCGTCACCTGTGGTCCGGCCGGCGTCGCCACCGGCAACGCGGCCAGCCTGCCGACGGTGTCGCGCCACTCGCGCGGGTAGCGCACGTTGATCGGATAGCGCGCGAGCCCCTCGACCGTCTCGCCGACCTTCTCGCCGCCGACCAGGCCGGTGACGATCGACTGCACGTCGGCGACGTTCATCCCGTAGCGCGCCGCCGCGGCCCGGTCGATGTCGACGTCGACGTAGCGCCCGCCGGTCAGGCGCTCGGCGAGCGCCGAGGACACCCCGGGCACGTCCTTCGCCACCTGCTCGATGCGCTGCGTGATCCGGTCGATCTGCGCCAGCGAGTTGCCCGCGACCTTCACGCCGATCGGGCTCTTCACGCCGGTGGCCAGCATGTCGATGCGGTTGCGGATCGGCGGAATCCAGATGTTGGTCAGTCCCGGTACGCGGACCGCGCGGTCGAGTTCCTCCACCAGCTTTGGCGGCGTCATCCCCGGCCGCCATTGGTCGCGCGGCTTGAACTGGATCGTCGTCTCGAACATCTCCAGCGGCGCCGGGTCGGTGGCGGTCTCGGCCCGGCCGGCCTTGCCGAACACGGTCGCGACCTCCGGCACGGTGCGGATCATCCGGTCGGTCTGCTGCAGCAAGTCGGCGGCCTTCTGCGCCGACAACCCGGGCAGCGCCGACGGCATGTACAGCAGGTCGCCCTCGTCCAGCGACGGCAGGAACTCGCCGCCGAGGCGGCTGGCCGGCCACGCGGCGCTCACCGCGACCAGCGCGGCGGCGGCCAGCGTCGCCCACGGGTGGCGCAGCACGGCTTCGAGCAGCGGCCGATACGCGCCGATGAGCCAGCGATTGAGCGGGTTGCGCGTCTCGTCGGGAATGCGGCCGCGGATCAAGTAGCCCATCAGCACCGGCACCAGCGTCACCGACAGCGCCGCGGCGGCGGCCATCGCGTAGGTCTTGGTGAACGCCAGCGGCGCGAACAGGCGTCCCTCCTGCGCCTGCAGCGTGAACACCGGCACGAACGACAGCGTGATGATCAGCAGCGAGAAGAACAGCGCCGGCCCGACCTCGATCGCCGCCTCGGTGACTTCGCGCCATCGCGTGTCGGCATCCAGCGTCGCGCCCGGATGCGCGCGTTGCCAGGCCTCGAGCCGCTTGTGCGCGTTCTCGATCATCACGACCGCGGCATCGACCATCGCGCCGATCGCGATCGCGATGCCGCCCAGCGACATGATGTTCGCCGCGATTCCCTGCTGGCGCATCACCACGAACGCGACCAGCACGCCCAGCGGCAGCGCGACGATCGCCACCAGAGACGAGCGCAGGTGCCAGAGGAACACCGCGCAGACCAGCGCGACGACGACGAATTCCTCGACCAGCTTGTTCGCCAGGTTGTCGATCGCGCGATCGATCAGCTGGCTGCGATCGTAGACCGGCACGATCTCGACGCCCGCCGGCAGCCCCGCCTTCAGTTCGTCGAGCCTGGCGCGCACCGCCGCGATCGCGTCGCGCGCGTTCTTGCCCGAGCGCAGAACGACCACGCCGCCGACCGCTTCGCCGTCGCCGTCGAGCTCGGCGATGCCGCGCCGCATCTCGGGTCCGACCTGGATGCGGGCTACGTCGCCCAGCGTCACCGGCGTCGCGCCGGCGAGCTTCAACGGAATCGCGCGGAAGTCGGCCAGCGTCTTCAGGTAGCCGCTGGCGCGCACCATCAACTCGGTCTCCGCGAGTTCCAGCACCGCGCCGCCGCTCTCCTGGTTGGCCATCCGGACGGCCGCGATCACCTGTTCGTGCGTGACGCCACGGCTGGCCAGCTTCGCCGGATCGAGCACCACCTGGTACTGCCGGACCATGCCGCCGACGGTGGCCACCTCGGCCACGTCGGGCAGCGTCTTCAGCTCGAAGCGCAGGAACCAGTCCTGCAGCGAGCGCAACTGCGCGAGGTCGTGCCGGCCGCTGCGGTCGACCAGCGCGTACTGGTAGATCCAGCCGACGCCGGTCGCGTCGGGTCCGAGCGAGGACACGGTACCTGCCGGCAGCCGCCCCTGCACCTGGTTCAGGTATTCGAGCACGCGGGAGCGCGCCCAGTAGAGGTCGGTGCCGTCCTCGAACAGCACGTAGACGAAGCTGTCTCCGAAGAACGAGAAGCCGCGTACCGTCCTGGCCCCGGGCACCGACAGCATCGTCGTCGCCAGCGGATAGGTGACCTGGTTCTCGACGACCTGCGGCGCCTGCCCCGGATAGGTGGTGCGCACGATGACCTGCACGTCCGAGAGATCGGGCAACGCGTCGATCGGCGTCGTCCTGAGCGCCCCCAGTCCCGAGGCCACGACGAACACGGTCGACAACAGCACCAGGAACCGGTTGGCCACCGACCAGCGGATCAGCTGCGCGATCATCTCCCGCCCCCGATCCTGCGCAGCGACTCGACGACCAGCCCCGATTCGGACGCGCGCACGCCCACGCGCACGCGGTCGCCCACCTTCAGCCCGGCGAGGACCTGCGGATTCGCCAGCGGGAAGTCCATCGTCATCGCCCCCATCCCGAGCGTGGTGAAGGCGTCATGAGTCAGCGTCACCTCGCCGTCCGAGATCCCCTCGATCGTCGCGTCGGCTTCGTGCAGCGCCCCCGCCGCGGCGGCTCCGCCCGGCGCGGACCCCGCCGGCGCGCCTTCGGCTCGCGCCTGCACGCCGCGCAGGCTCGCCTCCGAGTCGATCAGGAACTGCCCGCTGGCGACGACCTGCTGGCCTTCCTCGAGCCCCGCGAGCACGATCGTGTCGTCGCCCGCCTCGTCACCCGGCGTCACCTCCACCGGCCGGTAGCGTCCGTCGCCGAGTGCGAGCATCACCAGCGCGCGCTTGCCGGTGCGGATCACGGCCTCGGTCGGCACCAGCAGCACGGCCTCGCGCGCGGCGCCGGAGAGACTCACCGTCGCCGTCAGCCCAGGCCTGAGCCGGCCGGCCCGGTTCGGCAGTTCCACCCGGACGCGCAACGTGCGCGTGGCCTCGTCCAGCGCAGGCAGCAGCGCGGTAACGCGCCCCTCGAAGGACTCGCCAGGGAAGCCCGGGAACCGCGCGACCGCGGCGTCGCCGACCCTCGCGCGTCCCGCGAGCGCTTCGGGCACCGCGACGTCGAGCCAGACCTTGCCGATGCCGTTGATGCGCGCGAGCGTCTGGCCCGCGCTCAAGGTCATTCCCGTGCGCACGCCGAGTTCCTGCACGACGCCGCCGCGCGGCGCGACGATCGACACCCGGTCGCGCGGCCTACCGTCCGAGTCGACCGCGCGGATCAGGGCTTCCGGCATGCCGGCCAGGCGCATGCGCTCGCGCGCCGCGGCAGCCAGCGACGCATCGCCCGCGCCGCGCAGCGCCAGGTACTCGCGCTGGGCCGCGCCCCATTCGGGTACCAGAAGCTCGGCAATCGGCGCGCCCGCGCGGATCACGTCACCCGGCGCGAGCGGACTCACGCGCTCGACGAAGCCGCCGCTGCGCGCCTGCACGATCGCGACGTCGCGCTCGTCGAACCCCAGCACCCCGGTGGCATCGACGCGCGTCGTCGCGACGCCGCGCCGCACCTTCGCGACGCGCACGCCCAGGTTCTGCGCGACGATGGGGTCGATGCGCACAGCGTCCGTGTCGACGCTGTCGTCCGCGTAACGCGGCACCAGGTCCATGTCCATGAAGGGTGACTTGCCGGGCTTGTCGAAGTGCTGCTGCGGAACCATCGGGTCGTACCAGTAAAGGATCCGGCGACCGCCGCCGGCGTCGGACCCCGCCGCGACGGGCTGCGTCGCCGACGAGTCCGCACCATGCGCCGGCGCGGTGTCCGCGCGACGCGCCCACCAGATGCCGGCGGCCACGCCGAGCGCGACCAGCAGCAGCGCCGCGACCGCCGACGCCAGCGGGCGCTTCGTGAATCGTTCGCTCATCGCCTCACCTCCGCATCGTCCGGGCCATCGGCGGCGTACCGAAGACGTGCCGCCACCTGCATCTGCTCGGCCTCGAGGCCGATCTGCGCGAGCGCCGCGTCGACGCGCTCGCGGCGCGCAGCGATCACTTCCGACAGCGCGAGGCGACCGCCTCGATAGCCGGTCAGCGCGAGTTCGACCTTCTCGGCGGCCAGCGGCAGCAGCACCCGGCGGGAGCGTTCGAGCGCCCGACCGAGCCGCTCGTGGTCGGCGAGATCGCTTTCGAGCCTCTGCAGGTGCTCGCGGCGCACCGCTTCCCGTTCGGCGTCGATCGCGGCGCGCTCGGCGCGCCGCGCCGCGATCGCCGGATCCTGGCGCTGGGCTGCGAAGAGCGGCAGGTCGAAGCTCAGCTGCAACATGACCATGTCGCCGAACTGGCGGCCGCGGCGCTGGTAGGCGACCTCCACGCCCCAGTCGGGCGACTTCATGCTTTCGGCCTCGCGGGTCTGCGCATCCGCGACCTGGCCCATCGCGTCGAACACCGCGAGCTCCGGGTGGCGATGCAGGCGGTGGGTCAGCGACGCACGCGAGATCGCGAGGTTCGGCGGTTCGCCCGCGAGCGGCAATTCGGCCGCGGCGCCCACCCATCGGCGCAACGCCGCGATCGACTGCTCGCGGGCAGCGACCAACGCGTCACGCCGCTCGACCAGCATCGCCGCCTCCTGGCGCGGCATCACCGCGTCGGTCGTCATCGCGGTGCCGGCGGCGATGCGCGCCCGCACCGCGGATTCCAGCAGCCGATTCTCGTCGAACAGCGCGCCGAACGCGTCGAGTTGCCGCTCGACGCCGTAGCGACGGATCCATGCGACGGCCGCCTCGCGCCGGGCCGTCGCGCTGACGACCGCGCGCTCGTCGCGCGAGCGCCCGAGCCTCGCCTGCGCGAGCGCGAGCCGCGCGTCGCGCTTGGCGCGGTTCGGGATCTCCTGCATGAGGCCGATCCGCTGGGCGGTCATCGGATCGCGGTCGATCGCGAAGCGATCCGCGCCGCCGATCGGCAGGTTGTCGATGCCGACGACGAGCTTCGGATCCGGCAGTTCGCCGGCCGGCACGACCTCGTGGCGGGCCGCATCGATGCGGGCCTGGGCAGCCGATACCGCGGGCGCGTCGGCCGCGGCGATCCGCAGTGCTTCGTCGAACGGCAGCGACGAGCGCGGCGCGGACGGCGCCGCGGACGACGCCGCGAAGGCCGGCCCTGCTGCGAGCGCGATGCCGATCGCGGTCGCGGTCGCCAGGACGAGTGTCGATGCGAGAACCGGGCCGGCCCGCACCATCGACCGGCACCGGCGCTGACGGGCGCAAGAGTTCATCTTCCAGCTCCTGACTGCGGTCGCGCGCGAGGCGCGACGAAACGCGGGCGCGAGGCGCACCGCGCAGCGGTATCGGCAGTCAGCGCTGCGCCGGAGGTCGCCAGATGCCCGGCACGGCGTCGCCGGGAATTGCGACCGCCACTGCGGGCGCCCGGACACGACCTGCCGCGACGACGACGGGCATGCGCGTGGCGGCCAGAGGTGCGACCGACCCGCCTGCATGGCAGCCCTGGCCTGCCTTGCAGCCGAAACCGGGCCCGCCGGTCGTATCCCCTTCGTCGCAACAGCCACAATGCGCACCGTCGACCGCGGCCGACACCGCGTCGGCGTGGTGACCCACCTCGCCGACCCAGGCCGAGCTGCTGCCCATGGGACAGCCTGCGCCGAACGACGCCAGTCCCGCGAACCCCTGCACGGGAACGGCCAGGCACAACACCAGCAGCATCACGAGCCGGGCGACGCGATTCATGCGGCGATTATCCTCCGCCGGCGGACGCCCGGCTCAGCCGCAGCGCGTTCGACACCACCGACACCGAGCTCAGGCTCATTGCGAGCGCGGCGATCAACGGCGACAGCAGCAGGCCGAAGAACGGGTACAGGACGCCAGCCGCCACCGGCACGCCGAGCGCGTTGTAGACCAGCGCGAAGCCGAGGTTCTCGCGCATGTTGCGAACCGTCTGCCCGGACAGGATCCGGGCGCGGGCGATCGCGCGCAGGTCGCCCTTGACCAGCGTGACGTGCCCGGCGTTCATCGCCACGTCGGTGCCGGTGCCCATCGCGATCCCGATGTCGGCCTGCGCCAGCGCCGGCGCGTCGTTGATGCCGTCACCCGCCATCGCGACCTTGCGACCCGCGGCCTGCAGTCGCTGCACGATCGCTACCTTGTCGGCGGGCTTGACCTCGCCGACCACCTCGTCGATGCCGAGCTTCGCAGCGACCGCGCGCGCGGTCGTCCAGCCGTCGCCGGTGGCCATGACGATGTGCATCCCTTCTTCGCGCAGGCGGCCGATCGCCTCCGGCGTGCTCGCCTTGATCGGATCGGACACCGCGAGCAGGCCGGCCAGCCGCCCGTCGACCGCAAGGTGCATGACGCTGGCGCCCTGCCCGCGCAGTGCCTCGGCCCGCTCCGACAGCGCCTGCCAGTCGACACGCTCGGCCTCCATCAGCGCGGTGTTTCCCAAGGCGAGTCGGCGGCCGTCTACGACGCCGCGCACGCCGATTCCGCTGGCTGACTCGAAGGACTCGGCCGCGTCGAGCGGCAGGCCGCGTCGCCGTGCCTCGGCGATGATCGCCTGCGCCAACGGGTGCTCGGAGCCCTGGTCGAGGCGCGCCGCGAGCGAGAGGACCTCGTCCTCGGCGAATGCGGCAGCCGGCACGACGCTGTCGAACGCCGGCTTGCCCTCGGTCAGCGTGCCCGTCTTGTCGACGACCAGCGTGTCGATCCGCCGGAAGGCCTCGATCGCGGCGGCGTCGCGAAACAGGATGCCCTGCGTAGCCGCCTTGCCGGTCGACACCATGATCGACATCGGCGTCGCCAGCCCCAGCGCGCACGGGCACGCGATGATCAGCACGGCCAGCGCATTGATCGTCGCGAAGACCCAGCTCGGCTGCGGCCCGAACAGGCCCCAGGCCACGAAGGTCGCGACCGCGACCCCGATCACCGCGAGCACGAACCAGCCGGCCACCCGGTCGGCCATGCGCTGCATCGGCGCGCGCGAGCGCTGCGCCAGCGCGACCATGTTCACGATCTGCGCCAGCATCGTCTCCGAGCCGACCCGCTCGGCGCGCATCACCAGCGCGCCGCTGGTGTTCAGCGTCGCACCGATCAGCCGGTCGCCGGCGCGCTTGCCGACCGGGATCGGCTCGCCGGTCAGCATCGATTCGTCCACCGGGCTCTCGCCTTCGAGCACGACGCCGTCGACCGGAACCTTCTCGCCGGGGCGCACGCGCAATCGGTCGCCGACGTGCACGTGCGCGAGCGGCACGTCGCCCTCCGTGCCATCGTCGTTCAATCGCCGGGCCGTCTTCGGAGCGAGCCCCAGCAGTGCCTTGATCGCGGCCGACGTCTGGCCGCGCGCCTTCAGTTCGAGCATCTGCCCGAGCAGCGTGAGCGAGACGATGACGGCCGCGGCCTCGAAGTACACCGCCACGCGGCCGTGGACCATGAACGATTCGGGAAACCACCCCGGCGCGACCGTGGCCGCCACGCTATAGAGGAACGCGGCCCCGACGCCCAGGCCGATCAGCGTCCACATGTTCGGGCTGGCGTTGCGGATCGACTGCGCCATCCGCACGAAGAACGGCCACCCGCCCCACAGCACGACCGGTGCCGTCAGCACGAGCTCGACCCACGACTGCGTGCGCGGCGACAGCCAGCCGAGCAGGTGGCCGGCCATCGCGAGCGCGAGCACGACGACCGTCGGCGGCAGCGTCCACCAGAAGCGTCTCGTGAAGTCGCGCAGCTCGGGGTTCTCGTCGTCGTCGAGGCTGGGCATCAGCGGCTCGAGCGCCATTCCGCAGATCGGGCAGTGGCCGGGCGCGTTCCGGCGGATCTCGGGGTGCATCGGGCAGGTGTAGATCGTGCCCTGCGGAGCCGCCGAAGCGGGCTCGGTCACCGCCGGCGTCGGAGCGTGATGCTCGTGATGTTCGTGATCCCCGTGACGGTCGTGATGGGCGTGACGGGCGTCGCTCGCCGGCTGCGACTGGTCGCTGCGCGTGTCCATGATCTCGTCTACTCCCTGCGTTCGCGCTCCAATGAGGCGCCGTGCCGTCCGTGGCCGCCATGTCCGTGAAACAGGTGCATCAGCGGACACGCGAGCAACAGCAGGTAGATCCAGAGTCCTGCAAGGTGGGCCCAGTGCTCGCGCACCAGGAAGAAGGCGACGATCAGCCCGACCATCGCAAGCGCGGTACCCCAGGGCCGGCGAGGACCGCGCCGGGTGCGCGGCACCGAGACGTCACGATGTTCGGTCTCGTCCATGGATTGCCCCTTCCTTCTCGGTCTGATGATGCCATCACCGCGCCGCGGCGCCCATCTCGCGGACGAAGGCCGCGGCGCGCCGGCCCATGTAGGCGATGCCGAGAGCGTTGGCCAGCAGCCCGACCCAGAACAGCGCAACCTGATACTGGGCGACGAACGTCACGAGACCGGCCGCGCCCAGCGCCGGCAGGAGGTTGACGAGGTAGTGCGCGCAGCATGAAACCATCGCGACGCCCGATGTCGTGCCGCTCGCCGCGACGACCTTGCCCGATCCGTGTGCCGCGTGAACGGCCCGGTGCAGCCACGAGAACAGGCCCACCTGGATACCGAACCCCGTAGCCAGCGCCGCGACATACGGCCAGAACGTCGCGAACTGCTCGAGTGCAAAGGCAGAGCCGGAGACCGCAGTCAACGTCGCGAAATAGATCGCTAGCAGCGCGGCAGTCCCGAGGGCGCCGAACGCGAACGCGCGAGCCAGGCCCGGGGCACGGGAAGCGCGCGCGTGCCGGGCGGAAGGAGTGTCGATTGCCATGGGATGCTTATATGGATCAGGATCCTCCGGGCTTCCAGCGCAGGACGCGGACGGTCGACTCGCCGGGACGCGACAGACGCAGTTCGAAGCCGCCCGGCGCCGGATCGGGCGCGGGGAAGCTCAGCACGCCCTCGCGGTGGTGGCCACCGGGGCCGGCGCCGGTCCACGCGGAGGGCTTCATCTGCCGGCCGTCGTCCGTGACGAGCATCGCGGTCTGCGTCAGGTCGTCGGCGAGTTCCTGGCTGTGCGTGTCGAGGACGACGACGAAATCCCACCTCGTTGCCCCGGGAGCCGGCGGCTTGGGCGTGACCTTGACGTTAACGCCGCCCTGGCTGCTGGTCTGCGTGGCGCCGCGCGCCTGCGCCTGCGCCGCCGGCGCCGCGGCCAGCGCAGAAAGCGACAGGGCCAGGACGCACGCGGCCGCCCTGGCGCGGCGACGCGCGCACGCGCGTCGATCGATGATGCGTGTCATGGTGCGGACTCCCCTCTACCGGCTCGGCTCGATTTCCGTCACGGCGTAGTGTCCGTCGACCTTCGCGGCCCTGAACGTCACCTTGTCGCCGACCTTCAAGCCGTCGAGCAGCTTCGCATCGCTCGCCTGGAACACCATCGTCATCGGCGGCATGTCCAGGTTGCGGATCTCGCCGTGCTTGATCGTCAGCTTGCGGTTCGCGCGGTCGATCTTGCGCACCTCGCCCTGCGCCAACCCGGCGTCCGGCTGAGCGCCCTGGGCGCCCTGGGTGGCCTGCGCGACTTGCGCAACCGCGTGCCCGCTCGGCACACCGTGATGCGCGAAGATCGGCGCCGCGGCCCCCGCAAGTGCCGCCGCCACTACCCACTTCCCTGTCTTCATCCTCGTTGCTCCTGTCGAAGGTTCAGCGTTTCGGGGCCACGCGCACCTTGCCGACCATGCCGGCCTGGTAGTGCCCCGCGATCAGGCAGGCGAAGTCGAACTCGCCGGCCCGGTTGAACGTCCAGACGATCTCGCCTCGGCGCCCCGGCGCGACGTGGGCCATGTAGGGCTCGTCGTGCTCCATGTCCGGAAACTTCATCATCAGCGCGGCGTGCTCGTCGAGCACCGGCTTCGTGCCGAGGACCCATTCGTGAAGCGTGGCGCCGGCGTTGCGCAGCACGAGCCGCACGGTCTCGCCCTCGCGCACCTCGATGCGGTCGGGAACGAATCGCATCGTGTCGAGCATGCGGATCTCGATCGTCCGCTTCGCGTCGAGCGCGTCGCCGGCGATGCCCCACGGCTTCTGTTCCTTCGGCGTCGCCGCGCGTGGCGCGTCGTGCGCCGCATTGCCGTGGGCCCATGCGTGCGGTGCGCCGGATGCGAGCGCAAGGACCAGCACGGCCGCCGATCCGACGGCCTGCACGACCCTGGCGGCGCTTTTCCGGCGCGAAATGCCCGCCGCGTCACCGGCCGGCGCGCATGGCCTCGATTGCTTCATCGCACGAGCTCCGTCAGTGGTCGTCATGCCCGCCATGCCCTCCCGGCTTGCGCACCTGCACCTCGATCGACGGCGCAGGTTTCTCCAGCGGCATCGACTGGCCGCCCGCCGAACGCGCCCTCGACGCCTCGGCCAGTGCCCCGGTCCACTCGGCGGCCACCGTCCCCTGCGGATGCCGGTACCAGCCCGGGTCGCCGTAATCGCCCGGCCTCTGGTCCGCGCGCACCTTCAGCACCGAGAACATCCCGCCCATCTCGACCGAACCGAACGGGCCCGCGCCGGTCATCATCGGGATCGTGTTGTCGGGCAGCGGCATCTCCATCTCGGCCATGTCGGCCATGCCGCGCTCGCCCATCACCATGTAGTCGGGAATCAGGCGCGTGATCTTCTTCGCCAGCCCGCGATGGTCGACGCCGATCATCGTCGGCACGGCGTGGCCCATCGCGTTCATCGTGTGGTGGCTCTTGTGGCAGTGGAACGCCCAGTCGCCCTCCTCGTCGGCGACGAACTCGACCTGCCGCATCTGGCCGACCGCGATGTCGGTGGTGACCTCGGGCCAGCGCGAGCCCTTCGGCGTCGGGCCGCCGTCGGTGCCGGTGACGACGAATTCGTGGCCGTGCAGGTGGATCGGGTGGTTGGTCATCGTCAGGTTGCCGACGCGAATGCGCACCTTGTCGTTCTTCCTGACGACCAGCGGGTCGATGCCGGGAAACACGCGGCTGTTCCACGACCAGAGGTTGAAGTCCAGCATCGTCATGATCCTCGGCGTGTAGCTGCCCGGGTCGATGTCGTAGGCGTTCAGCAGGAACACGAAGTCGCGGTCGACCTCGTCGATCAGCGGGTGCCGGCCCTTCGGGTGCGTGACCCAGAAGCCCATCATCCCCATCGCCATCTGCGTCATCTCGTCGGCGTGCGGGTGGTACATGAACGTGCCGGGGCGGCGCGCGACGAACTCGTAGACGAAGGTCTTGCCGGGGTCGATGCCCTTCTGCGTCAGGCCGTTGACGCCGTCCATCCCGTTGGGCAGTCGCTGGCCGTGCCAGTGGATGCTGGTGTGCTCGGGCAGCCGGTTCGTCACGAAGATGCGCACGCGGTCGCCCTCGACCACCTCGATCGTCGGGCCGGGCGACTGGCCGTTGTAGCCCCACAGGTGCGCCTTGAAGCCGGGCGCCATCTCGCGAACGACCGGCTCGGCGACCAGGTGGAACTCCTTGACGCCCTGGTTCATCCGCCACGGCAGCGTCCAGCCGTTCAGCGTCACGACGGGGCGATAGGGGCGCCCGGTCGCGGGGGCCAGCGGCGGCATCGTGCCGGGATCGCCCTGGATCACCGGCTCGGGCAACGCGGCCAGCGCCGCCCGCGCCACCGAGGCGGCGGTCGCGGCCGCGGTGATCGCGGTTGCACCGCGGAAGAAATCGCGTCGGGAAGCCATGCTCGGGTGTCTCGAAGTCTCTTCGTTGCGCGTCAGTGCCCGCCGCCGGCAGCCACCGGCGAGGCCGCGCCCGCGACCGGCATCGGCAGGCCCGGCTTGCCGACCATGGCCAGGTCGAGGTCGGCCTGCGCGACCCAGAAGTCGCGCAGCGCGTCGATGTAGCCATTGACCGAGGCGACCTGCGCGCGCGCGTCGGCGAGCAGTTCGAACACGCCGATCAGCATGCCGTTGTAGCGCAGCAGGTTCTCCTCGGCGATGC
>OEIU01001705.1_pt1 | contig 13333 bp, 16 predicted proteins | sample 1539221 | NCBI WGS metagenome assembly OEIU01 (sample SAMN03792071, study PRJEB22550) | activated sludge metagenome | feature: wastewater treatment plant; material: activated sludge; isolation source: Wastewater treatment plant of a petroleum refinery complex | place: Argentina: Zarate | collected...
ACGCAGCCGCCCACGCCGATCAACACGCCCTTGTCCTTCAGGTGCTTGACGCGGCCCAGGTCGCTGAAGACCTTCTCCTGCGCCTTCTCGCGGATCGAGCAGGTGTTGAACAGCACCAGGTCGGCCTGCTCGGCATCGTGCGTCGGCTCGTAGCCCTCGGCCGCGTGCAGCAGGTCGGCCATGCGCGCCGAGTCGTAGTCGTTCATCTGGCAGCCGAAGCTGCGGATGAAGACCTTCTTGGCCGTGTCCGCGCTCATGGCTTGACCCAGCGCTGCGCGTCGACGTTGAACATCCAGGTCTGCGCTTCCTGCTGGGTCGCCGGCCAGGGCTTGCGCGCCGCTTCGGCCGGGGTCAGCAGCCAGACGTCGAGCAGCATGCCTTCGAGCTCGGTGGTGTAGTTGACCACCGCCTTGCGGCCGACCAGCGTCGCGGGCAGCTGCAGCAGGTTGTTCTCGTCGCGGATGCGCGCGCCCGGCGCCAGCCGCGCCGGCTTGCCGTTGAGCGTGATCTCCGGCGGCGCGCCGAAGACGACGGTACCGCGCAGCGTCTTGGCGAGAAAGTTGCGCTGCATCTGCGCCGCGGCGGGCAGCGCCAGCGCACAGGCGAGCACGAGGGTGGAAGCACAGCGGAGCATGGTGTAGAGCCAGGGGCTGCAAAAGGGAGCGCGAAGTTTAGCTGCGGGCATGCGTTCGGGTACGCTCGCGCCCCAGCACGTGTCCACAGATCCACGGAAGGTGCCAGGATGCACACGACCGTCTCCCGTCGCGAGCGCGACAAGGCGGTGGCCGAAGCCGTCTGATTTCAGCTGCGCACGCGCGCCCCGCGGCTCAATCCGCGTCGCCGGCGACCAGCCCGGGCGGGCGCGTTGCCCAGGGGTAGCCGCCGGCGCCGAGCTGGTAGCCGACCTGGAACAGCTCGTTCATGTACTTGCGGTCGAAGGCTTCGGCCAGCTCGTGATCGAAGCTGTCGGGGATGTAGGCGAGGCGGAAGTGCGCGCCGTCGCGCTGCGCCAGCGTGGCGATCTCGTACAGATTGCCGACGCCCTGGGTGTGGATCAGCGAGGCGACGGCGCGCCCGGCGATCGCCAGCGCGTCGCGCTTGACTTCGGACGACTCCACCGCCATGCGCGAATTGCGGATCACGTAGATCGTGCGCTCGCGGCGCGCCACGTTGGTCATCACCAGCTCCGGCGGCAGCATGAAGACCTGCTGCGTCGTGCCGCCGTCCACGTGCATTTCCTGGTATCGCTTGCCCTGCACCTCCACGTCGACCATGGCCGGCGGCAGCTCGCCCGGGATCGCCGCCGACGCGACCAGGATCTTGCGGATCAGCGGCAGCGCCTGCGGGCTGCCGGACTCGGCCATCAGCGTCAGGTTCCAGTACACGCTGCGCTTCGCATCCAGGTCGGTGGTGCCGACCAGCAGCATGCGGCCCTTGCGCGACTCCTCGGCAATCGCGTCCAGCACCTGCTGCGTGATGTTCGCCTCGACCAGGCGCTGCAGCGGCAGGTTGTCGGCCAGCGCATCGTCGAACAGCGCGCCGACCAGGCTGCGCAGCTTCAGCACGTCGCCGGCCGAGATCTCGGTGTACAGCCGCTTGAGTTGCGCGTCGTAGCGCGGCCCCAGGAAGGCGAAGGGAGCGATCAGCGCGCCGGTGCTGATGCCGGTGACGACGTTGAACTCCGGCCGGTCGCCGTGCGCGGTCCAGCCGACCAGCAGGCCGGCGCCGAAGGCGCCGTTCTCGCCGCCGCCCGATAGCGCGAGGAAGCTGATCGGCAGCAGCGGTCCGTCGTAGCCCGTCCTGCGCAACTCGGCCTGCTCGCGCTCGACGGTGATGCGCAGGTCCTTCAGCAAGGCGTCGACCTGCGGCTGCCGGTAGCGGATGTTCGGCATGCCGGGCACCATCGCCTCGTATTGCAGGTCGCCCGGCACGGCCGGCAGCCGTACCGGCGAGGCGCATCCGGCCAGCACCAGCACGACGATCGTGCCCAGCAAGCACGGCAGGCGGTGGAGGGGGGTCAACAGGCGGTGCATGGCGGATCTCCGGTCGACGGCAGGCGCGCATCATCCGGCAAAGCGCCGCGGCGAAAAAGCCGCGTCCCTTGCGGCGTCGTCGTCGCCGCAGCGCAGGCAGAATGCCGCGCGGAGGCAACGCCATGGCGGAGAACACGCGTTTCGGTTTCGGTCTGGGCTTGGGCGCGGCGCTGGTACTGGCGCTGGGCATCGCCATCGCCGGCTTGGTCATCGGCCAGGGGCTGGAGCGCTTTCGCATGGCCGACCGCACGGTCACCGTCAAGGGCCTGGCCGAGAAGGACGTGGAAAGCGACTTCGCGGTCTGGACGCTGGGCTTTCGCCGCGGCGGCGTCGACTTCGGCGCGGTGCAGCGCGCGCTGGCCGAGGACCGCGACCGCGTGGTCGAATTCCTGAAGAAGCAGGGCTTCACCGAGGCCGAGGTCGAGATCCGCCCGCTGCAGGTACAGGACCTGTGGGCGCGCGACTACGGCGGCAGCAACCCGCCGCTGCGCTTCCAGGGCACGGGGCAGGTGCTGGTGAAGTCGGCCAAACCGCTGGCGGTGGAGGCGGCGGCGCTGGCGGTGGACCCGCTGATCCAGGCCGGCGTGCAGCTCGGCGCGAACGACGGCCCCGCGGGCCCGCGCTACCAGTTGCGCGGCTTCAACGAAGTGAAGGCGCCGCTGCTCGCCGAGGCCACGCGCAACGCGCGCGAGCAGGCGCAGAAGTTCGCCGCCGATGCCGGCGCCAAGCTGGGCGAGCTGCGCAGCGCCAACCAGGGCGTGATCCAGATCGGCGGCGCCGGCGGCGAGGGCTACGACGACGGCAGCGCGCGCGTCAAGCGGCTGCGCGTGGTCAGCACCTTCAGCTGGGTGCTGGATTGAAGGTCGGGGGTCCGCGCTCATCACGGCTTGAGGGCGGTGCCGGCGCCTTCGGTGATCAGCGCGCAGCGCAAGCTGATCGGTTGCGCCGCCACCACCTTCGCCACCTCGGCGTCGATGAAGTCGCAGCTCAGGATGTTGTCGGGGCTGCTGCGGCGCGCGGAATAGACGTTGACGTTGACGTTGATCTCGCCCTGGATCCACGCCAGGCGGTGGGCGTCGAGTTTCTCGCCGGACAGGTGGACGCGGCCCGCGCGGCCGGGCCGCGCGATGCGTTCGCTGCCGAGGTGGATGCGCCCGATCTCGTTGGCCTGCCTCTGGGCTTCGGGCTTGGGCGTGCCGGACCAGCTGGCGTCGACGATGAGGCCTTCCTTGGCGGCGCGCAGGCGCTCAGCGGCCCGCGGCGAGAGCTCGATGTCGAGGTCGAAACCCAATGGGACCCGTGACGGGGCTTGCGCATACGCTGCAACGGCGCACAGGCCGAGCGCGATGGCGAGCAGGCGGGTCGGGAGGTTCATGGTGAGCATCGCTCTCGAGGAAATGTGGCTTTGCCACTTTTCTTGACCCCTGGGGGCGGGAATGACGAAGTCATTTCCTGGGGTGCTCAGTAGCACCACGCTTCGAGCTGCGCCTTACCGCCGATGTGCACCTGGAGCTGCGCCTTGGCCTGCGCCGGCACGCTGCCGTCGTTGCAGCCGGGCTCGCTGAGCAGGTAGTCGACGTTGCCGTTGGCGAAGCGCCAGCGGCGATGGAAGCACACGCCGCTGCCTTCGCCGCTGGCCTTGCCGACCAGTTCCATCGCGGGTGCGTCCGGCGGGCCGTGCGGCCGGTTCCACGAGCGGTAGCGCGGCGCGCCGTCGGCGGCCGTGTCGACGACGACCGCGAACTTGTCGGTGCTGCAGGCGAGCTGCGCCGGCGCGCCCTGCGCCGTTGCGGGCGCATGCTCGGAAAGATTGATCGCGGAAACGCGGAAGGCGTGTCCGCCGGCCGCGTCGGGACTGGCCCACAGCTCGCCGTCGCCATACATCACGCCTTCGACGTTGCAGAACAGCCGGGCCGGCGGCTGCGCATCGACGACCTTGCGCAGCTGCGTCCACGACGCCGCGGGCAGGCGCGCCTGCAGGGCGGCGGCATCGGCCGGCGCGGCTCGTACGCCGTCCTTGAAGCTCATGCGCAGCGGAAAGCGCACCAGCCGTGCCAGCCCCGCGGCGTCTGGTTGCGCCAGCGCGCCGCGCAGCGCGCGGTCGAACTGCAGGAAAGCGGCGTCGTCGCGGGCGCCGACGACGGCCAGATCGCAGGCCTCGCCCAGCCGCGTCGCGCCAACGGCCGGCAGCGCAGCCGTCAGCAGCAGGCAGCTCAGCAGCGTTGACGGGCGCACGCTCAACCCCGACGGGCTACAGCTGGTTGCCCCAGCTCGTGCCCTTGAACCAGTAGTCCTCGCGCGCCGGCAACCAGCCCGAGGCGCGCTCCTGCACGATCCAGGCATTGACGACGCGCAACAGGCCGCCGTCGCCGACGCGCAGCGCGATGCCGTGCGCGGTGCGCGCCAGCGGCGCGCCGTCCAGCAGGCGCAGCTTGTCGGCATGCGCCGTGGCCATCACCTGCGGCAGCGGCGCTTCGGCGACGTAGGCGTCGAGCTTGCCGCCGAGCAGGTCGGCCAGCGCCGCGCCCTCGGCATCGACGGCGATCACCTTGTCCGCCGGCAAGGCGTCGCGGGTGAAATCGAGCATCAAAGTGCCGGCGCGCGCACCGACCCGGGCGTTGGCGAGCTGGCGCAACTCGGCAAGGCCGCCGGCGGGCAAGCGGCCGCGATCGACGACGACACTGACGTCGAAGCTGCCGAGCGAGTCGCTGAACAGCGCGTGGCGCGCGCGCTGCGGCGTGATCGATACGCCCGAGATGACCGCGTCGTACTCGTTGCTGCGCAGGCCGGACATGAGCTTGGGCCACGAGGTCTCGACCAGTTCGAGCTTCCAGCCCATCGCCGCGGCCAGCCGGCGCGCGACATCGACCGAATAGCCCATCGGCGCGCCTTGGCTGTCGTGCATCACGAAGGGTGCATTGATGGCGATGCCGACGCGCAGCAGGCCGCTGCGGTCGACTTGCGCCAGCGTCGGCAGGCCGGTCAGCGGCAGGCGAGAGGCGCGGGCGGACTTGGCCGCTGGCGTCGGCGCCGCCTGCGTATCGCGTGCCTGCGCCTGCGCATTGGTGAACGCGAAGGCCAGACCCAGCCCGGTCACCAGGGTCACGGCAAGCACACGGGCGGACCATCTGCCGGACATGAAGATTCCTTTGCGCATGATGCTTCCCCTCATTGGCGGCGCAGGTCGTAGCCGCTGCGGCCTTCGCCCGCCAGCCGGATGCCGTCGCCGGTGCGCACGACGGAGTAGGAGCGGTTGCCGAGCCAGGCCTCGGTGCCGCGCATCTGGCCGCTGAAGATGCTGCTGCCCTGCATGCCGTTGATGCGGCCGTTGGGGTCGACGGCGATTTCGATGTCGGGCCCGCCGCTGCGATCGGGGCCGGCGAAGTGTCCGACGGCCCACGCCGGCACGTTCACGCCGCTGTCGGGGTTGTTGACCGGATAGCGGTTGTCGGCATGGCTGGAAGACTTCTCGCCGCTGTTCGCACTGATCAGCGCCCCCAGGATCACCGCCGCGGCGACGCCTGCGGCGACGTTGCCGCCCGAGTCGCGGTGGTGGCCCGACCCGCTGCTGCCGCCACCATAGGTGAACATGCCCGCGCAGCCGTTGTCGACCCACACGCCGCGCTGGTCGTAGCCCCAGCTGCTGCCGTAGCGGCAGGCCGAGCTGGACAGTTGCTGCGCCAGCTGCACGTTGTTGCGGGTGTCGGCCGGACAGTACTGATAACGGTGCCCCGAGCTTCTGCACTCCAGTTCGCCGGCCAGCGACGGCACGGCCGTCGACAACAGGCCCAGTCCCGCCACGGCCACGTATACGCTGTGTCTGGTCATGTCCACCTCCCTTGAAAAACGGTCGAGCTCCTCGAACGGCCGCTGCGAAGCGCGCATCATCCTGAAAAACCGCCGCTGCGCAGGAACATGGCCTCGTCCGGCGTAGGGTCGCGGCCCAGCATGGCATTGCGGTGCGGAAAGCGCCCGAAACGCCGCACGATGTCGCGGTGGCCTTCGGCATGCGCCTGCCAGCTCGGCCCGAGCCGGGCATTGAGCATCACCGACAGCGCCTGGTCGTCCGGCGATTCCGCATGCGCAAAGGGCAGGCAGAAGAACAGCCGCAGCGCGTGCTCGACCCGGTCCATGTGGCCCGCGGCCAGCGCCAGGCGCGCGAAATGGCGTGCCAGTCCATCGGTGGCATACATGTGCGCACTGCCGCGGAAGGCATTGCGCGGAAACTGGTCGAGCAGGATCAGCAGCGCCAGCGCGCCTTGCGGCGTGGCTGCCCAGTCATCCAGCTCGCGCCGCGAAGCTGCCAGGTGCAGCGCGAGGAAGCGGTCGTGGAAGTCGCGGTCGAAGGCCGGGTCCTTGCTGAACCACTGGCCGCGCTCGCCGGCGCGGCGCCAATAGTCGAGGACGCGCCTGTGCGGCGGCGCATCGCTCGCTGGGGTGCCCTGCGCGCTGCGCGCACCGCGATGCGCGCTCACTGGCGTACCCTGCGCACTGCGCGCTTCGGGATGGGCGCTTGGGAGCGGCCGGGCGCGCTCATGCGCGCGACAGCTGCCAGGCGACGATGCCGGCCACGACGGCCGGCACCAGGAACACCAGCAGCAGGATCGGCGCTTCCTGGCGCACGCTGTAGCCGGCGTGCGCCACGCCGACCCACATGTTGATCGCCGCTACCCCCAGCCAGACCGGAACGAAGGCCTTGGCGGCCAGCGCCATGCCGCCGGCGCTGGCGCCCCACAGCCAGCCGAACAGCACGAACACGCCCAGTTGCAGCAGCCCCGCGCCGATGACCATGGCGACATGCATGGCGACCCCCTTTTTTGCTTGTCAGCCTTCGGGCGGACGCTACTTCGTGGTGTAGCCGCCGTTGATCAGGATCGTCTGGCCGGTGACCCACCAGCCGTCGCTGACCAGGTGGCGGATGAAGGGCACCACGTCCTCGATGTGCGTCAGTCCGCTGGGCGAGAAGGCCGACAGCGCCGCCGCGGTCTTGTGGTAGGCCACGGCGTCCGCCCCTTCGGCCGGATAGAAGAAGGGCGTGTCCATCGGGCCCGGGCCCACGGCCGTGACCGAGATGCCGCGCGCGCCGAACTCCTTGGCTGCCGCGCGCGTGAAGTGCTCCACCGGCGCCTTGGTGCCGGCGTAGGACGCATAGAAGGGCGTGAACGCGCCCAGCAGCGAAGTCACGATGGTCAGCACCTTGCCGTGGTCGTTGACGTTCTTTCCTGCTTCCTTCAGGAAGAAGAAGGCCGTCTTGGCGTTGACCGCGCTCATCTCGTCGTATTCGGCTTCGCTGATCTCGGTGATCGGCTTCTTCAGCACCTTGCCCACGGTGTTGATGGCGATGTCGGGCCGGCCCAGCGCGGCGGCGGCGTCGGCGAACAGCTTTTCCATCGCCGCCGCCGAGGTCAGATTGGCCTGCAGCGCGATGGCCTTCGCGCCCAGCTTCTGCGCCGCGGCCACGGTGGCCTCGGCGTCGGCGCGCGTGGCCGGGCTGTTGTAGTGGATGGCCACCGCCTTGGCGCCGTGTCCGGCCAGGTCGCGGGCGATCAGGCCGCCCAGATTCTTGGCGCCCCCGGCGATCAGGACCACCTTGCCCTGGATGCTGTGCTTGTCCGACATGCCACTCTCCTGGATGTGCAAAGGAAGGGCGCAGTCTATTGACCAGCGATGTTTGGATAAATCCCGAACGTTCGGCTAGACCATACAGAAAGCACCAACAATCGCGGAATGGACCGCATCGATCACCTGCGCGTCTTCGTGCGCATCGCCTCCTGCCGCAGCTTCGCGCAGGCCGCCGACCAGCTGGGCCTGCCGCGGGCGACGGTGTCGCTGGCGCTGCAGCAGCTGGAAGCGCGCCTGGGCGCGCGGCTGCTGAACCGCACCACGCGGCGCGTCGGCCTGACGGCGGACGGTGAGGCGCTGCTGGAACGCGCCGCGACGCTGATCGCCGACATCGAAGAGATCGAGCAGCAGTTCCGCCCCGCCGGGGGCAGCGTCGCCGGCCGCTTGCGCGTGGATGCGCCCAGCCGCATCGCGCGGCGGCTGATCGCGCCGGCGCTGCCCGAGCTGCTGGCGCAGCACCCCGAACTGCAGATCGATCTCGGCTCCAGCGACCGTGCCGTCGATCTGGTGCAGGAAGGCGTGGACTGCGCGCTGCGCGTCGGCCCGCTGGCGCCGAGCAGTCTGGTGGCGCGTCCGCTGGGCTTCATCGAACTGATCAACTGCGCCAGCCCGGCCTACCTGGCGCGCCACGGCACACCGCGCGGCCCGCAGGAACTGGCGGCGCACGAGGTGGTCGACTACGTGTCGCCGAGCTCGGGCCGCAGCGCGCCGTGGGAATGGGTCGAGGACGGCGAAGTGCACACGACGCAGCCGCGCAGCCGCGTCAGCGCCAACAACGCCGAAACCTACATCGCCTGCGCGCTGGCCGGGCTGGGCTTGATCCAGATCCCGGCCTTCGACGTGCAGCACCATCTGCAGTCCGGCGCGCTGGTGCCGCTGATGCCGCAGGCGCAGGCGGCGCCGATGCCGGCGCACCTGGTGTACGCGCACCGCAAGCACCTGTCGCGGCGGCTGCAGGCCTTCATGCTCTGGCTGCAGGCGCTGATGGCGCCGCACGTGAGTGCTGGCGCCTGAGCGGCTTCGCGATCAAGGCACGACCTGTGCCTGCCGACGGCGCATTGCGGCTGTAGAGAACGCGCCGACGCGAAGCGCGACGCCGTGCTGCCGCGCGTGGGGAGGGAGTTGAACAGCGCACCTCGACGTTGGGGAGGGCGGCCAGGCCGAGCAGCAGCGGCTCCAGTCGAGCACGGCGAGCTGCACACGGCACCACCGCGCCGCCGGGTCAGCGCCAACGACGCCGAGACCTGCATCGCCTGCGCGCTGGCGGGCTGGGTTCGATCCAGATCCTGCCCGAGGTCGGCGTCGTGGTTGATCAAACCGGCTAGGATCTGGTCAACCTGGAGGGCATGCCGATGGACGTCAACATCTATGAAGCCAAGACCCGCCTGTCCGCCTTGCTCGAACGCGTGCAGGCCGGCGAGGAGATCGTCATCGCGCGCGCCGGCAAGCCGATCGCCCGCCTGACGCCGATCCGGCAGGCGCCAGGCTCGCGCAGCGGCGTGCGCTTCGGCGGACTCAAGGCCTCGCGACTGAAGCTCGCCCCCGACTTTCATGCGCCGATGAGCGACGACGAGTTGCTGCGCACTTGAACCTGCTGCTCGACACGCACTGCCTGATCTGGACGCTGAGCGACGCCCCGCAGTTGAGTGCTGCGGCCCGCAGCGCCATCGCCGATGCCCACAGCGTGTGGTTCTCCGAAGGCTCGCTGTGGGAGTTGGGCCTCAAGTGGCGCAAAGGCAAGATCGGCGTGCAGCCGCGCGTGATCGTGCGCCAGGCGCTGGCCAACGGTTTGCGGCCGATGCCGTTGACGCTGGACGCGATGCTGGCCTCTTGCGAGCTGCGCCAGGCGCATGGCGACCCGTTCGACCGGCTGCTCTACGCCCAGGCCAGGCTCGAAGGCTGCCGCCTGCTGAGCATCGACCGCAGCCTGTCGGCGTTCGGCGCGGTCGTGTTGAACCCGGGTCGTGTCGGGCGGCGCGGTTGAAGCGCCCGGTGGGCCGGTGCCGATCACCGGCCACCGGCTGAAGATCAGGGCCGCGGCGCTGCGCTTGACGGCGCGGTGCGGCGTCCGCGACGATCCGCCCATGCCTGCCGCCGCCGATCCGCAGCGCGACGTCATCGTCGACACTGCGCTCGAACTGGGCGAGCAGATCGGCTGGGATGCCGTGCACCTGCATCAGATCGCGCGGGCGCTGGGCATCGGCCTGGCGACATCGTGCAGCGTTTCGCGCACAAGGACGCGATCACCGAGGCCTGGTTCGACCGGGCCGACCAGGCGCTGCTGGCCGTACCGTCATCACCCGGCTGGGAATCGCTGGACGCGCTCGAGCGCCTGCATGCGGCGGTCTTCGCCTGGCTCGACGCGCTGGCGCCGCACCTGGGCGCGCGGCCTTGAGAGCCACCCTGAGGCTGCCGGCACGGCATAGGATGCCGCTGCGCGGCGGCTTCGTGCCGACGCGCCGGACTTCCCGCTGCGTTGCCGCGCTCGGCCCGCAAGACGCGGGCGCGCCAATGGCCCGGGCTCGTCCGGATCTGCACCCCACACGCATCCATCAAAGGAGGAACGTCATGAAGCGAGCCCTCGTTGCCGGCGCCGCGCTGGCCGCCGCATTCAGCCTGTTTGCCCCTGGCGCTGCAACAGCGGCCCCGCCCGAGCACGCCAGCGCCGCCCAGGACCAGGCCTTCGCGCAGTGGCTGGCGGACGATCTGTCCAAGCGCGTGCAGAACGACCCGAACTACCGCCGGATTCCGCTCGACACCGAAGCCAGCCAGAACGAGTTCTCGGTCTGGCTGCACGCGCTGTACCGGCAGCGCATGACGCCGGAGCAGTTCAAGCGGACCGTGTCCGCCGCGTACCCCGGGCACGACTACGAGATCGACTTCATCATCGCGGCGCTGCCGCCTGCGGCGCGGCGCTAGGCCCCTTGCTGCCGAAGGTCTGCACCACCTCGTGCGGCCGGTTCTGCAGCGTGTATTCGGCATGCTGCTGGATCAGCTTGGCCACCAGCGCCGTCCAGCCGGTCTGGTGGCTGGCGCCCAGGCCCGCGCCGGTGTCGCCGTCGAAGTATTCGTAGAACAGGATCAGGTCCTTCCAGTGCGGGTCGCTCTGGAACTTCTCGCAGCGGCCGTACATCGGCCGCCGGCCGTCTGCGCCGCGCGTGAACAGCCCGATCAGCCGCTGCGACAGGTCGGCCGCCACCTGCCACAGCGACGCGGTCCGGCCGTCTTCGCCGCTGCGCACCTGGAAGCTCTCGCCGAGAAAGAAGTCGTGCTTCTGCAGCGCCTCGATGAGCAGGAAGTTCAGCGGCATCCACACCGGGCCGCGCCAGTTGGAGTTGCCGCCGAACATCGGCGTGGTCGATTCGGCCGGCTCGTAGTCGAGCATGAAGCGGCGGCCCTCCAGCTCCAGCACGAAGGGGGCGCTTTGGTGCCAGCGCGACACCGAACGCACGCCGTGCGCGCTGAGCAGCTGGTCCGGCGCCAGCACGTGCTCGAGGATGCGGCCGAGCTTGTCCGCATTGACCAGCGCCACGCGCATGCGTTCGTGCTGCCCGGCATGCGAGATGTCGGCCAGCTTGCCGAGCAGCTCGGGCCGGTTGCGGGCAAACCAGTCGAAGCGCTGGCGGAAGCCCTTGAAGCCGCGAAAGCCGTCGCGTTCGCCGACGGCGATCGCGAACAGCGGGATCAGCCCGGCGATGGTGTAGGCCTCGATGGTGCACGCGCTGCCGTCGGGCAGCTTCAGCAGGTCGAAGTAGAAGCCCTGCGTCTCGTGCCACAGACCCGCGCCGTGCTCGACGCCGCGGTTGACGGCCGCGCCGATGTAGACGAAGTGCTCGAAGAACTTGGTGGCCACGTCCTCGTAGGCCGGGTTGTCGGTGGCCAGCTCGAGCGCGATGGCCAGCATGTTCAGGCAGTACATGGCCATCCAGCTGGTGCCGTCGGCCTGCTCCAGCCGCCCGCCCGAAGGCAGCTGCGCGCTGCGGTCGAAGGCGCTGACGTTGTCCAGGCCGAGGAAGCCGCCCTCGAACAGGTTGTTGCCTTCTTCGTCCTTGCGGTTCACCCACCAGGTGAAGTTGATCAGCAGCTTCTGGAAGATGCGCTCCAGGAACAGGTGGTCCATGCGCCCGGTCATCTTCTGCTCGATCTGGCACAGGCGGATCGCCGCCCAGGCATGCACCGGCGGGTTGACGTCGCCGAAGTTCCATTCGTAGGCCGGGATCTGCCCGTTCGGGTGCATGTACCACTCGCGCGTCAGCAGCAGCAGCTGCTGCTTGGCGAAGTCGGGGTCGATCAGCGCGAAGGCCACGCAGTGGAAGGCCATGTCCCACGACGCGAACCACGGGTACTCCCACTTGTCGGGCATGGCCAGCACGTCGGCCGCATCCAGGTGCCACCAGCGGTGGTTGCGCCCCTGCTGGCGCGCCTCGGGCGGCGTCGGTCCGCCCGGGTCGCCGTGCAGCCAGCCTTCGACGAAGTAGTGGTAGTACTGCTTGCTCCACAGCAGCCCGGCGAAGGCCTGGCGCTGCACGTTGCGCAGGTCCTCGGGCATGTCGAAGGGCGTGACGCGGCGGTAGAAGGCGTCGGCCTCGGCGATGCGCTGCGCGAACAGCGCGTCGAAGTCCGCGCCCAGCGGCGCCGGCAGCGCGCCGTCGCTGCTCAGGCGCAGCTTGATCACCCAGGCCTCGCCCGGCGCCAGCTCGCGCCGGTAGCGCGGCGCGGCCTTGGTGCCCTGATTGGCGCGGTTCACCGCCTCGGTGCGGCCGTGCACCAGGTAGTCGTCGAAGGCGTCCTTGGCGAAGCCGGTCATCGGCTGGCCCCACAGCCGCGCTGTGTTGCTGTCGTTGTCGGTGAACAGCACTTCGTCGGCCGCGTCGAAGTGCAGCCGGAAGCTGCGCAGCGTGGCGTGCGTGGCCTGCAGCACCGCGGGCCGGTCCGCGTCGGCGCGGATCAGCGGGCGCGTCTGGCCGGGCGTCCATGACCAGCTGTTCTTGAACCACAGCGTCGGCAGCAGGTGCAGCGTGGCCGCGTCAGGGCCGCGGTTGTGCGCGCTGATGCGCACCAGCAGGTCGTCGGTGCCGGCCTTCGCGTACTCGATGAAGACGTCGAAATAGCGGTCCTCGTCGAAGATGCCGGTATCGAGCAGTTCGTACTCGGGCTCGAGCCGGCTGCGGCGCTTGTTCTCGCGGCGCAACTGCTCGTAGGGGAAGGCCTGCTGCGGGTACTTGTACAAGTACTTCATGTAGGCGTGGCTGGGCAGGTTGTCGAGGTGGAAGTAGCACTCCTTCACGTCCTCGCCGTGGTTGCCCTCGGTGCCGCTCAGGCCGAACAGCCGCTCCTTCAGGATCGGGTCGGCGCCGTTCCACAGCGTCAGCGCGAAGCACAGCCGCTGCTGGTCGTCGCTGATGCCGGCGATGCCGTCCTCGCCCCAGCGGTAGGCGCGCGAGCGCGCCTGGTCGTGATCGAGGTAGTTCCAGGCGTCGCCGTCGGCGCTGTAGTCCTCGCGCACCGTGCCCCACTGGCGCTCGCTGACGTAGGGGCCCCAGCGCCGCCACGGTACGCCGCGCTCGCGGGCGTCGGCCAGGCGCTGGTCTTCGGCGGTGGGTGGGGTGGTCATGCGTGGCTTCCTCCGTGCGCCGGTCAAAACCGGCGAGATGTTGTGAATGAAAGAGTCATACGTT
>OEIU01001706.1_pt1 | contig 13332 bp, 13 predicted proteins | sample 1539221 | NCBI WGS metagenome assembly OEIU01 (sample SAMN03792071, study PRJEB22550) | activated sludge metagenome | feature: wastewater treatment plant; material: activated sludge; isolation source: Wastewater treatment plant of a petroleum refinery complex | place: Argentina: Zarate | collected...
AATACCAGAAGCAGGGCGAATTCGATCACCTTGGGGAACTCCGTGACAGTTCTTGCGGGATGGCCAGCGGGCCTTGGGCGATCATGACAAGGATCGCTTAACGCTTGATTAAGCGGCGCATCAATCAAGGCCGAGCGGCATTCCAGCTCAGTTGGAGCCAGTCTTCAGGCCGCTCGCCGCGTCACCGAGATGGCCATTGATTCCGTCACGCGTGCCCGCCAGACCGGCGATGATGGCAATGCTGCACAACACGGCAATAAGCGCGTACTCAGTCGCCGTCGTGCCACGCTCATTGCGCAGAAAATACCGTAACTTCTTCGACCATTCAGCCATGTGCCACCCCGTTGCCCTTATGCCGGTGCACACCCTACCCGAGATTTATTAATCAGACTGCGTACCAAATCTGCGGCAAGCCTTGAAAGTCCTGCATCCCTGCAGCAGAAATCTTGCGCCCAAGTCGTACAACGGGAAACGCCCGAAGCGGTGCTTCGGGCGTTCATCCGGAGTCCTTGCAGACCCATCAACCTCTATCGTGCCGGCTTTGGCCGGCAGCCGACCTTAGTTGTTAGCCGTCGACAGCTCGGTAGAAACCGTGCCGAACGTGTTCTGGAGTTCCCCACGGAGGTTCTGCAGGGCGGCGATGATGCCAACGCCAACCAGAGCGGCGATCAGGCCGTATTCGATGGCCGTGGCACCCGACTCGTCCTTAACGAAACGCGAAACGATGGTCTTCATGACTACTCTCTCCCAATTATACTGAGTGATCTTCCGATCGTGTCCATCGGGGGGAAGCACTCATCCTCACCGCTGAACTGAGTATGACAATAGGGGCCACAAGTTAAATTGGCGTAAAAAGCAGGCGCTCCCGCAGAAATACTTCCTGCTACCCGCTTAATATATTGGTATTAATTGTTATAAAAATTGAAATTACATAATTTAGCAAAGACATACTGAATATTGTTCTTTATATATCGGTGTACGTCCATAGTTTTTCCAAGATTATTCTTGTTAATATTATGTTTCACCTTATGTATACTTCAGTTGTCTTGGTTGCATGGGTGCGCCATTCTCAGGCAACGTGCTGTCGGAGCGGACGCCGGACCCGGCAAATACTCGTACCACTCAAATATATGCGCCTGACGATTGGCTCGGAGCGACGCCTTGCGGCGGCGAAGATCGGACCTGCCATTCCTAAATGTCGCATGGGGGCGACGGCGGGCGCGTGACGGGACACTTGTTTGCAGTTCCTTCACCATTTTCTGGGCAGATAGGCACAGCAATACTTCACGAAGGAGTCCACGCCCATGTGGCTGCGCCAAGTCCTCTCCGCTGAAATGACAAAAACAGCCAAGCGCGCACTTTTTATATGTGCCGCTCTCGGACTGACGCTGTCTTTCCAGGCGCACCCCGCGAGCGCCGGCGACCTGGTCGTCCGCTATGACCAATCGCAGCTTCTGCGCCTGCCACGCCCGGCAACCGAGATCATAATCGGAAACCCCTCAATCGCGGACGTAGCCCTTCAGGGCGGCAACCTTCTGGTTGTTACTGGCAAGACCTTCGGAATTACGAATGTGATTGCGCTGGACGCCGATCGCAACGTCATTCAGGACCAGCGGGTCATTGTGGAGCGCGACGAAAGCCGCGTCGTCAATCTTCACAAGGGCGGCTCGCGCTTCACCTTCTCCTGCACACCCAATTGCGAACCCAACCTGACGATCGGCGATGATGAGGCGTTCTTCGCCACTATTACCAAGCACAATTCGGATAAGACCCGCTTTTCCGAATCCTCGGCTGAGGCTACAGGCAGCGGCGGAAATAGCCAGTAGCGCATTGGGTGCCGGTTAAGCTGTTGCGCAGGCACCGGTTTCGGTATCAGAATCGCGCCGCGAGCAGCCACACGCGAACACTACGATTGCCAAAGCAGACGCAACGTCGATAGGGGCACATCGACGCCGCGCCTGTTTCGCATGGTCCACGCCGGACCACATGAACCGCACGCCATTCTCAATATGAAGAGCGGCTGCGACCCTTCGCCCGAAGGGCAATGCCGGACGCAGCGGTGATGTTCGATAAAATTGACGCCGCTGTCTAAACCAAACTGCGATCATCACTACCGGGTTCTTAAGGCGGCCCAATCCAGGTTGCGGCAAGCCTTTACGATTTGGAAACCACGCCCGTAGCTTGGCAAAGATCTATATGTTTCTTTAAATTCTGAGACACTATCCTGTGGCCTCGCAAAATGGCGATCGACCAAGGAAATAGAGTAATGCGTATGTCGAGAGGGCCGAAACTGTGCCGGACGTGGGCACAGAACTCGGCCATACGGTTTCTCACCCGCCACAACGACGGCACGACGGCGATCGAGTTCGCGATCGTAGCCGTTCCGTTTTTCATGTTCGTGTTCGGTCTTATGGGCGTCGCGAGCTACTTCTTCATCATGACATCGATCGACAAGGGCATGGAGCAGAACGCTCGCCTTGTCCGCACCGGTCAGGCACAGACCGCCAATATGACGGTCAACGAGTTCAAGCAGGCTGTTTGCAACAAGGCGGGCTCTTGGGTCAAATGCAACAAGCTCCAGATATTCGTGCAGAAGTTCGCGGACTGGAATCTGGTTCAGCCTCAGCCGTGTCTCTCCAACAATGCCGCCGTCGTGAACACCGCGAACGGCAACGACAAGCTTGCCCAATACGCAGGTGAAGCCAACGACATCGTCCTTGTCACTGCCTGCTACAAATGGGAGTTCGCATCGAAGGTGCCCTTCTTCCGAATGGGGCAGATGAGCGATGGATCGCTCATGATGCAGAACACGACCGCCTTCCGTACCGAGCCCTACTCGGCAAATTGAGGTGCACCCCGGCAGTCAGGCATAACATCAAGGCACCAGGATCATCGAGATGTTCACCGGATACAACTTCACTCTCAAGCGCCCAGTCGCCAACTTCACGCGGGATCGCAAAGGCGTTGCCGCCGTCGAGTTCGCCTATATCGCGCCGCTCCTCATCCTCGCTCTCTTCGGCACGTTCGAGGTTTCCCGCGCGGTCATGATGCACAAGAAATTCCAGCGCGTCAGCGCCATGGTCGGTGACCTCGTCTCGCGCGAGCAAACGGTCGGCACCGCGCCGGGCGGGGCCCTTCAGGCCATCAACGGCATGATGCTCTCGGCCGAGCAGGTGATGTATCCCTTCTCCACCGACGGATTGCGGGTCAAGGTCAACTCGCTGCGTGCCAAGAGCGACGATGCCACCCGGACGCGTTCCGAGTGGACCTACGATTCCAAACTCAACACTGCGATATCCGCCTGCACCGACAAAGCCATGCCCGCAACCGGCATGATCAACGCCGGGAACACGGCGGTCGTGGTGGAATCGACCTACGTTTACGCGCCTCTTCTCAAGGACCTCATCCCCGGCTTCAAAACCACGATGACCTGGAATGACACGATTACCCATAGCCCCAGAAAGGCGAGTTGCGTCGGGTTCGATGGGAAGAACTGCGGCGAACTCTGTCCCGGCTGGTGACTCTTTTTTGGCGGCAAGTCCAGCGCCACCGCCGGAAAACATGACCGGCGGTGGCATTTTTTAAGCCAGCATCCCGCCGTGAAGGTGGACGATTAGGATCTGATTCCAAACAGATCCGAGAACCCCTTAAAGATTATTCTATCAGCACCCGGCCTATCGGAGAATATTTTTTCTAATCATCGTCTAAGCGATTATTCTATATGCGGAATTTTCCGACATCTGCTATCTGCCCCCACAGCAATCGATCCGGGTTCAATCGATCCGGAGAGGCAAGAAGACCATAGGGAGCTGGGCGCGGGGAGACTAAGTCAACCATGGGAAGACGCTCATCACATTCGCCCGGTGAATTAAGGCACCTCATTTTGCAGTCGGCGCGGCAAATCGTAGAGAGCTCGGGACTAAAGGCGCTTTCGGCGCGCGCAATCGCCAAGGACGTCGGCTACTCGCCAGGCACGCTTTACAACGTGTTCAGCAACTTGGACGAACTGCTCCTGACCATCCAGGGCGCTTTGCTCGAAGAAGCCGTGGCGGAGCTCCAAGCCATTCCGCCGGGGCCCAATGGCAAGGCACACATGCGCGCGCTTTCGGATGCCTACATAAGCTTTGCGCTGCGCAACCGCGAGCTGTGGAACCTCTTGCTGCAGCACACGCCGAAGCCCGGTAAAATTTCCTGCCAGCTTGTCGACGAGAACTTCAACGTGATCATCGCCCTCCTGGCCAGCGCCATCAAGCCCTTGATGAAGGGGGCGCGAGAGGCGGAGATCCAGCAGATCGCCCATGCGGTCTGGGCGAGCATTCACGGCATTTCCGCAATCGCGGTCGCCGGCAAGATCAGCACCATGCCGATCGAAACCGCCCGCCCATGCGTTGCGACTGTCGTCGACTGCTTCTTGTGCAAACTGTCCCAGACAAGCTAACCAGCTTCACTCGGGTGGCTTGGCCGTGTCAGTGGACGCTGGCGAAGACGCCCGGGTAACGGATCCCGTCGTGAGACCCTGCTCTGCCGCAGGCTCTGTCTGACGCCCCGCCAACCGCTTGATGTCGAGCACACCAAACCACTTTCCTGAAGGTAACATCCGGCTCTGCAGCTCGCTCCAAAGGCTCCCAGAGTTTAGCCCTTTGACGAACGTGCCCGTTGGCGGCGCGACCATGATCGCCAGTCCCAGCGCGGCGGCCATGGCGGCGGAGGCGGTGTAGTTGCGCGAGTCGAGCAACTTCAATGCGGTTCCGAAGGAGGCCTTGATCCGCGTATCCATGACATCGACGGAGTACATCTCATCGAGAACAAGATGGGTGATGTATCCTACGAACATGAAGCCGCCGGCCAGCCAGGCCACGCCCTCATGCCGGCCCAGGATGCGATAGAACACAACGGCCGTGGCAACGGCGCAGAAGGCGCCCGCCAGCAGCGAATGCCAGATCCCGCGGTGAATCGACAACCGGTGGAAGACCGCGTGAACGCCATAACGCACGATCACCAGCGTGCCGAGCCAAGCGATCCACATTTCAGCGACGGACAGCTTGATGGCTGTATTGAAGAGCACCGCAAAGGAGAAGAATACCGCCAGACCGGCGAACATCAGGCGGCTTGGACGGGAATCCTTTAAATCGATGTCTGGCAGCACCGAACCCAGCACACCCGCCATGGTAACTGCGACCAGATTCTCGGGCGCCACGACGTCAGCCGCCAGCGTGAGAGTTGCCAGCGCCCCCGCGACAACGGTTCCCGCACCGATGTGCGTTGAAAAGTTCGCCATGAGCGCCTCCTTGGGATGCGGGCGCGCCTCACACGCACGGCTTGGCGCTGCCACGGCAGTAGAACCTGACCATCAGATTCGGCGCCTTAGCGCGAGGTCAGCGGGGCTACCGGGTGTGGATAAGAAAGAACGGCCCGTCCCCTGGGGCGCACCACGGCGCGTCCTTACGGCCGGTGCGTCACGAATGGCCGATATCACTGTTGCGGCTAGAGCTTTTTCGCCCAATGTGGCACATGGCGTCGATAACCCGAATTCAAGAGATGTGATGACCGCCGAACCGAAAGCCGACTCGCACCGGGCGACGATCATAGCGGCCGCCAGCATCGCGGTCGCTACGGCCGTCATGGGGATCAAGTACGTCGCTTACCTGGTGACGGGCTCGGTCGCTCTTTATTCGGATGCGCTTGAGAGCATCGTCAATGTGATGACGGCCGTGGTCGCCCTGATCGCGCTCTATATCGGCTCCCGGCCCCCCGACAAGAACCACCCCTTCGGTCACCACAAGGCGGAGTTCTTCGCCGCGATCTTCGAAGGGGCGATGATTATCGTCGCCGCAGTCGTGATCCTCTGGAAGGCCATCAACGCGTTGCGCAGCGGAGTAACGCTCGAACAGCCCGGACTAGGTCTGGCGATCAACGCAGCCGCCTCCACGATCAACGCAGGTTGGGCATGGCTTTTGATCGACCGCGGCCGCAAGTGGCGGTCCCCTGCCCTTGTCGCCGACGGCCGGCATCTCATAACCGATGTGGTCACATCCGTCGGTGTCGTCGTCGGCTTGGCGCTGGCTACATTGACCGGATGGCTCATTCTCGATCCGCTGCTGGCCGCCGCCGTTGCCGTCAATATTCTTTGGACCGGCTACCGTCTTGCTTTGGAGTCCATGTCCAGCCTCATGGACGAGGCGGCCAGTCCGGAGATCGAGCGCCGCATTCGCGCAGCCATCGAAGCCAACGGCAACGGCGCGTTGCAGGCTCACGACATCCGCACGAGGCAGGCAGGCCGCGCCCTGTTCATCGAGTTTCATCTCGTCGTGCCCGGCACCATGTCGGTCTACGACGCGCATGTCATCTGTGATCGCCTGGAGGATGCGCTGGAAGAGGAAATCGAAGGCTCGCAGGTCGTCATTCATGTTGAACCCGACAACAAGGCCAAGACCGTCTCCGGGGGTGTTGTGCCTCTCTAGTTCGACCTCTTGCGCCTGCGGAGAGCGCGATGAAGAAGCATCACGTCGCGATCGAATTCATGACGGCCGGCGGTCTCAAGGCGGTGCGCAGTTGGGGGTACCTGCTGCAGGGGCGCTCGCATAAGGGCGGCACGGCGGCTCTGAAAATTGCCGATCTCGCCAGGGCCGCGCACGACCTCATCGTGACGGACTTTTCCAAGGACGGCTCGGCCGCGAAGGCCTTCGCGGCCGCCGACATCGGGAAACTCAAGACGCGCCGCAGCGCCAATTCGGTCGTCGTGTCCTACATCTCGATCGGCGAAGCGTCCGACTATCGCGATCATTGGCAGGATGGCTGGACGCACTATACCAATCGCGACCAGCGCGCGGCTGGTGCGTTGACACCACAGGCTCCAGAATGGCTTGGCGCCTGGAACGAGGACTGGCCCAACTCCCGCAAGGTCCGGTACTGGGACAAGGGCTGGCAGAACATCATCTTCAATGAGACGCGTACTGGCTGGCTCGACCGTATCGTGGAGGCGGGCTTTGACGGCGCCTACCTGGACATCATCGACGGCTACTATCACTGGGGCGCTGCGGTGCCCGCCGGGGAACGGCACAAGGGCGATCCTCAAAACGAACGTGACGCGGCAGCGCGCATGATCGATTTCGTCTCGGCGCTCGCCAAACATGCTCGCCAGATAAATCCGGAATTTCTCATCATTCCACAGAACGGCGCCTACATCATCGACGCGCTGGAGGACGAGGACCATCCGCGCCGCGACGCCTACCTCGAAGCGATCAACGCCATTGCCTGCGAAGACCTGTTCTTTCGCGGCGCTGAGCCGGAGAACAATGCTTTTGCACCTGATGAAGAAGCCATCGATGCGCTTGTCCGCGACTTTCTCGACAGCAATGTGCCGGTTCTCTGCGTCGATTATCTGAACGAGGCAGATAAGATCGCCAAGTTTTACGAGGCGGCAAGGGGGATTGGTTTCCTACCCTACGCAGCGCCCTCGCGTGAGCTTGAGATCCTAGGTCCGCCCTATGGCGAGGATGATTCCAGCGCGGACATGGCGTAACCCATGCAAACCAGGCCGCCCAATGTGATGGGCGGCCTGTCGCTTGTCCGTGTCTTCCCAAATCAAATGGAAGGGATCAGCGCGCCCGCAGCACGGCCAACAGGTCGGACGTCGGATAGCTGTCGGCAGGCAAGTTGTATTTGATCTGCATGGCCTTGACGGCCTTACGTGTGCCCGCGCCGATCTTGCCGTCCGCCTCGCCGACGTCGAACCCGTGCGTGGTCAACAGGTGCTGCAGTTCCTTGATCTCTTCGTATTCGAGTGAAGCGATCGGCTGCCCGTTGCCCTTTCTCAGCATCGGAGCCCCAGCCATGCGCATGGCAAGATGCGCCGCCGTTGTCGCGTATGTCAGCGACTGGTTCCACTGCAGATAGACGCGGAAGTTCTGATAGGCGAGAAACGCCGGGCCGTTGCGGCCCATGGGCAGCATCAAGGACGCCGGCAAGTTATCGGCAGTCAGCGCGCCTGACACGCTTTTCACACCCCACTCAGCCCATTGGGAGCGTGGGTGCATGATTTCCAGATCCGCCTGATCCCATGGAAGATCCTTGGTAAGATGCACCTCCTCCAGCCATGGCTCGCCCCGGCGCCATCCCATTTGGTTTATGAAGTGCGCCGTGGACCCGATGATATCGGGAATGTCCCTGATGAGATCGCGCCGGCCGTCGTTGTCGAAATCGACCGCAAAGTTGAGGTAATGCTGGGGAAGGAACTGCGTTTGCCCCAGTTCCCCTGCCCACGATCCGATCATCTCATCGGCACGCAAATAGCCCCGCTCGATGATTTTCATCGCGGCCTTCAGCTCTTCACGGAAGAGTTCGCCGCGCCGGCAATCCCACGCCAGAGTCAGCAGCGAGCGCATGACCGGAAGGTTGCCCATGCCCGCGCCGAAGTCGCTCTCGAGCGCCCAAAAGCCCGTGATCACCGGGCCCGGCACGCCGTACTCCTTCTCGGCACGCGCAAACAGCGGCGCGTACTTGCTGAGATACGTGCGCCCCACCTTCTCGCGGCTCGAGGTGGCGAGCTTGCCGTAGAACTGCATGAAGGATTGGGAGAAGAAGCCTTGCTTGCGGTCGCGGGAGACGACGCCCATGTCCGGCGTCATTCCGCCGATCGTCGCCTCGATCGTGCGAGGTTTGATCCCATCCGCAATCGCTTCTTTCTTGAAGGCCGCGAGCCATTGATCGAAAGGAATGGTATTCTTGCAATTGCGCGGCTTGGGATCGGGCGGAGGCGCGACATTCGCTGAGGCGGTGCTCGATACGCCAAGCAGAATTAAGGCCGCCGCGGCAAGCCGCGAAGTCAATCGAATACCCATAAAATTGCCTATCCCTCGTGACAGAATACCGGCAGTTTGCCGTTTGGCGTCAAAGCGTCAAGGGAAAGTGGCGCCAGTGAGGCCAACTATGGGTGCATTGATTGCCCCAACAGCCTGCCGACAGGGAATTTTCTTTCCTCAGTGGATCATGCGCTGCCGATCAGGATTCCGACGGCGAAGACGACCAGACCACCCAGAACCACCTCGGACGCGGCGCGCATGAATTTGGTGTCCATATAGCGCGCCCTGATCCACGCGATCACCCACAACTCGATCAGCACGACGAGCGCGGCGATGGCGGTGGCCGTCCAGAATTCAGGGATCAGATAAGGCAAGGTGTGGCCAAGCCCACCCAGCGCCGTCATCACCCCGGTGATGGCACCGCGAACCCAAGGGTGTCCGCGGCCCGAGATCATGCCGTCATCGGCCATGGCCTCAGCTATGCCCATGGAGATACCCGCGCCCACCGACGCGGCCATGCCGACGAGAAACGTCTGCCAGGTATTCTGTGTGGCGAAGGCGGCTGCAAAGATCGGAGCCAACGTCGAGACAGAGCCATCGATAAGGCCCGTCAATCCAGGCTGTACGTACTGGAGCACGAAGGCGCGACGCTCAGCATGGGCTTCGCTCGTCTTCACATCGTCGGTGATCTCGTCTTCGCTCAACTGATGAGCCATGCGGACGTGCCTGTCTTCGATCACGGCCAGGTCGCCCAGCAGTTTGCGGATAGCTGCATCGCTCGTACGCTCAAGCGACGAGCGATAGAAATTGCGCGTTTCGCGCTCGATATCCTCTGCCTGTGCGCGAACCCTTTCGAGCCCCAGCGGCCGCACCATCCAGATCGGCTCATGGCGAACGAACCCGGCCACGTCATGACGGCGAATGAGAGGAATGTGGTCTCCAAACTTCTGCTGAAAGAGCGCAATCAGCCAGCGACGGTGCTCATTTTCTTCCTCGCCCATCTTAGTGAAGATACGTGCGGATGCCGGATAGTTCTCCTTCAGCCCCTCCGCATACTCCGTGTAAATGCGCCCATGCTCCTCCTCCAGCGAGATCGCCAGGGCCAGGATTTCGCGTTCATCGAGTTCGGAAAAACGGCGCATGGTCGATCTCCTTAGTTTAGAATAGTTCTAAAATAAAGAGTCTGGATCGCCAGATCAAGCTTTCGATGGTTTTGACAGTTCGTCGCAGAGGTCCGTCTGATAATCTCATCAGGGATCAGAAGGCTGTACACCACCCCCTCAGATCCGCTTTGTAAACACGGCTTCTCCAGACTTAAAGGGGAAGCAGGCTATGCCTTTGCTTCTTGCCGGAAAACTGGTTCGCGTTCTTGCCCCAAAGCACGCCAGGGAGTTGCAAGCGGTTCTCGAGAGGGCTGCGACGCGGTCTCTCATCGATTAGAATTCGAACCGGGCATATACAGAGGCTTGCTCATCTCGACTACTGACCGAATCTCACACGCCATTTCGGCGACCCAGGTCAAATTCGACAGCTGCTCACGTCCTGCTCTTCTCACCGGCACGTGCCACCCGCTCAATTGCTTCAGCGACGTGCAGCTTTTTCTTCTTTCGAGATCGCCGAGAACTTCGCACGTGCAGCACAAAACTACTCCCTACGGAGTAATCGGTCGTGGCAATAGACGAGCGGCCGCGCTCGCTCCCATCCTTGGTCCCTGGGAAAACCAAGGAGTGATAAAAAATGGCAAGAGATCCACGCTTCGATATTCTCTTCACGCCGCTCAAAATCGGCCCGAAGACGATACGCAATCGTTTCTATCAGGTGCCGCATTGCAACGGTTCGGGCACGAACTTGCCCGGCATGAACATGGCAAATCGCGGCATCAAGGCCGAGGGCGGATGGGGTGCCGTGAATACCGAGCAGTGCTCGATCCACCCGGAATGCGACGACACGCTGCGCATTACGGCACGCATTTGGGACCAGGGCGACATGCGCAACCTGCGCGCGATGGTCGACCATGTGCATAGCCATGGATCGCTGGCCGGCTGTGAGCTGTTTTACGGCGGCCCCCATGCGCCCGGCATCGAGACGCGCACGATTTCCCGCGGACCCAGCCAATATAACTCGGAGTTCGCAACCGTTCCCGGCTGCCCCGGCTTCACTTACAACCACGAAGCCGACATCGACGAACTTCACCGCTTGCAGCAGCAGTACGTCGATGCGGCTTTGCGCGCACGCGACACCGGCTTCGACATGGTGAACGTGTACGGCGCGCACGCCTACGGCCCGATGCAGTGGCTCAACCCCTACTACAACCGCCGCACCGACCAATACGGCGGCAGCTTCCAGAACCGCGCGCGGTTCTGGGTCGAGACGCTCGAGAAAATCCGCAAGGCGGTCAAAGACGACATCGCGCTTGTTACGCGCTGCGCGACAGACACCCTTTACGGCACAAAGGGCGTCGAAATCGGCGAGGACGGCCTGCGCTTCATTGAGATGGCCTCTCCATACCTCGATCTGTGGGACGTCAATATCGGCGACATCGCCGAATGGGGTGAGGATGCCGGTCCTTCGCGCTTCTACCCGATTGCGCATGAGAATGATTGGATCCGCCACATCAAACAGGCGACGAACAAGCCCGTCGTCGGCGTCGGCCGCTACTATGATCCCGAAAAGATGCTGCAGGTCGTCAAGGCCGGCATCATCGACATCATCGGCGCGGCCCGTCCTTCGATTGCGGACCCCTGGCTGCCCCGCAAGATCGACGAGGGCCGTATTGACGACATCCGCACATGCATCGGCTGCAACGTCTGCATCTCGCGTTGGGAAATGGGCGGCGTTCCGTTCATCTGCACGCAGAATGCGACGGCCGGCGAGGAATATCGCCGCGGCTGGCATCCGGAGAAATTCGAGCCCGCCAAGTCGGAGCACGACGTGCTGATCGTCGGCGCTGGCCCGGCCGGTTCGGAATGCGCGCGCGTTCTGATGGAACGCGGTTACACGGTCCACTTGGTGGATACCCGTGAGAAGATTGGCGGCTACGTCAACGATGTCGCGACGCTGCCCGGCCTGGGCGAGTGGAGTTTCCATCGTGACTATCGCCAGACCCAGATTGAAAAGCTGCTCAAGAAGAACCCGAACTGCCAAGTCGCACTCAAGCAGAAGCCGATGACCGCGGACGACGTCCTGGCCTACGGCGCCTCGCGAGTCGTCATCGCAACGGGCGCCAAATGGAGCACGACCGGTGTCAACCACCGCACCCATGAGCCTATACCGGGCGCAGACGCGAACCTGCCTCACGTCTTGACCCCCGAACAGGTCTTCGAGGGCAAGAAAGCTGTTGGCAAACGGGTCATGATCATCAACTACGACCCCTACTACACAGCTCCAAGCCTTGCGGAGAAATTCGCGCGTGCTGGCCATGACGTCACGGTTGCTACGGTGTGCGGACTGGGTGCATACATGGAGTACACTCTGGAAGGCGCAAACATGCAGCGTCTCCTCCACGAGTTGGGGATCAAGATCCTTGGCGAAACGGGATGCTCTCGTGTCGAAAAGGGTCGCGTTGAACTCTTCAACATCTGGGGAGAGGGTTACAAGCGCCAGTTCAAAGGTGCAGGCCATCTGCCACGTAACGAAAACAGCAGCCACGAATGGCACGAATGCGATACAGTGATCCTGGTCACGTCGCGCCGTTCCGAGGATAGCCTCTATCGTGAACTCAAGGCTCGCAAGAGCGAATGGGAAGCGAACGGCATCAGCAATGTCTTCGTCATCGGCGACGCCGAGGCGCCCCGCATCATTGCAGACGCCACCTTCGATGGCCATCGCTTGGCACGAGAGATCGAAGACCCGGATCCTCAGCACCAGAAGCCCTTCAAGCGTGAACAGCGCGCGTGGGGTACGGCCTATAACCCGAATGAGAACCCCGATCTGGAGTGGCGCCTCTAGCGCCCTCCTATCGGTCCGCAACTGAATTCAGGGTAGAACACAACCGCAAGTTAGGATCATAAAATGACAATCACCGCATTTGGCAAATACAGCGCGCCTAAATCGACACCGATCACCTCCGATCTCGATGGCTGGAAACCCGTGGCCGGATCACCGACCATGAAGACCTGGATCGAGAACAAGACGGCGGACGGCAAGTTTCTGACTGGCTTCTGGGAGGCGACGCCGGGCACCTACCACGTCACTTACAAGGCGGACGAGTTGATCCACTTCTTCGAAGGCAAGGTGACGCTGACCGAAGACGGGACGGGAAAGACCGCCACGTTCTCCGCCGGTGACAGCTTCCAGATCGACGCCGGTTTCGTCGGCACCTGGAAGACAGAAGAGAAGATCCGCAAGATCTTCGCGATCAGAATTGCCTGACACCAGGCCGCTTCGAAAGCCTCTCGCCCATCTCTGGGTCGAGCATCATCTTTCGAGGAGCATGGAAAGCATTTCGCTGATGCGCCTCGAGCCGGGAAATCGGCTCGAGGCGTTGTCGTCACTGAACGTCTCTGTGAAAGGTCTTCCGTCCGCCGGGAAC
>OEIU01001707.1_pt1 | contig 13328 bp, 24 predicted proteins | sample 1539221 | NCBI WGS metagenome assembly OEIU01 (sample SAMN03792071, study PRJEB22550) | activated sludge metagenome | feature: wastewater treatment plant; material: activated sludge; isolation source: Wastewater treatment plant of a petroleum refinery complex | place: Argentina: Zarate | collected...
CGGGTACAACACGCCCATGCTGGCTTATGGGGTCGCCGGAAGGTACATCGGCCCCGAGGAACTGATCGCCAACACCACCGACGCCGACATTCTGTCGGCCATAGATCGCGCGCGGCCGATCGGCTCAACGATCTACGTGTCGATTCGAAACTGAACGGGAACAATTGTGGACAAACGATACGCGTACACGGGCGCTTTGGCGCAGGACCAGGATGTCTTGCGCACCAACCTGTTCGCTGAGATCGCCCTGGGGAAGATCGCGCAGGCACTGATTGGCAACGGTCCGGCGGTTCGAGGCTTTGCCTGCGCACCCACTGCACCGCCGTCGCTCGCCGTTTCGATCGGCGTGGGTGAGATCTATGCGCTGGCAGCGCTTCTGCCGGCCGCTTTCGGGTCCATCGCTCAAGATCTCTCCAGTGATCACCAGATCGTGAAGCAGGGCATCCTCATGGACCCCGTGACGCGATCGACTCCGGCGCCCGGCACGAGCGGGCACAGCATCAACTACCTGATTCAGTTCGCGTTCAGTGAGTCGGACACGGACTCGACAGTGCTGCAGTACTGGAATCCGCAGAACGTGAATCTCCCGCTGCCGGGTCCCGGCGGTTCGGGAACGTCACAACCGCAGACCCGCCGTGCGGGCGTGCAGATTTCGGCGAAGGCGGGTACTTCGGCAACGACGGGAACGCAGGTCACGCCCAGCCCTGATGCCGGATACGTCGGGCTTTGGGTGGTGACCGTGGCCAACGGACAAGGCACAGTCACCAGTGGCAACATCGGCCTGTATCCCGGCGCACCGTTCCTTGCTGCAGGCAGCGGCATTCGGCCGGCAGTGGCCGTCAACCGGACCACGAACCAGTCCATCCCAACGACCACGAACACGAAAGTCTTGTTCACGACACTGGAACTCGACACCCATGGCGGATGGAACGCGGCGAACAACCGATTTCTGCCTCAGGTTGCCGGCTACTACCTCGTGACGGCCGGCATCGACATCCTCGTGTCCGTCGATCAAGCAGCATGCCAGGTCGGCATCTGGAAGAACGGCGTTGCCTACCGAGCGGGCGCTGCCAGTCGCATGTCTGGGACAGCGCACACCGGGGCCGAGATCACGGTGCCCCTGCTGTATCTGAACGGCAGCACCGACTACATCGAGGTACTTGCCTATCAGGATACCGGCGCGTCCCAGAACATGGCATCGGCCTGGATGCATGCGGTGCGCATCCTGTGACTCGAGCCCCATCCGCCGCGAGAACGAAGAATGCTTCCGGGAGGGATCAATCCTTGGAGACTCCCAATGCAGCTCGCTGACATGATCCACGACTTGCCCGCCCGCGTTCGATCGGCGCTGCCTCGCGATCTCACCAGCCGCGGCATCGCGCCGATGGAGATCGTGGTCGGGCTCTTCATGCTGAACTGGGGGCTCTCCGGCATCGGCGTGTTCGGCCCCGGTCCGCTCTATCGATCACTGCTGGCCAGCGGCTACATGGTGGCGTGGGGCGCACTGCTCTGCACGATTGCCACGTGCATCGTCGCCGTCGCGGCCTGCGATGCGCTATGCGGGCGCCATTGGTCGGACCGGGCCGTGATGCGGTCCGCGTGGCTGCGTGCATGGCTCGCGACGCTGGCGATCATAACGTGGGTGTGGGTCGCCAACAGCCTGCTCAAGACGGGAGCGGTCTCGGGCGTGGGGGCGCTGTACGGGCATCTGCCGGTGTTCCTGCTGGCGCACGCGTGGGCCGCGGGTCAGAACATCCTGGTCAAAGTCGTCGCCGATGATCGCATCGAGACCGTCCCGGGGTACAGGCTGAAGCGATGATGACGCGCTGGATTCTCGTCTGGGCGTTCATCGCCGGCAGCTTGCCGATCTCGTGGGCCGCCGATGGCGCCCTCGCCAATGTGGCGAATGCGGAGCTCCTGAGCGTCGGGACGGTTGCCGCCGTGCTGGGCTTGTCGTTCTACGGCTGGTGCTGCGCGTCGCTGCCGACCGCCATGGGGTTGCTCGGGACCGGCACCGAGCGGCTGAGCGTCATCCAGCGGATCATGCTGTCGATTGCCGGCGGCTCGGTGGCGTTCGCCGCGGCGAAGTATGGGCCGGTGCCGGTGCCAGACTGGCTGACCTACGTGAGCGCCTTCGGGGGCGGGTGGGGCGGCGAGACGTACCTGAAGCGCTACTTCGCGGCCGCGATGCCGCCGGAACCGAAGCCGTGACGCGCGCGCAGTCGTTCACGCTCTTCGGCGTCGTGCTGCTCGAGCTGGAGCCTGACGGCGGATCGCGGCGATTCGAGGCGCAGTTCAACGGGCAGTCGTTCCTCCTCACGGTCGACGCAAACGAGATCGCCACGCATGGTGTGACCGAGGCACTGAAGCAGGCGGTGTACGAGCTGAAGCAGGGTCGGCGCGGCACCCTGTTCCCGAGACCGTAGACGGGCATGGTCGACTTCGACGCGGCGTTCGATCGGCTGCTGGGCCACGAAGGGGGGTATGTCAACGACCCTCACGACCCCGGCGGCGAAACGCATTGGGGCATCAGCAAGCGCTCGTACCCGCACGTCGACATCCGCAACCTGACCCGTGAGGGCGCCAAGGCGATCTACCTGCGCGACTTCTGGGCACCGCTGGGCTCGATCGACGGCGCGCTGAAGTTCCAGGTGTTCGACGCCGCCGTGAACCACGGAATCGAGAACGCGCTGCGCATGCTCCAGCGCGCCGCCGGCGTCGCCGACGATGGGCACTTCGGGCCCGTCAGTCTAGGTGCGGTGCTAGGGATGAGCGTCACCGACGTGCTCATGCTGTTCCTGGCCGAGCGGCTGGATTTCATGCGCCGGCTGATGAAGTGGCCGCGCTACGGCAGCGGCTGGGCCGGGCGCATCGCGGGGAATCTGCGGTACGCCGCACAGGACTCGTAATGGTGCAACGTCCGCGAACCCCAATGAACGTCGGCTGTCGCCGACCGGCTGGCACTCGGGGGGCAGGCTCTTACTGCACGACGCCGACGTTGCGGCACGAATCATACCTTGCAAGGCAAGCATGAGCGCGGCCGGCCGCTACCTGCGCAGGGCCTCCGTCGGCTACTCATTCTGGTGCCAGGGGTGCGACGAAGCGCACTCGCTGCGCGTGGGCCAGCCAAGCGGATTGAACTGGTCGTTCAATGGCAACCTCGACGCACCGACGTTCCAGCCGTCGGTGCTCGTGACCTGGCGGGTTCCGCCACCGCGCGAGCCGGATGATCCGCCCGATCGAATCTGCCATTCGTTCGTCACGGACGGCCGTGTCCAGTTCTTGGCCGACTGCACGCACGCGCTGGCCGGGCAGACCGTCCCGCTGCCGGAGTGGCCGCACTCGGACTGGAGGCTCGCGTGATCCGGCTCTGGTGGGCGATCCGCGACTGGGTCGACCGCTGGGCCCGCTGGCTCGCCGCCGGCGCGATCGCTGCGGTGCTGATCATCTCGCACGCCTGGACCTGGTCGACGAGCGCAGAGCTCGCCGGCGCACGGGTGCTGCGCGCCTGGGACAAGGAGCGGCTGGACGCGGCCGGCGCGCAGGCGCGCGACTATCTGAAGGCCTACAAGGCGCTGGACGCCGCGCAGGTCCAATACCACCGGGAGGTCCAAGAAAATGCAGCCACAGCCCGAAAACAGGCCTCGGCGGCCCGGTCTCTCACGACTGGTCGCGAGTGCCTGTCTGCTGAGCTTGTCCGCGTGCTCAACGCCGGCGCCCCCGACGCTGAGCTGTCCGCCGATACCGGAGTCGCTGCTGCAGGATCCGGGGCCGCTGCCGCCGATTCCGGCCACGCTGCGTCGGACGCCGACGTCAACGACTGGATCGAGCAGGTGAGGGCGCAGTACGGCGTCTGCCGGGCGCGAATCCGGGCGATCGGCCGGTTCGATCAGGAGCGCAGCCGATGATCCGATTCGCCGCCGCCCTCGTGCTCGTGCTCGTGCTGGCGATCAGCATGCGGGCCGATGCCGATGCGCCGCCGTGCGCGCCGACTCGGCCGGACCTTCCCGACGATCTGCAGCTCATCTGTGTCGTCGGCATCACGACGGCCGTAAGCGAGTCGGCCAGGCAGTACATGTCGTTTCCCCACTGGCGCTGCCATCATCGAGGACACTCCACATGATCGAATTCGCGCTCGGCTTCATCGTCGGCGGCATCGTCATCAACCGCGCGCCGTGGCTGTACGGCGTGATTCAGACGTGGCTCATTCGTGTACGGGATGCGATCCGGGAGAGGGCGGACAAACAATGAGCTGTCGGTTGCCCTTCGCGCGCTGGGGCGGCGGGAGTAAACTGAGCCTGCATCGAAGCAAACCGTGATCTGATCGGAGAGTCATCGCGATGGAGTCGGCCATGTAACCGCCCCCGGGATCTCGCAATACCAAAGCGCCGCTGCCCTTCGGGGGTGGCGGCGCTTTTTTGCGTTTCAGTCTTTGCCTTTCCCGAAGACGGACTGCGCAGCCTTCAGCAGCGCGACGAACGCCGAGTACTCATCGGACTCGTCTTTCTCAGGAGCCTTGGGCCGAAAGGCAAAGCGCATGAGCGCGACGCCGAAGACGATCGCGATGGAGGTCATAGCGATCAGCGGGCTGAGGAAGTGGAGCCACGCGTACTTGACGTCGGCGTAGGGCGCCGGGCGGTGATCGATGCAGAAGATCCACACGAATACGCCAATCACCGCAACGGCAACGACTAAATACGCCCCGCCGAAGACAAAGTTCTGCAGACAGCGCAGACGCGCCTCATCCTGAAGTGCGTCCGCCAACTCCTTAAGTCGAATTGGCTCGATCTCGCCTTGCGAAAGATCGGGTTCGGTGTCCGCCGTCACAGCAAACCCATATTCTTCAGTCTGAAGCGCATGGCCTGCTGGGATACCTGAAAAACGTCGGCAAGCTCCTTGAGGTCATACACCGCCTTCCTGATCACCCAGTGGCGCAGAAGGGTCGCCGGCATCAGCAGTTCCGCCGCGAAGTGGTTTGCGGCCGCCTCCTTGGGGTCGAAATTGAACAGCGAGTAGTTCGTCGCCGGGTCTCGGAACCGGGGGCCATGGTCGAGCGCATGATGGCCGAGTTCGTGGGCGACGGTGAACCGCTTGCGCAAAGCCGAATCACGTCCGTTGACGGAGATGGTCGGCCCCGTCCGCCCATCGTTCCGATATTCGCCCGAAACGGTAGGGTCGTCGACCTCCACCACGCGTACACCCAAGCTGCGCGCGATCCTCACCGGATTGACGGGGAGACCCCCGTCCCAGTGACTGGCCAGCACTCTCCAGGCAGCGTCTTGGGCTTTCATGGCTCGGATGTGGGTGCTCCTGAGAGCCACGTCAATAGGCGGCGCTACTACTCACTATAGGCTAGTGGTTGCTAACGTGCAATGGTGGCGGGTGGCTGACCGTGGGCTTCACGCCTTACTTTCGCTCGAGCCAAGCCCAAGCAAGGCAACGCTCGAAGTCGCCCAGCCAATGCACCGCCGGGTGTTCCGTGGTTGTCACATCCGGGCGCAGCCGTGCGGCAACCCATGGCTCTGGTGGCGGTCGGCCGGGATCCGTCGCAGTGGCGCGCGCGTCTGTATGCAGCTCGCGCCACAGCGGTGCGCCGCAGCGACTGTGTGCGCCGATGCCGATCGTCGCCAATGGCTTGAGGTCAGCGTCGACGATTTCGGCCAGCAGGCATTTGCCTCGAGCCTGAGCCGTGAGACGTGTTCCGTCGGCGACCGGCACCGATTCGCCGGCGAGCGCTCGGGTGATCCACCCCGCCAGCATTCGCACGACGTCATTGTCGACCTCGGCACGCGGCGACCGGCGCGCGTGGCCGGTGTCGAGAGTCACATGCTCGATGTAGCGCGCCATGTCGACTACTCGCGTATGGTCGCTTGCAGGTCTATCTGCAGGCCATCTTGCGTGTAGACCAGGAACCGGCGCTGGCCGGCCGAACCAGGTGCACGCTCGCATTGCCGCCGGTCCAGCGAGACGGAGAACGGCGCATCGCTGCCGTCCTCGAATACGATGTCGACGCAGCCGGGCGTTGTGCTGGGCTCGATCGTGACCGACGTACCCGTGCGCATCTCTGCGAGATAGTCGCCGGCGGCCGCCGGCACCAACAGCCTGAGCGCGCCGGCGTTGCCGGACAGATAGAGGAAGCCGCGTTGCGCGTGCGGCAGCGACCAGTAGTTCGTTTCGGCGATTTCCTGGCCGCTGTTGCGGATCGTCAACATAGCCGCGCCGCGGCCTGCGCCGTCGTCTCCAGCCGCACACGCGCGAGCCGGCCAGCCTCTGTCGTGTATTCGGCGCGCCCCGTCAGATGGGCGTAGACCGATCGACAGGCGTTCTCGTAGCTCGATGCCTGCACGCGATAGCCGACAGCTTTTGCTATCACCCGGGCCTCCTCGCGGGGCGTGATGGTCCTGCGCGGATTGTGTGCAGCATCCTGCGGCCACTGGATCGACTGCGAACAGTCCCCCGTGAGGGCGACGACTACCATGCCGGATTGGTGTCCGGCGCGCCATGCATGATCCCGTCGGACTGTCTTGGTCCCCCATTGCCCGCTGGATCGATCCAGCGTAGCGCCTGCGATCGAATAGCTGTGCGTGCTCATCCCTCAATCTCCTCTGCTTCTCATATCGACTGGAATCTCCGACAGCACTGCTGCTGGCCCGAATATCTCGTAGCCGCCCGCGCCGGCCAGCATGCCCAGTTCGAGCGCGATCGCAACCGCTGCAGAGGCATCGAACGCCTGCCGCTCGAATATCTGCCCGCGTCTGTCCCGCGCTTTGTCGCTGCGCACGATGTAGCGCCCAGGCATTGAGGCGTACTCAGATATCGTGATGACCGCACGCTTAGTCATCGAATCGCTCCTCGGTACGAGCGGCCCGGTCGTACCGCACTTGCGCAGCGATGACACGTTTCAACTCGGCCTGTACTTGCGCGAGCCGTTTGTTGTGTCGCTGCGCAGCCAAATCAGCCGTCTGCGGGCTCTCCGGCATCGAGTATGTAAGGGTCAGAAGCGCTCGAACAGCCCGAACGTCTTTGCCGATAACCTCGGCATACGCGTCAAGCGCTTCTGCCGACGAAAAATCGGCACGGGTCACGATGTCGTGCGCGATCCGAGCCGCGGACGCTTGTCCAAGCATTTCCAGCCATGCACTCTCGGTCACTTCTTCGGTGTCAGAGCCGTTGCAACTGTAGACCAGGAGATCGCGCATTGCACGCGCATCATCTGCGTCGGCGTCGCCCATGCGCTCAGCCAGGGCACCGAGGTCCATCGTGGTGCTGATCTTCATTTTGCTCTCCTGCCCCTGCTGACCCGAGGCGCGGCCCGATCGTCGATCGATGAGAGTAAATGTACTGCGCGTAATTCCACCTGTCAAGCGACTTTCTTCGGCGCTCGAGCCCGATCCAGCGCGGCATTGAGCCATTCCACGCCCCCCAGAGCGCGCAGCTTCTCGGCGCGCTCTGGCGTCAGGCGAAATGACACCGATGCTGTCGCGATGCGCCCCGGTGGCCGGCCTGGTCGCGGCTCGGGCTCCCGTCCCTCGAGACCGTCCCGATAGCCACGTCCCATCTCCTCGCGGGGATCGTCATCGAGCCCCATGCGCACCCATACCTCGTGCTCGCCCGGCTCGCCGAATCGCTCACCGTGATAGTGCCGATGCAGGCCGCGCCGATAGCCGGCGCCGTAGTCGCCCTGCAGTTGCTTGGCGCGACGCGCGAACGCCTGGAATGTTCGCTCGTCCATCACGCCGCCGGGCCCGCTTGCCTGGCCGCCAGGCGAGCCGCACGCCTTGCCTCGTACCGCGCATCGCGCTCGGCGCGATCGCGAGCGATACGAGCCTCCTCGGCGTCACGCTCGGCTTCGTAGCGCTCGATCCAATCGCGCAGCGCCGGACGTGCGTCCAGCACCGCATCGATCGCGCGGCGCGCCTGCGCGACGCCCGTCTCCCAGACGCCGGGTGCATACATCACCGCGAAACAGCCCGGCTGGCCGACCTGGTTGCGATCATCGGTCAGCCACACTGGCTCCGCTTCACCAAACCTGCCCTGCGGCAGGTCCGGTCGCTCAGGGCAGCCCGGGGCCAGCATGCTCCACGGCTCGTCGATCAGCACCGCGTAGCGGTATCCGATGCTCCGGGTACCGGACACGTCGACCGACTTGATCTCGAACGCCCGGTAAACAATGCTCGGCTGGCGCGCCGGCAGATATCCAGCGGCGAGTGCATCAGTCTTGGTGGGGAATCCCATGATGTCAGCTCCGGTTGCGGGACCGCACTGCGCCGTCCATGTTCGTTAATGTAATGCGCGAAATGCCGATTGTCAACCGGTTTTTGTAATGCGCGTAAAGGCGCTGTGCGCGTCTGCAGCGCGGGGGACGTGGGTTGACTATCCGCGGGTACGATCGTGCGCTGTAGGCCGACGTCGCAAGCCGCACGGGCATTGGCGTTGCGGGGAGGGCGGCGCACCCGACCGGCCCAACCCGGCGTCGGGTCCTTCCGGGGGGATCAAGGGACGCGGGCGATTGCGCACCGCGGCTTGTCACTGTCGCGCGGCCGAAAAAACCCTGGACGTCCAGTCGCCCAGGCATGATGCTCGCCTCAGTTCGCGCACCAACAAGCTCGGGAGACGACGATGCCTGACGATCCGACGAAGACCGGTGCTGCGGACCGGCGGCAGGTGGCCGGCATGCAGGACCACGAGGTGCGGCACGTGGCGCAGAAGTACGGCGTGCCGCCGGAGCGCGTCCGCGAGGTGATCGCGAAGGTCGGCAACAGCCGAACCGCTGTCGAGGCCGCGCTGGCGAAGTCAGCGAAATAGCTCTCCGTGGCCCGCCGGCCGGTCGCGCTCGCGTCGCTCCGGCGGCGGTTCCGGGCGCTGTTCGCCGGCGCGCCAGCCGCGCCGCTGCCGGCCACCCTCGGTCCGCAGCTCGCCACGCTCGTCAGCGAGCCGCCTCGCGCCGAGGGCTGGTCGTACGAGATCAAGCTCGACGGCTACCGCATCCTGAGCCGGGTCGACGCCGGCGGGCCGCGGCTCATCACCCGCGGCGGCCACGACTGGTCGGACCGGATGCCGGCGCTGATCGACGAGCTCGCGTCGACGCTCCGTACGTCTCCGACCGCTCGCGGACCTGGATCAAGCTCAAGTGCACCCGCCGGCAGGAGTTCGTGATCGGCGGCTTCACGGATCGCAATGAGGCCGGCCGGGCCACCGAGGTCGGCAGCTTGCTGCTGGGCGTCTACGATGACGCCGGCCGGCTGATCTTCGCCGGCAGCGTGGGCACGGGATGGGACTCGCGGGGCGCGATGGCGCTGCGCAAGCGCCTGGCTGCGCTCGAGGTGCCAGCACCACCTTTCGCCAACGCGGTGAAGAACGGGCGCTGGACTCGCCGGCCCGCCGGCTCCGAGCACTGGGTGAAGCCCGTCCTGGTGGCCGAGGTCACCTTCGCCGAGTGGACGCCGGAGGGCCAGGTGAGGCACGCGTCATTCGTGGCGCTGCGCTCGGACAAGGCGCCGACGGAGATTCGGCGCGAGGGCTAGAGCCGCCGCCGCGACAGCTCATCGAGCAGCAGCCGAAGCCGGTACGGATCGCAGCTCGCCACGAGGTCGAGCCGGTCGACGTCTCCGTGCCGCAGGATACAAACGTCGTCTTTGCCGCGCTCCGTGATGACGATCTTGTCGCCGCGGCGCGCCCACCGCTCGTCCGGCCGGTACTTGCCGACTTCGGCCCGGATGCTTTCAATCGCTGCGACGATCTCTTCTGTGCTAAGCGGATTCTGACCGTACGTCTTCAACGACATCGAAAGCGATGGCTTGATGTTCGGGGGACGCCCTAGCGGAGGTAGCAGGACAAAGCGGCAATCCTTGCACGCCTTCAATTTCGTGCGGATCGCCTGCACGCCCCAGGTATCCGGCAGATACACATCGTCGAACGCGGTTCCGGAACACACTTCGCACCGCAGCGTCTCGTCGGCCATCGCATCACCTACTGTTTATATATCCAGTAGTATCTACGCTCCGACCCGTCCGACGCAAGTTACACTCCAGTCGTCAGGGAGACTCTGCAATCTGCGGCCGCTACGCGCTCTATCCGTCGATCGACCTGCTGCTGGACGTGTTTCGGGCCGCCGGCCACGTGCCGTTTGCGCCGCGCTGGAACATCCCGCCCACGTCTCACGTGCCGGTGATCGTGCAGCACCGGGAGACCGGGGAGCGTATCGTCGAGCTCGCGCGCTGGGGGCTGGAACCGCCGGGCGCGCCGCGGACCTACCATATCGCCCGCGGCGAGACCGTCGCGAGGCTGGGGCCGTTCCGCCGGGCATTCCGCCGGTCGCGCTGCCTCATCCCGATGAGCGGGTTCTACGAGTGGCAGGAGTCCGTGCAGCCGAAGCAGCCCTGGTACATCACGCCGGCCGGCGCGCCGCTGTTCGCGGCCGCCGGGCTTATGGAATTCGTCCGCCGCGCCGACGGCTGGCTGATCACGACGTGCATCATCACGACCGGGCCGAATGACACGATGCGGCCGATCCACGACCGCATGCCCGTGATGCTGGCGCCGGCGGACTGGGATGCCTGGCTCGATCGGCGGAACGAGGATGTTGCCGCGCTACAGGGGCTGATCCGGCCGGCCCCGGACGGCAGCATGGAGACTCGGCGGGTCGGGCTTCGGGTAAACAACGCGCGAATCGATGACGCCAGTCTGATCGACCGGCTGACGTAGCGCTCGGACGCGGTCGAGCTCGTCCAGGTGCGCCATCAGCGCCTCGGCGCAGCGGCGAGTGATGTCGTCGCGATTGGTCATGCCGGCAGCGTAGCGCCGCCGGAACCTGAAGCGTATCGGCCAGACGGCCTAGACCGGGCAGTCGATGCCTGAAATTCAGGCAGAAACCTGCGCTGCCCGTGCTACGCCATGACGAAGACGCGCACCAATCCTTGATCTCATCCCCTTGAGCTACGGGGGCGCGGCCGGCGAATTGTACCCGCGCGGCGCGGCAATACTCCAAGGGTTTGCCTCGTGGCCGGCCGGGCGCGGCATGCCGCCTCCCGCCGTGCGGCGCCACGAGACACGGACATGCCGACCGCCTTGTTGAAACCCGGCTGAAGGCCGCTTCGGATGCGTAGCCGCCTCGCGGCCTATCGCGGCCGCCTCGTCGGGCCGTCGGCAAAAAGCCGCGTGGCGATCTGCATGTGCCACGACGTCAGCCCTGCAGCAGTCCGGTGGCGCACAGCGTGAGAACCATGGCTCCCTCGGCTTGGTAAGCTGCGCCGATGAACGAATCTCGCCGTCGCCTGCTGATCGTCTGGTGGTCGGTCACCGGCGCGTCGCGTCAGCTTTCGCAGGCTGCCTATGAAGGTGCGGTGGCCGAGGGGACGATCGATGTCGTCATACGTGGCTGCGACGAGGCGGGGGCGCAGGATCTGCTGGACGCCGACGGCTATCTGTTCGTCGCGCCGGGGAATCTGGCGACGCTGGCCGGGGTGATGAAGGATTTCTTCGATCGCACCTATTATCCGGTGCTCGATCGGCTGAACGGTCGGCCTTATGCGCAGATCATCAGCGCCGGATCCGACGGCACGGGCGCGGCGCGGCAGCTCGCGCGGATCGCGACGGGCTGGCGGCTGCGCGAGGCGGCCGAGCCGCTGATCGTCGTGACGCCGGCGCAGACGCCCGAGGCGATTCTCGCGCCCAAGGTCGTGGCGGCCGATCGTCTGGCGCAGGCGCGTGAACTGGGGGCCGCGCTGGCGGCCGGATTGGCGATGGGAATCTGGTAGCGATGGCAATCGACAAGACGCGGTTCAATGCCTGGTATTGGCTCATCGCCTTCCTGGTGCTGATGGGGTTCCAGTATCTGTTCACGACCGCCACGCAGGTCGCCGAGATACCCTACAGCCAGTTCGAGACCTACCTGTCCGAGGGAAAGATCGCGGATGTCGCGGTTTCGGATCGCTTCATCCAGGGACGGTTCAAGGAGCCGATCGACGGGCGGCCGAGGTTCATCACGACGCGCGTCGAGGCCGATCTCGCGCGTCAGCTCCAGAGCCATGGCGTCGTCGTCACGGGCCAGATCGAAAGCACGTTCCTGCGTGATCTGCTGTCGTGGGTCATCCCGGTTCTGCTGTTCGTCGGGTTGTGGAGGTTCATCCTCACTCGTACGGGGGGCGGTCTGGGCGGCGGCCTGATGCAGATCGGCAAGTCCAAGGCCAAGGTCTATGTCCAGGCGAGCACCGGCGTGACGTTCGACGACGTCGCCGGCGTCGACGAGGCGAAGGACGAGCTCAAGGAGATCGTCTCTTTCCTGAAGGATCCGAAGGGCTATGGCCGGCTCGGTGGCCGCATGCCCAAGGGCGTGCTCCTCGTCGGCCCGCCCGGCACCGGCAAGACCTTGCTCGCCAGGGCGGTGGCCGGCGAAGCCGGCGTGCCGTTCTTTTCGATTTCCGGCTCGGAGTTCGTCGAGATGTTCGTCGGCGTGGGCGCGGCCCGCGTCCGCGATCTGTTCGAGCAGGCGCGCGCCAAGGCGCCGGCCATCATCTTCATCGACGAGCTCGACGCGCTCGGACGTGCCCGCGGCATCGGTCCGCTCGCCGGCGGGCACGACGAGAAGGAGCAGACGCTCAACCAGTTGCTGTCCGAGCTGGACGGCTTCGACACGTCGACCGGCCTCGTGCTGCTGGCCGCGACCAACCGCCCGGAGATTCTCGATCCCGCACTGTTGCGTGCGGGCCGCTTCGACCGGCAGGTGCTGGTCGACCGCCCCGACAAGGCCGGCCGCATTCAGATCCTGAACGTGCATCTGAAGAAGGCGAAGCTCGCGGGCGACGTCGAGGCCGACAAGATCGCGGCCCTCACGCCCGGCTTCACCGGCGCCGACCTCGCCAACCTCGTCAACGAGGCGACGCTGCTGGCCACCCGCCGCAATGCCGATGCCGTCACGATGGAAGACTTCAACAACGCCGTCGAGCGCATCGTCGCGGGACTGGAAAAGCGCAACCGGCTGCTCAATCCGAAGGAACGCAGGATCGTCGCCTATCACGAGACCGGCCACGCGCTGGTCGCGATGGCGCTTCCCGGCGTCGATCCGGTGCACAAGGTCTCGATCATCCCGCGCGGGGTGGGTGCGCTCGGCTATACGATCCAGCGCCCCACCGAGGATCGCTTCCTGATGACGCGGCAGGAGCTGGAAAACAAGATGGCGGTGCTTCTCGGAGGCCGCGCCGCCGAGTGGATCGTCTTCGAGCACCTGTCGACCGGCGCGGCCGATGACCTGGTCAAGGTGACCGACATCGCCCGTGCCATCGTCACCCGCTATGGCATGTCGGACGGCCCCGGCCATATCGCCCTGGAGA
>OEIU01001708.1_pt1 | contig 13321 bp, 12 predicted proteins | sample 1539221 | NCBI WGS metagenome assembly OEIU01 (sample SAMN03792071, study PRJEB22550) | activated sludge metagenome | feature: wastewater treatment plant; material: activated sludge; isolation source: Wastewater treatment plant of a petroleum refinery complex | place: Argentina: Zarate | collected...
TGGCGCTGGCGAGCAACCTCAGCCTGGGCGGGCACGCCCTGAATGCGCGCTGGTTGAGGGGGGTGCTGATCCTGCTGGCCGGCTCGGTCGTCTACGCCATCACCGCCGTTGCCGGCCAGCAACTGAAGGAGCAGCGCGGCGAAGTCACCACCCTCATCCAGACACTGGCCGGCGTGCTGCTGTTCGCGCCGTTCGTGCACTTCGATCAGCCGATCGCAGCGCCCGCGTGGGGGCTGGTGGTCCTGATCGGCGTGCTGCAAACCGGCGTGGCCTGGGTCTTGGTGTACTCGGCACTGCCCCGGGTGTCGACGCCGATGATCGCCGTGCTGAGTTTTGCCAACCCGCTCACGGCCATCTTTACCGACTGGCTGTTCTACGACCGCCTGCTCGGGCCGGCGCAGGCGCTGGGCATGGGCCTGATCGTGCTGGGCACGCTGGGGGTCAAGCTGGGCTGGCAGCCCTGGAGGCGAGGCGCCCATCGCGTGGGCGATCGGCATGCCTTGAGCCCCCGCCCGCCGCAACAAGGCGAGGCATCCTGAGCCAGGCACGTCGAGGCGGCGGCCCGTGCCGATCGACGGAATCGCCAGCGGACAAGCGCCTTGCGCGCCGCCGGGTCAACTTTGCGCCGTGCCGAGGTCTGCACCCGCCAGGGCCTGCCGCGTGATCAGCAGCACCTGGTCGCTGCCGGCGCTGGTCTCCAGCCAGAACACGGGCAGTTCGGGAAACGCCGCCTCGAAAAACGCGCGCTCGTTGCCGATTTCCAGCACCAGCACGGCGTCCTCGCTCATGCGCGCGGGGGCGTCCCGCAACAGGCGGCGGATGAAGTCCATGCCGTCGGCACCGCCGGCCAAGGCCAGCTCAGGCTCGGCGCGGTATTCGGGCGGCAGCCGCGCCATGCTTTGCGCGTTGACATAGGGCGGGTTGCACAGGATCAAATCCCACGGGCCGGGGCAGGCGGCCAGGCCGTCGGATTCGACCAGCTGCACGCGCTCTTGCAAACTGTGCTTTTCGACGTTGATGCGCGCCACGGCCAGGGCGTCGCGCGACAGGTCGGCGCCGGTCACGACCACCTCGGGCCAGGCCATGGCCGCCAGGCAGGCCAGGCTGCCGTTGCCGGTGCACAGGTCGAGCACGCGGCGCGTGCGATCGCTCAGCCAGGCGTCGATGCTGCCGTCGGCCAGCAGCTCGGCAATGAAGCTGCGCGGCACGATGGCGCGCTCGTCCACATAGAACGGCACGCCGGCCAGCCAGGCCTCGCGCGTCAGGTAGGCGGCGGGCTTGCGGCTGGCGACGCGTTGATCAAAAAGTGTAGCTACTCGCGCTTGATCGGCGGGCGCTACAGGCCGATTTGATATGGAATCGGGCTCGTCGCCCAGCGGACTGTCCAGCGGCAGACTCAGGCACCACAGCACCAGCCAGGCGGCCTCGTCGCGGGCGTTGGTGGTGCCGTGGCCGAAGGCGACGCCCGCCTCCGTCAGTCGCCGCGAGCCGCGGGCGATCAGTTCGCCGATGGTGGCGCTCGCTTCTGGCGCGGCGGATGGTCTGACCATATTGGGGGTGGCTGGATGGACTGGGCGCGAATGGCGCTGGATCATGGAAATGGGTGCATTGGATCACCAACGGCATCCGCGCTCATGCATCCTAAAACGCCGGCGCATCCCGCTGGCGCACCCATGTCATCACGAAGTCGATCAAGGCCTTCAGGCGCGCCGGCATGACGTCGCGATCTCGGTAGTACAGATACAGTGGGCGTCGAATGCCCCGCCAATCGGGCAGCACGACCTGCAGACCGGCGCTGCCGGCGCCCTCCAGGAAGTAGCTCGGCAGCAGCGTGATGCCCAAGCCGGCGCGGGCGGCGTCCTGCGCAACGGCCACGTCGTTGACACGCAGGCGTGCCTGCGGATTGAAGCGGAAGATGGCGCCACTCTCCGCCTGTTCCAGCCACCATTCATGCAACGGGTACGAAGCTATCAATGTGTGCTGGCGCAGTTGCTCGGGATGGCTGGGCAGACCGCACGCCTGCAGATAGGCCGGCGCCGCGCACAACATCACGCGCGAGTCCCGCACCGGCCGCGCCACCCAACTGCTGTCACGCAGCTCGCCCACACGAAAGGCGGCGTCGATGTGCTGCTCGACCAGGTCTTCGATCTGGTTGGACAACACCAGCTCCAGTTCGATGCCGGGATACTGGTGCAAGAACGCGTTGAAGCACTGGCCCAGCCAGTTCTGCGCTGCACCCACGGGCGCCGTGACGCGCAGGCGTCCGCCCAGCCGGGCATGGCGTTCGCTCAATTGCTGGCGGATGTCGAGCAGTTCGGCCAGCAGCGGTGTGCAGCGCTGGTAATAGCCCTCCCCCAATTCGGTCAGCGCGAAGTGGTGGGCGTTGCGCTCCAGCAACCGTCCACCCACTGCTCGTTCCAGCTGCTTGAGCCGGCGGCTCAGGGTGGCCGCAGGCAGGCCCGTGGCTCGCGCGGTGGCGGTGATGCCGCCGTGTTGCGCCACCTGTTGGAATATCTGCAGATCGTCCAGGGACAGGTTTGATTTCATAAACGGAATTTAAATTGTCAATATTGTGTATTGATACCACGAATGGAATCTATACGCTATCTCCTTGTGGAATGCGGTCGCAATGGCCCGTGTTCTTCACAATTTCTGGAGAACCCTCGTGAATGCATTGGTTTCGATCTGGTCGATGATCATCCTCAGCACCCTGTTTTGGGGCAGCAACTTCAATGCCGCCCACGCCCTGGCCGGTGAGCTGCCGGCACTAACCTCGGCTGCCGAGCGCTTCGTGCTGGCCTCGGTCGTGTTCCTGGCTGTGCGGCTGTGGCGCGGCCGGGCCGAATCGGTCTTGCACGCGCGCGATGCGGGAGTGCTGGTGCCGCTGGGTCTGTTGGGCGTGTTCGGCTTCAACTACGCCTTTTTCGAGGCCATGACCAGCACGTCGGCGCTGAACGCGGCGCTGATCATGGCCTTGTCACCGCTGGTGTCGGTGCTGCTGTCGGCCCGCATGCTGAAGACGCCCATCGGGGCGGTGCAGTGGGTCGGCATCGGGCTGGCGTTTGCCGGTGTGTGCCTGGTCATCACCGGCGGCCATCTGGGCCAGCTGCATGTGGCAACGGGAGATGCCTGGATGCTGGTGGCCTGCCTGGCCTGGAGCTTCTACAGCGTGGCGTCCAAGCGCTACGCCGCGCACATCCCGCCCATGCAGTTCGCGCGCTGGACGGTGCTGGTCGGCACGCTGGCCCTGGTGGTCGCCGCGGCCTGGCTGGAGGCGTCCGGGCCCGCCCTGGCCCATGCATCGCTCGGGGCCCACGCGATCCTGGCCTACATGGGCGTGTGTGGCGGCTACCTGGCCTATGTGTTCTGGCTGCGCGGCGTGCAGGCCATCGGACCGGACAAGGCGGCCATCGCCTTCAACCTCGTCCCGGTTTTTACGTTGCTGGTCAACCTGCTGCTGGGCCAGGCACCCGACGCGAGCCAGGTGGCGGGCATGGTCGCGGTTTTGGCGGGGGTGCTGGTGTTCAACCGCTGGTTGCGTTGGCCGGCCACGCCGCGCCAGCGGGCCGTTTGACGGCCTTGTCTCGGCAGTCATTCACAATCGCAGGCGCTGCGCTGGATTTATCGCACCAGCGGCGCCGTGCTGCTGGGGCCTGGGTTGAAACTGGCGCTGGAGCGCCGCCCCTGACCGGGGCGCGGGCCGGTCAGTGGGCCGGCGCGGTGGTTTGCAGCATGCCGGCGTGCACCGTGCTGCCCTGGTCGGCCCGCTGCTGATCGGCCCGCTGCAGGGCGGCCTTTTGCTCGGCCGCCTTGGTCTTGGCCAGGTGCCGCCCGGCAAAACAGCCGCCGACCGCGCCGATCACGGCGTGATGCCCGGCATAGTGGCCGGCCACCGCGCCCACGGCCGCGCCCTTGATGCAGCCCTTGGCGCTGGCCGCGCCCGAGGAGAAAGCCAACAGAGCGGCCAGGCCGCAGGCCGCGAGAGCAGACGATTTCATGGCAACGCCTTTCAGGATGATCGAGCCCCTTCAACGCAGGGGCCCGTCGGATCGTGGACAAGCCCGCAGCCTTGCACCCGCGCAGGCTCCGCTGGTGTACTTTGGGCCAGCCTGGCGCTGCTTCGCCAATAAAAACAGCGCGCTGGCCACGGCCCCTGCCGCCGTGGGGCGTTATCCTTGCGCCCGCCCGGGCGTGTGCTTGCAGGCGCCCTCCTCCCCATGCCTTCGCCCATGTCCACCGTCTTCAACTTCACCTTCGTCCCCTGGTTTCGCTCGGTTGCGCCCTACATCCACATGCACCGCGGCAAGACCTTTGTCGTCGGCGTGGTGGGCGAGGCCATTGCGGCAGGCAAGCTGGCGTCCATCGCCACCGACCTGGCGCTGATCCAGAGCATGGGCGTCAAGCTGGTGCTGGTGCACGGCTTTCGGCCGCAGATCAACGAGCAGCTGGCCACCAAGGGGCATCAGCCCAGGTATTCGCACGGCCAGCGCATCACCGACGAGGTGGCGCTGGACTGCGCGCAGGAGGCGGCGGGGCAGCTGCGCTTCGAGATCGAGGCGGCCTTCAGCCAGGGCCTGCCCAACACGCCGATGGCGGGCGCCACGGTGCGGGTGATTTCGGGCAACTTCATCACCGCGCGGCCGCTGGGCATCATCGACGGGGTGGACTTCAAGAGCACGGGCGTGGTGCGCAAGGTGGACGTGGCGGGCATCCGCCGCTCGCTCGACAGCGGCGCCCTGGTGCTGCTGTCGCCGTTCGGCTTTTCGCCCACGGGCGAGGCCTTCAACCTGGCGATGGAGGAAGTCGCCACCTCGGTGGCGGTGGCGCTGCAGGCCGACAAGCTGCTGTTCTTGACCGAGACGCCCGGCCTGCGCATGCACCCGGGCGAGCCCGAGTCCGACGACAACCCGATCGACACCGAGATTCCGCTGGCCGAGGCGCGCGCCATGCTGGCGCGCCTGCCCAAGCCCGAGCGGCCGACCGACGACAGCTTTTACCTGCGCCACTGCGTCGATGCCTGCGAGCACGGCGTGGAGCGCAGCCACATCCTGCCCTACGCGCGCGACGGCGCGCTGCTGCTGGAGGTCTACGTGCACGACGGCATTGGCACCATGGTGGTCGACGAAAAGCTGGAAAGCCTGCGCGAGGCCGACGCCGACGACGTGGGCGGCATCCTGCAGCTGATCGAGCCGTTCGAGAAGGACGGCACCCTGGTCAAGCGCAGCCGCACCGACATCGAGCGCGACATCGGCAACTACACCGTGCTGGAGCACGACGGCGTGATCTTCGCCTGCGCCGCGCTCTACCCCTACCCCGACGCCGGCACGGCCGAGATGGCCGCGCTCACCGTGTCGCCGCAAAGCCAGGGCCAGGGCGACGGCGAAAAGGTCTTGAAGCGCGTGGAGCAGCGCGCGCGCCTGATGGGCCTGACGAGCATCTTCGTGCTGACCACGCGCACCATGCACTGGTTCATCAAGCGCGGCTTTCAGCCGGTGGACCCGGACTGGCTGCCCGACGCGCGCAAGCGCAAGTACAACTGGGACCGGCGCAGCCAGGTGCTGGTCAAGGAACTTTGAAAATCATAGCTGCTCGCGCAGATTCAGCGGGCGCTACAGGCCAGTTTGGCTCATAAACCCGCCCGCTGACCCGGCCTTCCCTTGCATGAGCACCCCGCCCGACGCCCAGCCAGCCGACGCCTTCGACCTGCTCGCCACCCTGGTGGCCGTGGTGCGCGTGGACGGCCGCTGCGAGCGGGTCAACGCGGCGCTGGAAAACGCGCTGTGCCAGTCGCGCCGCAAGCTGGTGCAGGGCCAGGCGCTGGACTGGTTCGTCGACCCGGCGCCGCTGCGCGATGCGCTGCAGCGCACCGGCGAGCTGATGGTCAGCCGCTTCGAGGCCACGCTGCACGGCCCGGCGCCGGGCGCGCATCCGCTGCCGGTGCACGTGGTCGTCAGCCCGCTGGAGCGCGGGGGCGCGCGCGGCGGTGTGCTGCTGGAGATGATCGAAATCGAGCAGCAGGCGCGCCAGGACCGCGAGGAGCGCACGCACCGCCTGGCGCGCGAGCAAAAGGAGCTGCTGCGCAACCTGGCGCACGAGATCAAGAACCCGCTGGGCGGCATCCGCGGCGCGGCGCAGCTGCTGGCGCTGGAGGCGGCGGCGCGCGACTTTGCCGAGTCCGCCGAGTACACCGACGTCATCATCCACGAGGCCGACCGCCTGCAGGCGCTGGTCGACCGGCTGCTGGCGCCGCACCAGCGCGCGCTGGTGCTGGGCGAGGTCAACATCCACGAAGTGTGCGAGCGCGTGCGCGCCGTGGTGCTGGCCGAGTTTCCGCGCGGGCTGGACATCCGGCGCGACTACGACGCCTCGCTGCCCGAGCTGCGCGGCGACCGCGAGCGGCTGATCCAGGCACTGCTGAACATCGTGCGCAACGCCGCCCAGGCGCTGGCCGCGCGCATCACGGCCGGCGACGCGTGCATCACCCTGCGCACGCGCGTGGCGCGCCAGCTCACCATCGGCCAGCAGCGCTTTCGGCTGGCCATCGAGCTGCAGGTGGAAGACAACGGCCCCGGCGTGCCCGCGGAGCTGCGCGAGCGCATCTTCCAGCCCCTGGTGTCCGGCCGCGCCGACGGCACCGGCCTGGGCCTGGCGCTGGCGCAGACCTTCGTGCAGCAGCACGAGGGCACGATCGAATACGAAAGCACTGGCGGGCTGACGCGCTTCAAGCTGCTGCTGCCGGTGCGCTGATGGAGCTACTCTCATGAAACCCATCTGGGTCATCGACGACGACCAATCCATCCGCTTCGTGCTGCAGCGCGCGCTGGAGCGCGAGCAGCTGCCGGTGCGCCTGTTCAGCGACCCGCGCGAGGTGCTGGCGGCGCTGGACGCCGGCGACGCGCCGCAGGTGCTGGTCAGCGACATCCGCATGCCGGGCGGCAGCGGCATCGAACTGCTGGCCGAGGTCAAGCGCCGACAGCCCGATCTGCCGGTCATCGTCATGACCGCCTACACCGACCTCGACAGCGCCGTGGGCGCGTTTCAAAGCGGTGCCTTCGAGTATTTGCCCAAGCCCTTCGACGTGGCGCGCGCGGTCGAGCTGATCCGCCGCGCCATCGATGAAAGCCGGCACGACCCGGCGGCCGAGGCCGGCGCGGCGGACATGCCGCAGATGCTGGGCCAGGCGCCCGCCATGCAGGAGGTGTTTCGCGCCATCGGCCGCCTGAGCCAGAGCCAGGCCACGGTGCTGGTCACCGGCGCCAGCGGCACGGGCAAGGAGCTGGTGGCCCTGGCCCTGCACCGCCACAGCCGGCGCGCGGCCGGCCCCTTCGTCGCCATCAACACCGCGGCCGTGCCCAAGGATTTGCTGGAAAGCGAGCTGTTCGGCCACGAGCGCGGCGCCTTCACCGGCGCGCAGGCGCTGCGGCGCGGCCGCTTCGAGCAGGCCGCCGGCGGCACGCTGTTTCTGGACGAGATCGGCGACATGCCGCTGGAGCTGCAGACGCGCCTGCTGCGCGTGCTCAGCGACGGCCAGTTCTACCGCGTCGGCGGCCAGCAGCCGCTGAAGGTGGATGCGCGCATCATCGCCGCCACGCACCAGAACCTGGAGCAGCAGGTGCGCGAAGGCAGCTTCCGCGAAGACCTGTACCACCGCCTGAACGTCATCCGCCTGCGCCTGCCGCCGCTGCGCGAGCGCCGCGAGGACATCCCCGAGCTGGCGCGTTTCTTTCTGGCGCGCAGCGCGCAGGAGTTGGGTGTGGAGCCCAAGCGCATCGCCGACGCCGCGCTGGCCCGCCTGGCCGCCTTCGACTACCCCGGCAACGTGCGCCAGCTCGAGAACCTGTGCCGCTGGCTGACGGTGATGGCGCCCACGCAGCTGATCCAGCCCGAGGACTTGCCGGCCGACCTGTTCGGCGCGGCATCGCCGCCCGCCACCGCGCCGGCGCCGGCCACCGCGTTTACTGAAGCCCGCGCCGCGCTGCCCGCTGCGGTCGCGGGTGGAGGCAGCGAAGCCAGCGCCCCGGCCGATTGGGCTGCCGCCCTCGCCCACGAGGCCCGCACCCGGCTGGAGGCCGGCGAGCCCGAGGTCTGGAAGCAGCTGGCCGAGCGCTTCGAGGGCGAACTGCTGCGCACCGCCCTGGCGCTGACCAACGGCCGCCGCGCCGAGGCGGCGCAAAAGCTGGGCATCGGGCGCAACACCATCACGCGCAAGATGCAGGACCTGGGGCTGGACGACTGATTCGGTTTCGCATTCGAAAAGACTAAACGCCCGCCGCGGGGCGGGATCAGGCCGTCGGGGCGCCCGGCTTCGTTCATGTCCCCCACCGGCCTGCGGCCGGCTCCGCCTTCACTTCACTGCGCCGGGCACCCCGACGGCCTGATCCGTGGCGTTGCTGGCCGCGCAGGCCGCCTGACGAGTGACCGCCGCCTCCCGCCAAGGGGCTTGGGTGGGCAGCGCAGCGAGGTCAAGGCGGAGATGGCCGTCGCAGACGGACAGCGGGGGACACGAGCGGAGCTGCCCACCCAAGCCCCTTGGCGCGCCACCACGCAGCGTTCTCAACGCGTTGATTGCAAGTTGGTATGAGTCGGCCCCCGGGCTGGCGCAACACCGGCCCCCTGCTTGCACGCAAACGTGCACGGCCCTGCACGCGAGTGGTGCATGGCCCGTCGCAGCACACGCTCTGACTCGGGGCGCGCCCGACCGGCACACAAGCAGCGCCGCACGCCGCCACGACATCGCACGGCTTCGGAAGTTGATTGGCACGCTATCTGCTTGAAGGCTTGCGTCCGCCATTTCAACCCCAGGAGAGAGGCCTTGCACCATCCGTCATCCCCCCTGATTTCCGCCCTGTTGGCCGCTGGCCTGCTGGGGGCCAGCCTGGGCGCGTTTGCCCAGACGGCCGAGCCGAGCCCGCCGGCCGCCACGCCCGAGCACAGCCTCAGCTTCAACGTGGGCGCCGTCAGCGACTACCGCTACCGCGGCATCTCGCAAAGCCGGCTCGACCCGGCCATCAGCGCGGGCGCGGACTACAGCCACGCCAGCGGCCTGTACCTGGGCACCTGGCTGTCGTCGATCCGCTGGATCAAGGACGGCGGCGGCGACGCGCCGATGGAATGGGACGTGTACGGCGGCTACAAGGGCAGCGCCGGCCCGCTCGGCTACGACGTCGGCCTGCTGCGCTACCAGTACCCCAGCGCGCGGCTGACGGTCAGCCCCAACACCACCGAGATCTACGGCGCGCTGACTTACGAAATGGTCACGCTGAAGTACTCGCACGCGCTCACCAATCTGTTCGGCGTGGCCGACAGCAAGGGCAGCGGCTATCTCGACTTGAGCGCCAACCTGGACCTGGGCGAGGGCTGGTCGATGGTGCCGCACGTCGGTCGCCAAGGGGTGCGCCACAACGGCGCGCTGGCCTACACCGACTACGCGCTGACGCTGAACAAGGACTTCGGCCACGGCCTGTCGGCCAGCGCCGCCGTGGTCGGCACCAACGCCGACAAGGCGCTTTACGTCACGCCCTCGGGGCGCTTCACCGGCCGCACCGCGCTGGTGCTGGGCATCAAGTATTCGTTTTAAGCCAAAAACCACTTCAGCGCCCGCCCATCAAGCGCGAACAGCTATCAAAAAGGAAGCATCATGAAACTGGTGACCGCCATCATCAAACCCTTCAAGCTCGAGGAAGTGCGCGAGGCCCTGGCCGCCGTCGGCGCCTCGGGCCTCACGGTGTCCGAGGTCAAGGGCTTCGGCCGGCAAAAGGGCCACACCGAGCTGTACCGCGGCGCCGAATACGTGGTCGACTTCCTGCCCAAGATCCGCATCGAGACGGCCGTGGCCGACGGCGACCTGGAGCGCGTGATCGAGGCCATCGAGCAGGGCGCGCGCACCGGCAAGATCGGCGACGGCAAGATTTTCGTCACCCCGCTCGAACACGTCCTGCGCATCCGCACCGGCGAGACCGGCACCGAAGCCCTTTGACCGCACGCACTCAGGAGCCCTCGACCATGAAACGCACTTCCCTCCTGCTGGCGCTGCTGCTGGCCGCACCGGCCTTTGCCGCCGACGCCCCGGCGCCCGCGCTCAATTCGGGCGACACCGCCTGGATGCTGACCTCCACCCTGCTGGTGATCCTGATGACCATCCCCGGCCTGGCGCTGTTCTACGGCGGCCTGGCGCGCAGCAAGAACATGCTGAGCGTGCTGGTGCAGGTGTTCGTCATCTTCGCGCTGGTCACCCTGCTGTGGGCCGTGTACGGCTACAGCCTGACCTTCAGCGGCGAGGGCAACTTCTTCGGCGGGCTGGACAAGCTGTTTTTGAAGGGTGTCACGCCCGAAACCTTCGGCGGGCTGCCCACCATCCCCGAATACGTGTTCCTGGCCTTCCAAGGCACCTTTGCCGCCATCACCGTGGCGCTGACGGTGGGCGCCTTTGCCGAGCGCGCGCGCTTCGCGGCGGTGCTGCTGTTCGCGGTGCTGTGGTTCACGCTCAGCTACGTGCCCATCGCCCACATGGTGTGGGGCGGCGGCCTGCTGGCCAAGGACGGCGCGCTCGACTTCGCCGGCGGCACCGTGGTGCACATCAACGCCGGCATGGCCGGCCTGGTGGGCGCCTACATGGTGGGCAAGCGCATCGGCTTCGGCCGCGAGGCCATGGCGCCGCACAGCCTGACGCTGACCATGGTCGGCGCCTCGCTGCTGTGGGTGGGCTGGTTCGGCTTCAACGCCGGCTCGGCCGGCGCGGCCAACGGCCAGGCTGGCCTGGCCTTCGTCACCACGGTGCTGGCCACGGCCGCCGCCACGCTGAGCTGGTCTGCCGCCGAGGCGCTGCACAAGGGCAAGGCCTCGATGCTGGGCGCGGCCTCGGGCGCGGTCGCCGGCCTGGTGGCGGTCACGCCGGCGGCCGGCTTCGTCGGCCCCATGGGCGCCATCGTCATCGGCGCGGTGGCCGGCGTGGTGTGCCTGTGGGGCGTGGGCGGCCTCAAGCGCATGCTGAAGGTGGACGACGCCTTCGACGTCTTCGGCGTGCACGGCGTGGGCGGCATCATCGGCGCCATCCTCACCGGCGTGTTTGCCGCGCCCGCCTTGGGCGGCACGCAGGGCGCCGACTTTGCCATGGCGCACCAGGTCTGGGTGCAGACCAAGAGCGTGCTGATGACCGTGGTGTGGTCGGGCATCGCGGCCTTCATCGCCTTCAAGATCGCCGACCTGGTGTTCGGCCTGCGCGTCAGCGAGGAAGACGAGCGCCAGGGCCTGGACATCGCCAGCCACGGCGAGACGGCTTACGTGCGCTGACCCAGGGTGGGGAAAACCGCGGCTCGCATCGGGCCGCGGCGCCGTTACATTGAAGGCTCCCGAAATCAAGCACAAGGAGACCTCTCGATGCCCCCCTCCCGTCCCCTCACCCGCCGTCACATCGCCCAGGCCGGCCTGGGCCTGCTGGCCGCCAGCGCCCTCGGTGCACGCTCCCAGGGCGCCTGGCCGACCAAGCCGGTGCGCATCGTCGTCGGCTTTTCGGCCGGCGGCACCACCGACGTGGTGGCGCGCCTGATGGCCAGGGAGCTGACCGAGGCGCTGGGCCAGACCTTCGTGGTCGAGAACAAGCCCGGTGGCGGCAGCAACATCGCCACCGACCTGGTGCGCGCGACCGAGCCCGACGGCTACACCCTGCTGATGATGGCGGTCACCAGCACCATCAACCAGACGCTGTACCGCAACGTCAAGTTCAACCTGGACCGCGACTTCGACGGCGTGGTCTTGTGTACCAAGGTACCCAACATCCTGGTGGTCAACCCCAACGTGCCGGCCAAGACCGTGCCCGAGTTCATCGCCTGGCTGAAGACGCAGGGCGACAAGGTGTCCTACGCCTCCTCGGGCAGCGGCACCTCGATCCACATGGCGGGCGAGCTGTTCAAGGTGCGCACCGGCAGCCATGCGGTGCACGTGCCCTACAAGGGCAGCGCGCCGGCACTGACCGACCTGATGGGCGGACAGGTGCAGTACATGTTCGACAACATGCCGTCGGCCTGGCCGCATGTGCAGGCCGGCAAGCTGCGTGCGCTGGCCGTCACCACCAAGCAGCGCTCGGCCTCGGCGCCCGACGTGCCGACGATGGAGGAAAGCGGCGTCACGCCCTTCGACGTCACCTCCTGGTTCGGTCTGGTCGCGCCCAAGGGCACGCCCAAGCCGGTGCTCGACAAGATCAACCAGGTGGTCAACGCCGCCTTCGACAAGCCCGAGATCATCCAGGCCTACGCCAAGCTGGGCGCGGTGTCCGAGAAGAACAGCCCGCGCGACTTCAGCCGCTTCATCCACGACGAGGTGAACAACTGGGCGCCGGTGGTCAAGGCCTCGGGCGCGCAGGTCGATTGAGCCTGGCCAATGCCGTCCGTGGCATGGGCGCCATAAGCCCAGGCCCATAAGGCCGCCGGGCCGGCAACGCACAATCGGTGCATGAGCACCCTTGGCGCGCTGGACGACTGCCTGCAACGCCTGCCGCAGGCGGACGGCGTGCTGGTGCAGGTGGCCGAGACCAAGGGCTCGGCCCCGCGCGAGGTCGGCGCCTGGATGGTGGTGTGGCCCGAGGGCCTGAGCGGCACCATCGGCGGCGGCAACCTTGAGTTCGACGCCGTGGCCCAGGCCCGCGCCCTGCTGCAGGGGCAGGCCGGCGCCCCCGCGCCCGGCGAGGTGCGCCGCTTCGCCCTGGGTCCCAGCCTGGGCCAGTGCTGCGGCGGCATCGTGATGCTGCGCTTCGAGCGCATCGGCGCGGCCGACGCCCCCGCGCTGCGCCGGCGCCTCGCCTTGAACCTGGCGCCGCTGGCCCTGTTCGGCGGCGGCCACGTCGGCCATGCCATCGTGCGGGTGCTGTGCACCCTGCCCTACGCCGTGCGCTGGATCGACAGCCGCGACGAGGTCTTTCCGCCCAACCGGCCGGCCCAGGTGCGCACCGAATACAGCGACCCCATCCAGGCCGCCGTGCACGAACTGGCGCCCGGCAGCCGCGTGCTGATCATGAGCTTCAGCCACGCCGAGGACCTGGACATCGTCATCGCCTGCCTGCAGCGCCTGCGCCTGCGGGACGACCTGCCCTACATCGGCCTGATCGGCAGCAAGACCAAGTGGGCCACCTTTCGCCACCGCCTGTCGGCGCGCGGCTTCAGCGAGGCCGAGCAGGCGCGCGTCACCTGCCCGATCGGCATTCCCGGCATCTCCGGCAAGGAGCCCGAGGTCATCGCCGTCGCCACCGCCGCGCAGCTGTTGCTGCAGGCGCCGCCAGCGGCCAGCGCCACGCGGTGAGCGGGCCGGTGCGCCATTCGGCTCGATTCGC
>OEIU01001709.1_pt1 | contig 13320 bp, 12 predicted proteins | sample 1539221 | NCBI WGS metagenome assembly OEIU01 (sample SAMN03792071, study PRJEB22550) | activated sludge metagenome | feature: wastewater treatment plant; material: activated sludge; isolation source: Wastewater treatment plant of a petroleum refinery complex | place: Argentina: Zarate | collected...
TAGAGGTAGTCGTAGCGCATGCGGTCCCCCGAGAGGATGATGAGCTCGGGGTCGGGCACGAGCGCCATGGCGAAGCGGGTGCGCTGCTGCTCCCCCCCGGAGCAGTCTTTGATCCGCCGGTCGGCGATCGCGGTGATGCCGGCCGCCGCGAGCGCCTCGTCGACCGGCCGGGCCGAGGGGAAGAGCGCCGCGGTGTACTCCACCGACTCGCGCACCGTCATGTCCTTGAGCAGCCCGCCGCTCTGGAGGACGGCGGAGACCAGCCCCCGGTCGACCGCCTCCCGCGGGTGCAGGTCGAAGACGGTGACGTCTCCGTCGGTGGGGGTGCTCAGGCCGAGCACCATGTCGATGGTCGTCGTCTTGCCGGCACCGTTCGGCCCGAGGACGGCGACGACCTCGCCCTGCCCGATGGTGAGGTCGATGCCGTCGACGGCCCGCACCTGCCCGAAGTGCTTGGTCACGGAGCGGAGGGTGATCGCGTTCATACCGAGAACCATGTCGTGGACCGCGCGCCGGCGCCCGCGACGGCCATCACGAGTGCGTCGTGACGTCCGGGCGGCGGCCGAGGTGACGGATGTCAGGGTCTCCCCGCGCCTCACCTAGGCTGGGCCCATGGGCCTGCTCAAGCTCCTCGTGCTCGTCGCGGCGGTCGTCGCCGTCTGGGACGTGGTGCGCCAGGTGCGGGCCTCGGGCGCGTCCGGCGAGGTGGCGTTCACCCCGGTCGAGGAGCTCGCCGCCGAGGTGCGCGGGGTCATCGACGCCTCCCTGGCGCAGGGCCGGCTCGTCGGCGCGGTCAAGCACTACCGGGCCGCGACCGGTGCCGGTCTCGCACAGTCGCGGGCGGCGGTCGAGACCTACCGGTGGAAGCAGGGCGGGGCGGCCCGGTGAGGCGGCTGCACCTCTACGGCACGCAGGGCCGGCTGACCTTCCGGCTGCTCGCGGTCGCCCTCCTCGGACAGGCGGTCCTGCTCTCCTTCTTCGCCCTCGTCGCGCGGGGGCTCGCCATCGCCGACGGCCGCGCGTCCGACGGCGACCGGCTGCTCTGGGTGGGCCTCGGGCTCGCGGGGTTCTCGCTGCTGGCGAGCGGCCTGATGCGGCGGCCGTTCGGCGTCACCCTCGGCTGGCTCGTCCAGGCGCTCACGTGGGCCAGCGGGGTCCTCGTGACGGCCATGCTCGGGGTGGCCGTCGTCTTCACCGCGCTGTGGGTGCTGCTCCTCGTCCAGGGGGTCCGGGCGGACGCCCTCGTCGCGCGGCGGGAGGCCGAGGCGGCGTCGGGGGCGGGTGCCGTCGCGGACTAGGCTGGCGGCGTGACCACAGAACGCTCGCTCGTCCTCGTCAAGCCCGACGGCTTCGCCCGCGGCCTCACCGGCGAGGTGCTCCGCCGCATCGAGGCCAAGGGGTACCGGCTCGTGGCCCTCCAGGTGCTCACCCCGGACACCGACATGCTGCACCGGCACTACGCCGAGCACGAGGGCAAGCCGTTCTTCGAGCCGCTCGTCGCGTTCATGTCCTCCGGCCCGGTCACCGCGGTCGTCATCGAGGGGGAGCGCTGCATCGAGGGCTTCCGCTCGCTCGCCGGTGCGACCGACCCGACGAAGGCCGCTCCCGGCTCGATCCGCGGCGACCTCGGGCGCGACTGGGGCCGGCCGGTCCAGGAGAACATCGTCCACGGCTCGGACTCGCCGGAGTCGGCCGCGCGCGAGATCGACATCTGGTTCCCCCAGCTCTGACCCCGCGGGCCTCGCGCGTATCGGGTCACCCGATACGGCTGCGCTCCACCCCGGAACCGTTCCCGGGTGAAGCGCGCCCTCCCCGGGTGAGGGCTGGTCGTGGGCGCCTCGGAGGTCCCACTGGCCTCATGAGCCACACCCGACACGTGGATGCCGTGCCGTCCCGGCGGTCCCCGGCGTTGCGTCCGGACGACGCTGCGGGCCGCGCCTAGCCTGCTCGCCATGAGCGGGTGGTCGGCGGGCTGGGTCCGGGGGCGCGACCTCGCCATCGACCTCGGCACCGCCAACACCGTCGTCTACGAACGCGGCCGCGGCGTCGTCCTCGACGAGCCGTCCGTCGTCGCCGTGCGCACCGGCACGAGCGAGCTCGTGGCCGCCGGCCGCCGGGCCAAGGAGATGCTCGGCCGCACGCCCGAGACGGTCACCGCGGTGCGCCCGCTGCGCGACGGCGTCATCTCCGACGCCGACGTCACCGAGCGGATGATCCGCTGGTTCGTCGACCGCGTCGCCCCGTCCCGGCTGGTCCGCCCGCGGGTCGTCGTGTGCGTCCCCAGCGACATCACGAGCGTCGAGCGGCGCGCCCTCGAGGACGCCACCCTGCGCTCCGGTGCGCGGCGGGTCTACGTCGTCGAGGAGACGATGGCGGCCGCGATCGGCGCCGGCCTCCCGGTCGAAGGGACCGAGGCCTCGATGGTCGTCGACATCGGTGGCGGCACGACCGACGTCGGCGTGATCAGCCTCGGCGGCATCGTCACCTCGCGCACCGTGCGCATCGGCGGCGACGAGATCGACGAGGCGATCGTCGCCCACGTCAAGGCCGAGTACTCCCTGCTCCTCGGGGAGTCCAGCGCCGAGCAGCTGAAGATCGGTGCGGGGTCGGCGTTCCCGCTCACCGAGGAGCTCTCCGAGCGCGTGCGCGGGCGCGACCTCGTGACCGGCCTGCCGAAGACGGTGACCATCGGCTCGGCCGAGGTGCGCCGGGCCATCGAGACGCCGCTCGCCCAGGTCGTCGACCTCGTCCGCTCGGTCCTCGACGTCTGCCCGCCCGAGCTGGCCGGCGACGTCGTCGACCGCGGCATCGCGCTGACCGGCGGCGGTGCCCTCCTGCGCGGCCTCGACGAGCGCCTCTCCCACGAGCTGGGCGTGCCCGTGCGCGCCGCCGACGACCCGCTGCGGGCGGTGGCCCGCGGCGCCGGCCGGTGCGTCGAGGAGTTCCGCACCCTCGAGCGCGTCCTCGTCGACACGCGGCGCCCGTGACGCCGTGAACGCCTGGACGGTGCCCCGGCGCGCGGCGCTGGCCCTCACCCTGCTCACCGCGCTCGTCCTCGTCCTCGACCTCTCCGGCGCGGTCGACCTCGGCGGGGTGCGCCGGCTCGCCGCGGCCGGACTCGGACCGCTCGAGCGTGTCGCCGGCCCGCGTGAGGACGAGGCGTCGCGGCTGCAGGCCGTGAACACCCGGCTCGCGGCCCGGCTCGCCGACGCCGACCGCCGGCTCGCCGCGGCCGCCGGGGCCGGTGCCCTGCTCGCCGACCCGGCGGTCGACGGGCTGCCGCTCGTCCTCGCCCGCGTCGTGGCCGTCGGTCCGCCCGGACCTGCGGGACCGGAACGCGTGACCATCGACGTCGGCTCCCGCGACGGCGTCGAGGCCGACGAGGCGGTCGTCGCCGCCGACGGGCTCGTCGGGCGCGTCGTCGAGGTCGGCCCGTGGACCTGCGACGTCCTCCTCCTCGGAGGACCCGACGTCGCCGTCGGGGTCCGCGTCGGCGACCGCGGGGTCCTCGGGCAGGCCTCCGCCACAGCCGTTCCCGGGCAGCCGGCGCCGGCGGCTGGGCAGCTGGCCCTCGCGCTCGTCGCCGGGGGCACGGTGGCGCCCGGCGACGCCGTCACCACCCTCGGCAGCCCCGGCGGCCGACCCTTCGTCCCCGGGCTGCGGGTCGGCACCGTGGCGTCGGTGGGGTCCCCGGTCGGACGGCTCGCGCCCAGCGGCACCGTCGCGCCCGCGGTCGACCCGGCGGGCCTCGACGTCGTCGGGGTGGTCGTCGGCACGCGGCGGAGCACACCGCGGCCGACCGCGACCGGGGGCGGCTGAGGTGGGCCTGCTCGGCCTGGTCCTGCGCGGAGCGGGACTCGTCCTCGCCGTGCTCGTCGCCGTCGGGCTCGCCGCCCGGCACCTCACGCCCGTCCCCAACCTCGTCGTCGTCCTCGTCGTCGCCTGGGCGCTGTGGCGCGGGCCGGTCGCCGGGGCGGTCGCGGGCCTCGTCGGCGGATGGGTCCTCGACCTCGTGCCCCCCGGCGCCGAGGTGCTCGGCGTGCACGCCCTCGTGTACGCCGCCGCCGGGATGCTCGCCGGGCGCCTGCGGGTGACGGGCCCGGTGGCCGCCCCGCGGGTCGCGGCGGTCACCCTGCTCGCGTCGGTCGTCGTCGAGGGGGTCGACGTCGTGCGCGCGCTCGCGGTCCAGGCACCGGTCGGGCTCGCCGACGTCGCCGTCCGGTGCCTCCTCACCGCGACCCTCGGCGCGCTCGTCGTCCCCGTCGTCGTGCGGGCCGAGCGCGCGGCGGTGCGCAGGCGGTTCGGGTGAGGCGCGCCACCCGGCACCGCGGCCGCCTGCTCGCGCTCGTCGCGGCCGTCGTCGTCGCCTTCTCCGGGCTCGTCGTCCGGCTCGGACAGGTCCAGCTCGCCGAGGCGGACGGCCTCGCCGCCCGGGCCGCCGCGCTCGACACCCGGACGATCGTCGTCCCGGCCCTGCGCGGACGCATCCTCGACCGCGCCGGCCGGGTCCTCGCCGACAACCGGACGAGCACCGTCGTCACCCTCGAGCGACGGGTCCTCGCCGACGACCGCCCCGCGGCGGAGGAGGAGGTGCGGGACGTCGCGGCCGTGCTCGGGCTCCCGGCGGCCGACCTCCTCGGCCGGACGTGGCTCTGCGGCGAGCCGGGCGCGCCGGGCGCGCCGGCCTGCTGGAGCGGGTCGCCGCAGGTGCCGGTGCCGCTCGCCACGGACGTCGACCCGGTGCGGGCGCTCGCCCTCGTCGAGCAGCCCGGCCGCTTCCCCGGGGTCGCCGTCACCTCGACCCCGGTCCGCAGCTACCCGCGACCCGAGGGGGCGCTCGCCGCGCAGGTGCTCGGCTACCTGGGGCGGGCCACCGCCGAGGACGTCGCCGCCGACCCGAGCCTCACCCCCGACGAGCTCGTCGGGCGGGCCGGGCTCGAGCAGCAGTACGACCGCGAGCTGCGCGGCACCCCCGGCCGCACGGTCGTCTCGGTCGACCCGCGCGGCCTCGTCACCGGCGTCGTCTCGCGCACCGACCCCGTCCCGGGGCGCGACCTCGTCACCTCCCTCGACGCCGTCGTGCAGGCGAGCGCCGAGCGGGCGCTGGCCGCCGAGATGCGCCGGACGCGCACCCGGGGGTGGCCGGCCGACTCCGGGGCCGTCGTCGTCCTCGACCCGCGCACCGGCGCCGTCGCGGCGCTGGCCAGCGCGCCGACCTACGACCCCAACGTGTGGACCGGTGGCATCTCGGCCGCCGACTACGCCCGGCTGACCGGTGCGCGCTCGGGGACCCCGCTGCTCTCCCGGGCCACCGACGTCGGGTTCGCCCCGGCGAGCACGATGAAGCCGGCCTCGGTCGCGGCGGCGGTCCGCGACGGCCGCTCGCTCGGGGCCTCGTACGACTGCCCGGCGGTGTACCGGATCGGGGACCGCGACTTCCACAACTACGAGTCCGCGCCGCAGGGCCACATCAGCCTCGCCCGGGCACTCGAGATCTCGTGCGACACCGTCTTCTACCAGCTCGCCTACTCGGCGTGGCAGCGCCAGGGCGGCCTCGCCGCGCGGTCGACGACGCCCGACCCGTTCGCGGCGACCGCCCGGGGGCTCGGGCTCGGCGCACCGACCGGCATCGACCTGCCCTCGGAGTCGGCGGGTCGCATCCCCGACCGCACCTGGCGGCAGGACCAGTGGGAGCAGCAGCGCGCCGACCTGTGCCGGCGCGCCCGCACCGGGTACCCAGAGGTCGCCGACCGCGAGCGGCGGAGCTTCCTCACGGCGGTCGCCAGAGAGAACTGCGCCTCCGGGTGGCAGCTGCGCGCCGGGGACGCCGCGAACTTCGCCATCGGGCAGGGGGACGTCCTCGCCACCCCCCTCCAGATGGCCGTCGCCTACGCGGCGATCGCGAACGGCGGCACGGTCCGCACCCCCCGGCTCGCCGCCGCCCTCGTCGACCCGGTGTCGGGGGAGCGGGCCCGGGTCGCGGCCGGCCCCGCCCACCGGGCACCGATGACCGCCGCGACCGACGCCTACCTGCGGGCCGGACTGCGCCGGGTCGTCACGTCGGGCACGGCCGCCGGCGCCTTCCGGACGATGCCGGCCGACTGGCCGGTGGCCGGCAAGACCGGGACGGGCGAGGTCGTGGGGAAGCGGGACACCTCGTGGTTCGTCTCGTACGCTCCGGCCTCGCGTCCCCGCTGGGTCGTCGCGGCGGTCGTCGCCCAGGGCGGCAACGGCAGCGACACGGCGGCTCCGGTGGCCCGTGCGGTGCACCTCACCCTGCGCGGGCTGGGCTGAGCGTCGGAGCCAGTCACCCGCCCCGATAGGCTGGCGGGCATGGCTGACTTCGACGTCGTGGTGCTCGGTGCTGGTCCCGGTGGGTACGTCGCGGCGATCCGCGCCTCCCAGCTCGGGAAGAAGGTCGCGGTCGTCGAGAAGAAGTACTGGGGCGGGGTGTGTCTCAACGTCGGCTGCATTCCCTCCAAGGCGCTCATCAAGAACGCCGAGCTGGCCCACACGCTCCAGCACGACAGGGAGCTCTACGGCATCGAGGGGGAGGCGACGATGAAGTACGGCGCCACGCATGCCCGCTCGCGCAAGGTGTCGGCCGGCATCGTCAAGGGTGTCCACTTCCTCATGAAGAAGAACAAGATCGAGGAGATCGACGGCTGGGGCACGCTGACCAGCGCCACCTCGATGGACGTCGCCCTCAACGACGGCTCGACCCGGCAGCTGACCTTCGACCACCTCATCATCGCCACCGGCGCGGTGACCCGGATGCTGCCCGGCGTCGAGGTGTCGCAGAACATCGTCACCTACGAGGAGCAGATCCTCGACGAGAACCTCCCCGGCTCGATCGTCATCGCCGGCTCGGGCGCGATCGGCGTCGAGTTCGCCTACGTCATGAAGAACTTCGGGGTCGACGTCACGATCGTCGAGTTCCTCGACCGGATGGTCCCGACGGAGGACGAGGAGATCTCCAAGGAGCTCCTCAAGCACTACAAGAAGCTCGGCGTGAAGGTCATGCTCGGCACCAAGGTCGAGGCGGTCGAGGACACCGGTTCCGGGGTGCGCGTCACGGTCTCGCCGGCCGCCGGCGGTGACCAGCAGGTGCTCGAGGCCGACAAGCTGCTCTCGGCGATCGGCTTCGCGCCCCGCACCGAGGGCTACGGCCTGGAGTCCACCGGCGTGCAGCTCACCGAGCGCGGCGCCATCGCCATCGACGAGTACGGCCGCACCAACGTCGAGAACGTCTACGCCATCGGCGACTGCACGGCCAAGCTGATGCTCGCCCACGTCGCCGAGGCGCAGGGGGTCGTCGCCGCCGAGCACCTCGCGGGGGCCGAGACGATGCCGGTCGAGTTCGACTTCATCCCGCGCGCCACCTACTGCCACCCGCAGATCGGGTCGTTCGGCTACTCCGAGGCGCAGGCCAAGGAGAAGGGCTACGACGTCAAGACGGCCAAGTTCCCGTTCAGCGCCAACGGCAAGGCGATGGGGCTCGGCGACGCCGTCGGGTTCGTCAAGGTCGTCGCCGACGCCGAGCACAACGAGATCATCGGCGCGCACATGATCGGCCCCGACGTCACCGAGCTGCTGCCCGTGCTGACCCTCGCGCAGAAGTGGGACCTCACCGCGGACGAGGTCTCCCGCAACGTGTTCGCGCACCCGACGCTGTCCGAGGCGGTCAAGGAGGCCGTCGAGGGCATCGCCGGCCACATGATCAACCTCTGACGCGGATGGCTGCCGAGCCGGTCGACCTCGCCGGGAAGCTGTCGCTCTTCTCCGCGCACTGGTCGCCGAAGGTCGTCGCCGAGCTCGACGAGCACGAGGTCAAGGTCGTCAAGGTGAAGGGCGACTTCGTCTGGCACACCCACGAGAGCGACGAGCTGTTCCTCGTCGTCGACGGCGAGCTGACCATCCGGCTGCGCGACGGCGACGTCGTCCTCGGGCCGGGGCAGCTGTACGTCGTGCCGCGCGGGGTGGAGCACTGCCCGCACGCGGACGAGGAGGTGAGCGCCGTCCTCATCGAGCGGCGCGGCACCGTCAACACCGGTGACGCCGGCGGTCCGCTGACCGCCACGGTCGAGCGCATCTGAGCCCACCGGACAGGATGACGCCATGACGCCCGAGGAGTTCCGCGCCGCCGGCCACGCGCTGGTCGACTGGATCGCCGACCACCGGGCCCGCGTCCCCGACCTCCCGGTCGCCGCGCAGGTGCGCCCCGGCGAGGTCCGGGCGGCCCTGCCCGCGCACGCCCCCGACGCCCCCGAGCCGTTCGCCGAGGTGCTCGCCGACCTCGAGCGCGTCGTCGTCCCCGGCGTCACCCAGACCCAGCACCCCGGCTTCTACGGCTGGTTCCCGAGCAACGCGAGCCTGGCCAGCGTGCTCGGCGACATCGCCTCCGGCGGGATCGGCGCGCTCGGCATCACCTGGCAGTCGGCGCCGGCGCTCACCGAGGTGGAGCAGGTCGTCACCGACTGGCTCCGCGAGCTGTGCGGGCTCTCGCCGGAGTGGCGGGGAGCCATCCAGGACACGGCGTCGACGGCCTGCCTCGTCGCGATGCTCGCCGCCCGCGAGCGGGCCAGCGACGGCTCCGAGCACCGTGGCGGGCTGCAGTCCCTCGACGCGCCGCTCGTCGCCTACACCTCGCCGCACGCCCACAGCTCGGTCCCGAAGGCGGTGCTGCTCGCGGGGTTCGGGGCCGACAACCTCCGGTACGTCGACGTCGACCCGGTCACCTACGCGATGGACGCCGAGGCCCTGCGCCGGGCGATGGTCGACGACGTCGCGGCCGGCCGGGTGCCGGCCGTCGTCGTCGCGGCCGTCGGCACGACCGGGACGACCGCGATGGACCCGGTACCGGCGATCGTCGAGGTGGCCCGCGAGCACGGGGCGTGGGTGCACGTCGACGCGGCGATGGCCGGCTCGGCGATGCTGCTGCCCGAGATGCGTCACCTCTTCGCGGGCGTCGACGACGCCGACAGCCTCGCCTGGAACCCGCACAAGTGGATGGGGACGGTGCTCGACACCTCGCTGCTGTACGTCCGCGACGTCGACGAGCTCGTCTCGGTGATGTCGACGACGCCGAGCTACCTGCGCGCGAGCACCGACGCCGAGGTCGTCCAGTACAAGGACTGGGGCATCCCGCTGGGCCGGCGGTTCCGCGCCCTCAAGCTGTGGTTCCACCTGCGGCTGGACGGCGTCGAGGCGATCCGGGCCCGGCTGCGGCGCGACCTCGAGAACGCCCGCTGGCTGGCCGAGCAGGTCGAGGCCGAGCCGGGGTGGCGGGTGCTCACGCCGGTCACCCTGCAGACGGTCTGCCTGCGCCACGAGCCCGAGGGCCTGACCGGCGACGCCCTCGACGCGCACACGCTCGCGTGGGTCGAGGCGGCGAACGCGACCGGGCGGGTCTTCCTCGGCGCCAGCCAGCTCGACGGCCGCTGGATGGTGCGGGTCTCGGTCGGCGCCGAGGCCACCGAGCGGGAGGACGTCGAGGCCCTGTGGACCCTCCTGCGCGAGGTCACGGGGACGGTCGGCGACTGACCCTCGAGCACGGGCGCCACCGCGGCGGATGGCCGGCCGGACCGAGTTTTCGCGAACTGGCCCGCCGGAGGCCATGACCGGTGTCACACTCGCCTCGTTCGCTGGGAGGAGTGAGATGGCCGAGGTCAGACACAGCAGGAGCCACGCGATCGCCGGGCTGACCATGGGCCTCGGCGCCGGGATCGTCATGCTCGGCACCCTGCTGCCGGTGTTCTCCGTGAGCGGCGACCCCGTCCCCGACGGCATCTGGGGCCCCCTCGGGCTGCACGCCCGGGCCGGGACGGTCGGCTTCGACGCCCCCTTCCGGTCGTACATCACGATCACCGGCGCCTGGGTGCTGCTCATGGGCGTGGCCCTGATCATCACCCGGATCCGCTACGTCGGGCCGGTCTGGCGGGTCGCCGCGCTCGTCGGCCTCGCCTCCACCTCGTTCATCACCTTCGTCCTGTGGGTGCTCGTGCTGCGCCCGCTCGACGTCCTCGGCCGGCCCACGTGGTTCACGGACTCGGCGCCGGTCGTCGTCGACGCCCTCCACGGGTCCACCCTGGACGCCGGCCTCGGCCTCTACGTCCTCACCGTGGGCTGCACCGTCGGGGTGCTCGCGGCGTTGGTGCCCGCGTTCCACACCCGGCGGATCGTCAAGGACATGGGTGGCTCCAGCCGCAACGGGCTCGCGCCCGGCTGGTACCCCGCCCCGCACTCCCGCCGCCGGACCCGCTACTGGGACGGCGAGAAGTGGACGGTCGGCGCCTGACCTCGGTGCGGGCCACGGCGCCGCGGCGCTAGCCTCGACCCGGGTCGCCGTCGGGTGGCCCGGTGGCGAACAGGGGTCCGAGATGCCGTCGACGCACTCACCACGGGCCGGCCGGCCCGCCGGTGTCCCCGCGCTGCTCCTCGCCCTCCTCGTCGTCGGCCTCCTCCTCGTCCTGGTCGCCGGGTGGCTCGTCCTGCTCGCGTTCGACGACGGCTGGACCCGCCTCCTCTGGGCGGTCGTGGGCGTCCTGCTGTTCTGGCAGCTGCTGCCGCGGCCCCGGCGGGTGCCGCGCCGGGCCGTCCGGATGACGCCGGCGGAGGCGCCGGGACTCGACGGCCTCGCGGGGGCCGTCGCGGCGGCGGTCGGCGCGCGAGCGCCGAGCGCGGTGTTCGTCGACACCACCTACGAGGTGCACGTGCTGCCCACCGGCTACCTCGGCGGTGCGGCGCTCGTCGTCGGGCTCCCGCAGTGGACCGCGCTCGACCCCGGTGAGCGGGTCGCGGCCCTCGCCCACGAGCTGTCGTGCGCCGAGGTCCGTCGGCGCCCGGCCGGGGTCCTCGTGCGGCTCGCCGACGACGTGCTGACCAGCGCGCGGACCGTGCTGCGCCCGACGGCCTCGCGATCGGGAGAGAACGCGCGGGGCGTCCTGCAGTCGATCGGCGACCTCGGGGCTCTGGGCGTCGGGGCGGACCTGGCCGGGAAGCAGGCCGTGCGCGGCGGCACGGACGCCGTCGGCGCCGCGGGGATGACCGTCGTGGCGGCGCCCGTGCGTGCCGTCCAGGCGCTGCTGGCCCGGCTGTGGCTCCCGGTCCTGCATCACGCGGCGCTCGACGCCGACGCGCGCGCCGCCGCCGTCGCCGGCGCACCGGCCGTGCGCGGCTGGCTGCTCAGCACCACGGGAGTGCCCCGTGGGCTCACCGCCGCGAACAACGCGGCCCGGACCCCGGGGGCCGACCCGTTCACGGCGATGGAGTCGGCGCCGCGACCGGAGGCCGCCGAGCTGGTGCGCCGCCTCGAGGGCGAGCCGGCGTGGTCGCGCGACCTCGAGCACCCGCCGACCCTCGAGCGCCTGCAGGCCCTCGACCGCCCGGTGCCGACCGCGTCCGCGGGCGGCATCGAGCGCAGCGCCGTCGCCGCGGCCGACGCCGAGGTGTTTCGCGTCCGGTCCGGGCTCGTCGCGCGCTTCCGCGAGGAGCTCGTGCACGGCCGCTCGTGAGGGCGCCGGCGAGCGCGCTCAGCCGGCCAGCGCCTCCGGGAGCGGCTCGGCGTGGACCACCGTGAGCGCCGACACGGCGCGGGTGAGGACGACGTAGAGCCGCCGCAGCCCGGTGCGCTCGTCCGGCTCGGCGGCGGCGATGGCCGCGGGCTCGACGACGACCACCCGGTCGAACTCGAGGCCCTTGGCGATGCTCGCCGGCACCAGCTCGACCTGCCGGTCCTCGTCGTCACCGTGCTCGGCGTCCAGCCGGCCGTGCCCGATCTCCGCGCGCTCGAGGGCGCTGGAGAGCGCGTCGAGGAACGCGTCCGGGGCGATGACCCCGACCGATCCGGGCTCGCCGGTCATCGAGCGCACCGCGTCGACGACGGCGGCCGAGCGGCGGGACGGGTCGGCCGCGAGGACCTCGAGCCGGCCGGGGTTGTCGCGGACCGACCGGGGCGCACCGAGCCCCGGGGCCATCGAGGGCAGCAGGCGGGCGGCGAAGTCGATGACGAGACCCGGCACCCGGAAGCCGCGGTCGAGGGTGACCAGCTCGTGGCGGTCGCGCCCCAGGTGGGCCATCGCCGTGTCCCACGACTCGGTCGCCCACGGGGTGGTGCCCTGGGCGATGTCGCCGAGGACGGTGAGGCTGCCGGTCGACGCGCGCCGGCCGACGGCGCGCAGCTGCATCGGGGAGAGGTCCTGGGCCTCGTCGAGGACGACGTGACCGAGGCTCGGTGTGCGGTCGAGGAGGTCGGTCAGCTCGTCGAGGAGGGCGAGGTCGGCGCGGGACCAACGGGCGGCACCCTTGGTGCGAGCGGGCCTGTCCCAGAGCAGCATCGCCTGCTCCTCGTCGGTGAGGACGCCGTGGGCGGCGTCGGCGAGGGCGGCCGGGTCGGAGAACAGGCGGTGCAGCACGCCGGCCGCGTCGAGCACCGGCCAGAGGTCCTTCGCGTACGCGCGCACGGGTGCCGAGCGGGCGATGGCGTCCTGGGCGGTGTCGCCGGGGAAGTCCCCGGAGCGCTCGATCTGCAGCATCACGAGGTGGGCCAGCCGCTGGGGGAGCAGCTCGCGGGCGGCCGAGTAGCGCACCCCGCGGCGGACGAGCGCGTCCACCTCGTCCTGCACCTCGTAGGCCGGGACCCGCCAGCGCCGCGACCCGCGGGGGACGACCATCGGCTCGGTGGCCCGGCCGACGTGCCGCCACACGGCCGCCCGCAGCACCTCGGCCATCCGGGCGTCGCCCTTGAGCAGGGCCACCGCGGTGTCGTCCTCGGCCCGGACCCGGCCGTGGTCGAGGAGGGTGTCGACCGTCGCGTGCCGGACCCGCACCTCGCCGAGCGAGGGCAGCACGGCGCCGATGTGGTCGAGGAACGCGCGGTTCGGGCCGACGACGAGCACCCCCGAGCGGTCGAGCTGGGTGCGGAAGGAGTAGAGCAGCCAGGCGGCGCGGTGCAGCCCGACGGCGGTCTTGCCGGTGCCGGGCGCCCCCTGGACGCAGATGCTCGTCGCGAGGTCGGAGCGGACGATCTCGTCCTGCTCGGGCTGGATGGTCGAGACGATGTCGCGCATCGGTCCCGAGCGCGGCCGCTCGATCTCGGCGGCGAGGATGGCGCTGTGGTCGGTGGTGTCGCCCCCGGTCAGGCGCTCGTCCTCGTAGGCCGTGAGGCGACCGCGGTCGACCCCGAACCGCCGGCGCAGCTCGACCCCCATCGGCTCGGCGGGGGGGGGGGGGGCGGGGGGGGGGCGGGGTGGCGGCCGCCCAGCGGAGGCGCGGGGGCAGCCGCCGCCGCGGCGGGGCGGGCCTCGGGCGGAGGGGCGGGGC
>OEIU01001710.1_pt1 | contig 13315 bp, 14 predicted proteins | sample 1539221 | NCBI WGS metagenome assembly OEIU01 (sample SAMN03792071, study PRJEB22550) | activated sludge metagenome | feature: wastewater treatment plant; material: activated sludge; isolation source: Wastewater treatment plant of a petroleum refinery complex | place: Argentina: Zarate | collected...
TGGGATGCGGATCGGCGGGCATGCCCCGCCGGTTGTCGGTCAGGGTGACAAAGACGTCGGCGTCGAGAGGGACCTCGATGAAGTTCGCGTGGCCGGCCACCGCCTCGTCCATCGAATTGTCGATGACCTCAGCGAACAGGTGATGCAGCGCGGTCTCGTCCGTGCCGCCGATATACATGCCTGGACGGCGGCGAACGGGCTCGAGCCCTTCCAGCACCTCGATCGAGGCGGCCGTATAGCCGGCCTCGCCGGGCGTGCCGGAGCGGGGCGCGTCTTTCTTTGCAGGGGTCGCGGGCGCGGCCTTGCGCGCCGCGCCGCCAAACAGGTCGCTGTTGTCGGCCATGCCGCGTTTTACGCTGATTCGGTTCGCCATGGGCCTCTATGCCACGGCCGGCGCGCGAATGCGAACGAAACGGAAACGGCAGCGGTTACGCGGCCTTAAAGCGACCGCGCTACACCTGCCGTCATGCCCGCGCTTGTCGCGGGCATCCACGCCGCGCCGACCGGCAAGGCTGGCAAGCAAGGACGGATGACGATGCAGCCATCGCTGACGCCTCCCGGCGTGGATGGCCGGGACAAGCCCGGCCATGACGGCGCGCGGCGTGTGGACGATCCTCTCACCATCGTCATCTGCCTCGACCACGCCTCGGTCACCGGCGGACAGGCCAAGGTCGCCTTCGATTCCGCCATCGGCCTGAAGGCGGCGGGGCACAGGCCCATCGTCTTCGCCGCCGCGGGGCCCGTCGATCCGTTGCTGCGCGACAATCAGATCGAGGTCGTCTGCCTCGGCCAGACCGATCTGCTCGGCGCCGCGTCCAGATTGCAGGGCGCCGTTCAGGGCGTCTGGAACAAGGCCGCGCAACATGCGCTGGCGAACCTGCTCGCGGGCATGCCAAAGGATCGCACGATCGTGCACGTGCATGGCTGGGCCAAGGCGCTCTCGCCCTCCATCGCGCCGGCGATCCGCGCCTCGGGCCTGCCGGCGATCTTCACGCTGCACGACTACTTTCTGTTCTGCCCGACCGGCGGCTTCTACGATTACAACGCGCACGAACTCTGCGAGCGCCGGCCGCTCGGGCTTTCGTGCCTCGCCACCAATTGCGACGCTGTCTCCTATCCGCGAAAAGTCTGGCGCAGCGCGCGTCTAGCGATGGCCAACGGGATCGTCGGCCTGCGCGGCGCCTTTTCAGATTTCATCTGCATCTCGAACGTGCAGCGCGAGATCATCGCCCCTTACGTTCCGAAAACGGCGCACATGCACGCCATCTCGAATCCCGTCGCCGCCGACGATCTCGGGCCGAAGGCCGAGCCCGCGTCGGGCGACATGATTTTCGTCGGCCGCGTCTCGCCAGAGAAGGGGCCGCTCGTCTTTGCCGAAGCCGCGCGCATGGCGGGCATGATCCCGACCTTCGTCGGCGACGGCCCGGCCGCCGCGGAATTGCGTGAGAAATTTCCGGAAGCGCGCATTCTCGGCTGGCGGAAGCCGGAGGAGGCGCGGAACGCGCTGCGCGCGGCGCGCGCGCTCGTCTTCCCCTCGCGCTGGTATGAAGGGCAGCCGCTGACCGTGCTCGAGGCCAAGGCGGCTGGCACGCCGGTCATCGTCTCCGACGTCTGCGCCGGCCGCGAGGAAATCGTCGACGGCGATACGGGCCTGTGGTTCAAATCCGGCGAGGCTGCCGACCTCGCGCGCGCGCTGACGGCGATGCAGGACGACGATACGGTGCGGCGCATGTCGCACGCGGCCTACGCCGCCTACTGGCGCGATCCGCCGACGCTCGCGCGCCATGTCGAACGGCTGGAGAAAGCCTATCGCGGCATGATCGCCAACGCGCCGCAGGGCGTTGTGCAGGGCGCGACGGGAGTGGCGGCATGCGTCTCGCGGTAAACGCACGCGTCACCGCCTTTTCCATGGGCGGGCAGCAGCGCGTGACGGCGGAAATCCTCAAGCGCCTCGGCTCCGTCGAGGCGGTCGCGCCGGCAAGGCCGCTCGGCGGCGCGAAGGGCCACGCCTGGGAGCAGGCGATCCTGCCGCTGCGCACGATGGGCAAGCTCCTGTGGTCGCCGTCCGCAACCGGCCCGATCGCCAAGCGCGCGCAGGTCGTCACGCTGCACGACGTCGCCTTTCTCGACGCGCCGGAATTCTTTTCGTCGAACTTTGCGCGCGCCTATCGCATGCTGCTGCCGCCGCTGTTGAAGCGTGCGGCGAAGGTCGTGACCGTCTCGGAATTCTCGCGCCAGCGCATCGCGCATTGGTATGGGCTCGACGCTGCGCGGATCGAGGTCATCGGCAATGGCGTGAGCGAACAGTTTCGCCGCTACGAACCGGACGCCATCGCCGCCACGCGCGCGGCGCTCGATCTGCCGCGCCGCTATTTCCTGCTGCAGGCGACGTCCGACCGCCGCAAGAATCTCGTCCGCGCTCTGGAGGCGTGGGCGGCGGCGCTGCCCGACCTGCCGCCGGACCTGCATCTCGTCGTCTCGGGAAATCTCGCGCGCACTCATGTCTTCGGCGACCTGGGTCCCGTCGGCGACGCGCCGCGCGCGAAACTCGTGGGCTATGTCGCGGACGAGCACATGGGCCCGCTGATATCAGGCGCCGAGGCCTTTCTGTTCCCGACGCTCTACGAGGGTTTTGGCCTGCCGATCATCGAGGCCATGGCCTGCGGCGCGCCGGTGCTGACGAGCGCCGCGACCGCGACACAGGAAGTGGCGGGGGGCCCCCCCCCGGCCCTCGGTCCGGCCTCTGTCCCGGGAAACCCCCCCCGGCTGAAAGGGGCGGGCGGCGGATGCCGGTTGCGCACGCGCCTGTCGGCGGCTGGCGAACAGCGCGCGAAACTCTATTCGTGGGACGATGCGGCCGCGCGCTACCGGGCGCTGTTTGTTTCGCTCGGCGCCGAAATGGGCGCGTAACCAAACCTTCAAGATCATGTGCCTTAAATGCAGGCATGAGGTCGACTTCCGCCAGTCCCGCCCTGCTGCTGCGCTGCGCAGACGCCGCCGGCTACGGCGCGGTCTCCTTCGAGGACGACGAACCCGCCGCCCGGCGTGGCGGAGCGCGCCGGGGCCTGTGGCGCGCGATCCTCTCGCTCCTGTTCGTTCTCGCCTGACGCGGCCGAAAGTCGCTGCTCAGAGCCCGACCGAAAATTGCTCGAGACCGGCTCCCGTTGTCATCCCGGACGGCCGCAGGTCGATCCGGGATCCAGGCGATCGCGCCGCACGCTAGCTCCCGGCTCTCCGCTTCGCTGCGGCCGGGATGACAGTCGGGGCCATCGCCGACAATTTCTCCCGTCAGGCTTTCAGGTTGAAGGTTTGAGCCATCGGCCGGATTCGGAAGGCCGTCCGGTCGCGTCTGTGCGATTTGGCGCAGTTCGCGCGCCGGGATTTCGCGAGAATGAACGCATGAACGTCACAGGCAAATTTTTCGCGCTCGGCGCGTGCGTCGCCACGCTTGGCGTAGCTGGCGCGCACGCCGACGCGCTCGACGACGATTACATCAGGGCGCGCAATTCCTATGTCGCGCGCTTCGATCCCGGCGACAGGGAAGTCGACTACAAGAAGATCGAGGCGCCGCACAAGGCGGCGCTGTCCAATCTCGAGGGCAAGCTGCGCCGGCGGCTCGGCGATCCCATGTCCAGGGGCGCGCGCGGGCAGGGCAGGCTCAACGCCATGAGCCTCGTCAAGGGCGACATGGAATTCGGCGCGCTCGACGCGCTCGTCTACCCGTTCGACGACAAGGCGCAGGCCTATGTCTCGACATCGGGCATCGTCGCCGCATGGCTGAAGGAGCATGCGGACTGGTGGGACAAGGGACTCGAGAACGTGCCGCCGCAGGCCGAAGCCGCGCTGAAGTTCGACGGCTTCTACACGCAGGCGATCAGTTCCGACGCCGCCGTGACGAAATTCGCCGATCTCGGCGTGAAGACACCGGACGGCGCGGGCTTTGCGCGGGCGATGCTCGACCGGCGCCAGCAGGACGACGGGCCGGGCGCGCCGGACGAGATCATCGTCGGCGCCATCCGCGGCGGACGCGTCTACATCGTGACGGCGCCGGCGGCGCCGAAGCCGCCGGTCATCGCCGCCTGCGAGCAGGTGTGGAAGGATTACGAGGAACGATCGGAGACGGCGCAGAAGCGCTACAGCGATTCCGGCCTCAAGGACGAAGCCGCGCTCAAGCAGAGCGAGACGCTGCGGACCGAAGGCGACCGCGCCTTTCGCGCCTGCTATGGCGAAAAGATCAAGGCGACGCCGGTCTATGCGAAACTGGTGGAGCGCGCGCAGGCGCTGGTGGAGAGGATTGGCAGGTGATCCCAGCTATCATCCGGAAGAGCGGGAAAAATCGTGCCCAAAAATTGCAAAACACTTAGTATACGAAATATCCGGGAGCGCGACCTACGAATCAACTTTTCGGCGTATCTTCGAAGAATGGTTAGGCGCAGCGACATCCCCGGCATCGCTTTCGCTGTCGTGCTCCTGTGCGTGGCCTGCGCCTGTCTGGTATGGTTCCCGGATAGTCCAATCAAAAGCAGGTGGGGTTTCGGCTCAGACTGGACTTGCACCAATCAGGTGAAGGGCGAGCCCGTCTGCGTCAGGCGCGTAGCGCCGTGAAGCCGCACATCGTCCACGATCTACCTGCAACGCGGGAAGCAATCGGCAAGGCGTTCGGTCAAAAGATTGCGGAGCTATACGTTCCGAATCCGCTGATCAGCTTGTACGCCGTCGCGCTGCGCTTCCCCGATGTCAAGGTGATCGTCAGCGGGGAAATCAGGCGGGCGCTTCGGAAGGTCGAAAGCGCGTCTGGTCCGGTGCTGATTGTCGCGCATGACCTGACGACTGAGGCGCGACGTGTCGTCGTGGAAGCGCGATGCGACCTCATGACGAAACAGGAATTCGGCTGGACCGACGAAAGTTACACTGAGATTAGGCAAAAATACTGAGACGGCAGGCGGCATAAAAAATGGCCCGGAACGGGGAGTTTCCACCCACATTCCGGACCACAAAACCACCCAGAAGGCAACAACTAAGCGCTTGAAACGACGTTAGTTCTTTGCTCTCAAGGATTTAATTCTTACACGCTGTAATACATGTCGAATTCGACCGGATGCGGCGTCATTTCGAAGCGCATGACTTCCTGCATCTTCAGCTCGATCCAGCTGTCGATGAAGTCGTCGTTGAACACGCCGCCGGCCTTCAGGAAGTTGCGGTCCTTGTCGAGGCTGGCGAGGGCTTCGCGCAGCGAGCCGCACACCGTCGGGATCTTCTTCAGCTCCTTCGGCGGCAGGTCGTAGAGGTCCTTGTCCATCGCCGGGCCCGGATCGATCTTGTTGGCGATGCCGTCGAGGCCGGCCATCAGCATGGCCGCGAAGGCGAGATAGGGATTGGCCGTCGGATCGGGGAAGCGGACCTCGACGCGCTTGGCCTTCGGGTTCGAGGTGTAGGGGATGCGGCAGGAGGCCGAACGGTTGCGCGCAGAATAGGCGAGCAGCACGGGCGCTTCATAGCCCGGGACGAGTCGCTTGTAGCTGTTCGTCGACGGGTTGGTGAAGGCGTTCAGCGCCTTGGCGTGCTTGATGATGCCGCCGATGTACCACAGGCATTCCTGGCTGAGGTCGGCATACTTGTTGCCCGCGAAAACCGGCTTGCCGTCCTTCCAGATCGACTGGTGCACGTGCATGCCCGAGCCGTTGTCGCCGAAGATGGGCTTGGGCATGAACGTCGCCGTCTTGCCGTAGCTCTGGGCGACCTGGTGGATGCAGTATTTGTAGATCTGCATGTGGTCGGCCATCAGGACGAGCGTGTCGAACTTCATGCCGAGCTCGTGCTGCGCGGACGCCACTTCGTGGTGGTGCTTCTCGACCTTCACGCCCATCTGCGCCATGGCGCCGAGCATTTCGGAGCGCATGTCCTGCGCCGAATCCATCGGCGGGACCGGGAAATAGCCGCCCTTGGTGCGGATGCGGTGGCCGAGGTTGCCGCCTTCATAGGCGGTGTCCTCGTTGGTCGGCAGCTCGATCGAGTCGAGCACGAAGCCCGTGTTGTAGGGATCGGCCTTGAAGCGGACGTCGTCGAACACGAAGAACTCGGCCTCGGGGCCGAAATAGCAGGTGTCGCCGACCCCTTGAGTCTTCATGTGCGCCATCGCCTTCTTGGCGATGCCGCGCGGGTCGCGGTTGTAGGGCTCGCCGGTCGAGGGCTCGAGCACGTCGCAGACGATCGACAGCGTCGGGGCCGCGAAGAACGGGTCCATGGTCGCCGTCGCGGGGTCGGGCATCAGCGTCATGTCGGATTCGTTGATCGCCTTCCAGCCGGAGATCGAGGAGCCGTCGAACATCGTGCCTTCGGCGAAAATGTCCTCGTCGATCAGCGTCTGGTCGAAGGTGACGTGCTGCCACTTGCCGCGCGGATCGGTAAACCGCAGGTCCACGTATTTGACGTCGTTGTCCTTGATATACTTGAGCACGTCCTTGGCGGTCTTCATGTGCTGCCTCGCTGGTGGAAGGTTTGGTTCTTGTGAACTGCGGCGGAAAACAGATGCGTCAGATCGCGTCCGTGCCGGTCTCGCCGGTGCGGATGCGCAGCGCCTGTTCGATATTGGAGACGAAAATCTTGCCGTCGCCGATGCGGCCGGTCTGGGCCGCCTTGCGGATGGCCTCGACCGCGCGCGCCACGGCGTCGTCGCCGAGAACGATCTCGATCTTCACCTTCGGCAGGAAGTCGACGACATATTCGGCGCCGCGATAGAGTTCGGTGTGACCTTTCTGCCGTCCGAACCCCTTGGCCTCGGTGACGGTGATGCCCTGCAGACCGATTTCGTGCAGCGCTTCTTTCACCTCGTCCAGTTTGAACGGCTTGATGATCGCCTCGATTTTCTTCATTCGCGTCGCCTCGTCCCCTCCGCGCGGCCAGCAGAACCCGTCGAATGCGTGTCGGTCCTGTCGGTCGCAGCGCTCAGATAGCACCCGTTGTGCCAGCGCGCCAAGGCGATTCTCGGTCGCAGTCGCTCAGTTCGTAGGCATTATGAAACGCTATCGCCTATAAAATAGGCGACATGCCTATGGGCGCGGCGACGCGCGCCGCCGTCGAAATGGCGGTTGCGATCGGGTTGGGGAAAGCAGGACGTGATCCCGGGCGCAGCCAGCGCGCCCGGGATAAATCGGCGAGCGAGGGATCGCCGGGGCTATTGCGCGAGGGCCGGCTCCTTCACGGCCGCCGCCGTCTCGAGCAGCGCGCCTTCGACCGCCACGGTGACGCCGGGGCCGATCTGCTGCAGCGAGAGAATGCTGCCGTCCTTCAAGGCCACGCCGTCGTGATAGGCGCCGCTCTCGATGCGCGCGAACACCACGCTTTCCCGCTCGCCGAGATTGTGCCGTTCCCGCACCTGCGCCGGTATGTCGGTCAGTTCGAGCTTCGTGTCATATTGCACGCAGATCGCGGTCGCCCTGTCGCCGGGCGAAATCAGGCCGATCGAACCGCTCGGGAAACGGGTCGTCGTATAGCGTTCGCTCTGGCGGGCCGGGCGCGATGCGTACATTTCGAGGGAATAGTCGCACATGTCGCTTCTCCGGTTCGATGGGATCGCCCGAACGCCTCGATAGGCTCCCGGCGCGGACATCGGTCGCGCCGCCCGCTCGTCTGGACGAAATCCCGGCTGAAGGGCGGCGTGACGGGGTCGCCTGCGCGGGGATCGATGGAAGAAGAGCGGTGCGCCCTTGGACCCCCGGGCGCTGCGCCGGCGAACGCCGGTCGCACCCGCGGTTTGAACTAGCGTGCGGCCGCTGGGGTTCCAGCGTCCGGAAGCAATTTTGCAGGTTTCCTGAAGAGACTGGAGCGAGCGGACGAGTCGCGACGTGGTGTTCGAGATACAGTTCGGTGCGGCAATGACGAATTGCGTCGTTGCGGGCTTGTCGTTTCCGACGATGGCGCGAAAATGCGGGCGCTGTGGCCGGCATGTGTCGCAGACGCGTCGCGAGCCGATGGACGGAAATCGAGGAAGGACGAGACCGACATGAAGAAGACTTTCCTCCTGCTGGCGGCCCTGTCCGCGTTTTCCGGCGCGGCGCGGGCCGACGTCTGCGGTGGCGACGCAAACGCCGTAATCAGCGCCCCGCGCCCGGCCGACAACGCCTGTCGCGTCGACGGACGCTTCGCAGGGGAGGGCCGGTCGCCGGCGCGTGTCGAACTCGCCCAGTATTACGAGCGCGGCGACGGGTATGGCGGCGGCTACGGCGGCGGCCCATTCCGCTATTGCCGGACATGGGCGCAGGGCATGGTCCTCATCGGCGCGGAAGCGGCGCGCAGGGGGTGCCTGCAATACGGACCGCAGGGACTTCATACGAATTACGACGCGCATTTCCAATGGTGCATGAGCACGTCGCCCGGCCGCACGCAAAGGGCGGCCGCGCGCGCCAACGCGCTGCTGGCCTCCTGCAACCGCTGAGGCTGGCGGAGGGCGCTCCGGGAAAGGGGCCGCCATGCCCGCGGCGCTGACGGCGCTGCGCGCCGACATAACGACCCTGTCCGTCGACGCCATCGTCAACGCCGCCAACGAATCGCTTCTGGGCGGCGGCGGGGTCGACGGCGCGATCCATCGCGCCGCCGGTCCCGAACTGCTCGCCGAATGCCGCGCGCTCGGCTGCTGCCCGACGGGCGAAGCCAGGATCACGCGGGGCTATCGTCTGCCGGCGCGCTACGTCATCCACACGGTCGGGCCGGTCTGGCGCGGCGGCGGGCGGGGCGAGGCGGACCTGCTCGCCTCCTGCTATCGCCAGAGCCTTCAGCTCGCGACGACGCACGCGATCGCGACGATCGCCTTCCCGTGCATTTCGACGGGCGTCTACGGCTATCCCGCACACGAGGCCGCGCGCGTCGCCGTCTCCGCCGTGCGCGAAAACGCCGCGCCGCAGTTCCGGGAGATCGTCTTCTGCTGCTTTTCCGAGAGCGACCGCGCGCTCTACGCCGCATTGTTCGAAACCTGACGCGCGTTGACGACGCGCGGCCGGCGGACCACGCTCACGCCATGCGCGCACGCATCCTTCTTCTCGCCGGCATGCTTTTGACGACCGTCCCGGCGGCGCCATCGCGCGCGCAGGCGCCGGCGCTGACCGGAGCCGACGCCTGGACGGCCGTCGTCGGCAACACGATCGTCGGCGAGACGCCGGCGGGCGAAGCGCTGGTCGGATATTTTGCGCCCGCCCGCGTCGCGAAGACCAGGATCGACGACAAGTCCGGCGAAGGCGAATGGAGCCTGCGCGGCGCGAAAATCTGCACGGATTATTCCGATGACGATGACGACGAGGAGGACGATGACGCCGCGGACGAGGATTCCGGCGGCGAGGAGGAATCAAATTGCTACGACCTCTTCGTCCGGGGCGATGCGCTGACGCTGACGGATGACGGCGGCGCGGCCCGCCTGTTCAGGATATTGCCGGGGAACGCGGAGAAGCTGTGAGAGCCTGACCGAAAACTCGCGCCCTCAGAGCCTGACACGAAACTCGAGAATCTTCGCCCAAACGCCGCCGGCTTGCCATGTCGCCCGCCGCGCGCCATGCTGCCGGCCTTCCCGAGAAAAGGTGAAAGATGGATCAGCGCTGACCCGTCGGTCGGAGACAAGGCCTTCAGCTCCTGCTCCCGATCTTCCTCGCCGGTCGTCGCGCGACGACGCGGGCGAGAGTCGCGCTGTCCCAAGACCCGCTCTCCGGAAGCCTCATGCCTCATCCGCTTTTGACCGCGCCGATCGGCGCGACCCTGTTTCGCCTGGCCGGTCCCACCACGGCACTGATGCTCGTGCAGGTCCTCGTCGCCGTCGCCGACGCCTATTTCGTCGGCCGCCTCGGCATGAACGCATTGGCCGGGATCGCGCTGGTCATCCCGTTTTCGACCCTGATGGCGAATATCGCCAATGGCGCGATGGGCGGCGGCGTCGCCGCCAGCATGGCGCGCGCCCTGGGCGCCGGACGGCTCGACGACGCCCGCGCCATAGTCGTGCACGCCCTCGGCCTCGCTCTCGCGTTCGGCCTGCTTTTCGCCGCGCTGGACCGGTTTGCGGCGAGATCGCTGTTTCGCTGGCTCGGCGGCGATGGCGACGCCCTGGCGCAGGCGCTCGGCTTCAGTCACGTGTGGTTTGCCGGGGCGGTCGCGATCTGGGCCAGCGCGTTTCTCGCCGCGCTGCTGCGCGGCGCCGGCGACGCCGCGACCCCGAGCCTCTACGGGCTTTGGGCTTCGGCCTTCTACATTCCCATGGCCGGCGTGCTGACGCTGGGCGTCGGCGGCTGGCCGGGACTGGGCCTTGCGGGCTCCGCGATCGCCTCGCTCGTTGTCGCGACCGCGACGGCGTTGGCGCTGGCGCGCGCGCTGCTGGACGGTCGCCTCGGCTTCGTTCCTGCCTTTCGGGGCGTGCGCCTGCGGCCTGAAATCCTCGGCGAAATCCTGCGCGTCGGCGGCATGGGCTCTTTGACGACCATAACAGCGAATGTCACGGCCATGCTGGTCACGGGACTTGTGGGACGGTTCGGGGTTTCCGCGCTGGCGGGCTACGGCGTCGGCGCGCGTCTCGAATTCATGGTCGCGCCGGTGGCGTTCGGTATCGGCTCGGGCCTTACGACGATGGTTGGAATCGCCGCCGGAGCAGGGCGCTGGCGCCGCGCGATCAGGGCGACCTGGGTCGGCGGCGCGACCGCCTTCGCCGTCGTTGGCCTGATCGGCTGGACCGTGGCGCTGCTGCCCGACGCATGGTCGCGATTGTTCACGTCCGACGACGCCGTGATCTCCGTCAGCGTCGCCTACATCAGGACCGTGGCGCCGTTCTATTGCTTCTTCGGCCTCGGGCTCGTGCTGCATTTCGCCAGCCAGGGGGCGGGCCGCATGGCCGTTCCGGTCGCGGCCGGCGTCGCGCGCCTGCTTGTCGCGACCGTCGGCGGATGGATGATGGTCCATCACACGGACTATGGCCTTGCGGGCGTTTTCGCCGCAATCGCGGCGGGCCTGCTGACGTATGGCTGCCTGATATCCGGGGCGCTTCTGGCCGCGCCCTGGGGCGGTCGGGAAAACCCGAAGGGGCGTTGAGCCGCCTCGCGCGAGCCGTTCTTTCGACGGGCGTTCGGCGCATGCGCTTCGTGCGCTGTTCCATGGCGCAAAAAAAAAGCCGGCCGGGCGAAGCCGCCCGGCCGGCGATTTGATCGCGCTGCGGACGTCCTGCCCGCCCGACGTCTGATTACGCCGCGACCGAAGCTTTCTCCGAGGTCGGCACCGTCGCGATCGTCTTCAGGATCTGCGAGGCGATCTGGTAGGGGTCACCCTGGGAGTTTGGACGGCGGTCTTCCAGATAGCCCTTGTAGCCGTTGTTGACGAAGCTGTGCGGCACGCGGATCGAGGCGCCGCGGTCCGCCACGCCGTAGCTGAACATGTGGATCGACTGCGTCTCGTGGTGGCCGGTCAGGCGCATGTGGTTGTCCGGGCCGTAGACGGCGATATGGTCGTCCTTGGCGAGATCGAAGGCCTTCATCAGGGCTTCGAAATACTCCTTGCCGCCGACCGTGCGCATATACTCGGTCGAGAAGTTCGCATGCATGCCCGAGCCGTTCCAGTCGGTCGCGCCGAGCGGCTTGCAGTGATATTCGACGTCGATGCCATATTTCTCGGTCAGGCGTTGCAGCAGGTAGCGGGCCATCCACATCTCGTCGGCGGCCTTCCTGGAGCCCTTGCCGAAAATCTGGAACTCCCACTGGCCTTTCGCGACCTCCGCGTTGATGCCTTCGTGGTTGATGCCGGCCTCGAGGCAGAGGTCGAGATGCTCCTCGACGATCTGGCGCGCGACGTCGCCGACGTTCGAATAGCCGACGCCGGTGTAGTAGGGCCCCTGCGGCGCCGGATAGCCCTTGTCGGGGAAGCCGAGCGGACGACCGTCCTTGTAGAAGAAATATTCCTGCTCGAAGCCGAACCAGGCGCCGGGATCGTCCAGAATGGTCGCGCGAGCGTTGGAGACATGCGGCGTGACGCCGTCCGGCATCATGACCTCGCACATGACCAGCACGCCGTTCTTCCGCGCCCCGTCAGGGAAGACCGCGACCGGCTTCAGCACGCAATCGGAGCTGCGGCCTTCCGCCTGCTGGGTGGAGCTGCCGTCGAAACCCCAGAGCGGAAGCTGCTCGAGCTTGGGAAAACTGTCGAACTCCTTGATCTGCGTCTTGCCGCGCAGGTTCGGCACGGGCTTGTAGCCGTCGAGCCATATGTACTCGAGCTTGTATTTGGCCATTTATCGGGTCTCCAACGCGATATTCGATCCTGAGCGGTCGCGCTCCGGCGCATGGCGCCGGCTCGGCCGCGCCGGCCGCGTCCAAGCAGCGAACGTGCCAAGTCGCGCGGTCTCGCGGGGCATGCGGAGAGCGTTGAAGTCTCGAAACAATTGACGAGGCGTCGGGCGGAGCCGCGCGCCGGGAAACGGCGGCAGCCCGGAACTTGGCCATTATGCCCATAAACTGGGCGGACGGCTGTCGTCGGAGCGCAGACAGTCGGGCCCAGTCTCGAAGGATGGCCGGCGCACGTGGCTCTGGATCATGCTTCGAGACGGCGGCTTCGTCGCCTCCTCAGCATGAGGGGGCGGGGTTCGCAGCTTTTGGGCCGGGCCAAAATAATCGCGCAGGCGGCGGCCGCCGCCGCCGCTCAAGCAACGGCGCGATTTCGACAGGGGACCTGCGTCGCCTCAGTGGCGGCGCATCCGGTGCGTGGGATAGGCGATCCGGAACTGGAGGTCGCTCCAGAAATCGGCCTCGGCCTCGGCGGCTTCGAAGTCCAGGACTTCGGCCGCGACCGCTTCGGCCGACGCCGGCGCATGGAGCGCGGCCCAGCGGTCGGTCACGGGCAGGGCCGGTCCGGCGTCCGCGGGAATGTCCGGCCGGCCGAGCGCGCCGCGCCGGCGGGCGAATTCGGAAAAGGAGACAATCTGCATCTCTCTACCTTCTCAGCAATGAGAATCGGGCGCTCTACGCGCGGGGACGCCAAACATGGTGCGTCTCTGACGCATCTCCAGAGCGTAATCCAGCAAAAATGTACGCTTGGCTAAAGTATCGGCAAGAATCCGGCCGTCGCCCACAAATCGGCCACCTGCAATCGGTCGCCTATCGTCTGGGCAGCGGCGCGCCGTGCATTTGACGACCTGCGCAGGCCGGCCTTGTCGCAACCCTTACTTCGCCAGCCCGGCGATGACGCAAACATAGGTCATGGCGGTTGAATATTGCAGATTGAGGGGGAAAGGCCGCCGGCGCCCCCTTGGGACGCCCCAAGCCAGCTCCGACGGGAAATGAAATCCGGGAAAGGGGCCGGG
>OEIU01001711.1_pt1 | contig 13310 bp, 13 predicted proteins | sample 1539221 | NCBI WGS metagenome assembly OEIU01 (sample SAMN03792071, study PRJEB22550) | activated sludge metagenome | feature: wastewater treatment plant; material: activated sludge; isolation source: Wastewater treatment plant of a petroleum refinery complex | place: Argentina: Zarate | collected...
TGTACGCGGTCGTGATGAACGGTGTGCGAAACGCGATCGAGTCGATCCAGCGTGTGGCGGGGGGGGTGGGGGAGAGGCATGTCGGCGGTCGCGTCTGCGTGCGGGCTTGGGCCGAGGCGGGCCGCACGGGCCGGTGCGTCATGATCACGATCGAGGACGACGGCGCGGGGCTTGTCGCCGGGAGAAACGGTTGGCACGGCACGCGCGGGCGATCCTCCGACCCCAGCCGCGCCGATGCCTCGGTGTTTCGGCTGGGATACACGACCAAGCCGGGCGGGAGCGGCATCGGGCTCTCGCTCTGCCGCGATGTGGTGGAACAGTTGGGCGGGACGATCGAACTGCTGGCCCGGCCGCGCGATCCCGCGAGCGGGCGTGCGGGGGCGGTCCTGAGCGTGTGCTATCCCGTGCCGAGGGTGGGTTGACCATGGGCGACAAACCGAAGGCCATCCGGGTGCTGGTGGTGGACGACGACCCGATCGCGGCTGAGTCGATCGCGGACTTTCTTTCCGAGGAAGGCCACGCGGCGTCGTTTGCTCTGAGCGGCGAAGAGGCGTTGGAGGCCCTCGCAAAGAACGCCTCGACGGTCGGCGACACGCCCGTCGGCGTGCTCGTGAGCGATGTCTCCATGCCGGGCATGGGCGGCACGGAACTCCTCAAGCGAGTGGCGAAGGAGTTCCCCCGCATCGCAGTGCTCATGCTCACCGGCTATGGCACCATCGAGAGCGCCGTCGAGGCGGTCCGGCTCGGGGCGGTGGACTATCTCACCAAACCCGTGGTGGATGCCGAACTCCGCCTGGCCATGCAGCGGGCCATCCGCCAGCACACGCTCCTCGCGGAGAACGCCACGCTCAAGTCGCGCCTCGAAGATCGTTTCGGCATGGACACCATCGTCGGCTCCGATGCCCGGATGCTCAAGATCTACGACCTCATCGACGCCGTCGCCCCCAGCCGAACAACCGTGCTCATGACCGGCGAGAGCGGCGTGGGCAAGAGCCTCATCGCGCAAGCCATCCACCAGCGCTCGCCGCGCCGCGACAAGCCGTTCGTGCAACTCTCGTGCGGCTCGATCCCCGAGACGCTGCTGGAGAGCGAACTCTTCGGGCACGTCAAGGGGGCCTTCACGGGGGCGTACGCGGACAAGATGGGCCGGTTCCTCGCCGCCGACGGCGGGACGATTTTTCTCGACGAGATCAACAGCGCCAGCCCGGGCATGCAACTCAAACTCCTGCGCGTGATCCAGGAGCGCAAGTTCGAGCCCGTCGGCAGCACCCAGACCATCGAGGTGGACGCGAGGGTCGTCCTCGCCACCAACAAGCCCCTCGAAGAACTCGTCGCCCGCGGCGAGTTCCGCCAGGACCTGTACTACCGCATCAACGTGGTGACCCTCGCCCTCCCGCCGCTGCGCGACCGCATCAGCGATGTGCCCTTGCTGGCCACGCACTTCCTCGCCAAGCACGCCAAGACCCTCGGGCGCGAGATCGTGGGCTTCACCGAGGAGGCCATGGATGCGCTCCGGCGATACACGTTCCCCGGAAACGTGCGAGAACTCGAGAACATCGTGGAACGCGCGGCGGTCCTGAGCAAGTCCCCCACGATCGGCCTCGATGCGCTCCCGGATCAGGTCGTGGGAATCTCCACTGGGCCGTCGGGCCCCGGCGCGCCGGGCCAGTTGCGACTGGTGGGCGGCGTCGAAGAGGCCGCGCCGTGGATCCCCACGCCCCTCGAGGACGCGATGCGCGAGCCCGAACGCCTGATCATCCTGCGCGCGTTGGAAGCCAACGCCTGGAACCGCCAGAAGACGGCCGACGACCTGCGGATCAACCGGACGACGCTGTACAAGAAGATGAAGACGCTGGGGATCGAGGGGGAGGAGCGGTTGGCGGGGTGATCACGGCGCCCGAAGCGGGTACACGCCCAACGAGCGCGACGCGGCTGCGCGAAGCATTGCGCCGTCGAGCGTGGCGATCACCAACCCCCGCCGCGAGGCGAGCTCGATGTACGCCGCGTCGTAGATGGTGAGGTCGCATGTTCGGGCGATCTCCATCGTGTCACCGAGCGCCTGCTTCCAGGTAGACTCGTCGACCTCGATGGGGAGGCTCGCAAGATCCCGGATGAACGAACCGACCGCCTCCTCCGTCAGTCTGTTTCGTTTTCGCGCCTGAGAGAGCGTGTTCGCCACTTCCAGATGCCAGTGGGAAGGCACCACGAAGGTCTCTTCGACCGCGCGGTCGAGCAGAGCATCCGTCTCGGGCGTCGCCTCATCGCGAAGACACCATGTCATCGCCACCGAGCAATCGATGACCAGGGCCATCAGCGCCGCCCCTCGTCTCGCAGGTCTTTCCACGAGAGCCCGCCGAGCGAACAGTGCGTGCGCATCGCCTTCAGGCTTGCGATCGCCCGGGCAATCTCCGCCTCGTCGCGGGAGGGCGCGGGAACCAGACGGGCGACCGGAATCCCATGGCGCGTGATCGTGATTTCCTCGCCGCGCTCGACCCTGTCGAGGAGCTCGCTGAAGTGAGTCTTGGCGTCGAACGCGCCGAACTTGTTGGATCGTGCGACCATGGTGTGCAAGAGTATCGCCTCGCGTGCCGAACAAATCAACTAGTTTCAACTAGTTTGAAATTGTGGTCCTATTGGCCACTCGTTCCGTGGTAATGATAGGCATACGTTTGGGTATGCCGGAGTTTGCCGATCATCTCACCCAAGGCCCCGCCCGCGGCCGCGGCGCCGGCCTCAACCCCGGCAACCGCTTCGAGGATGTCCGACTCCACGTCCTCGGCGAGCACCTCGATGAGATCGCCATCGAGCACCCCGCCGGCGTGCAGGTCAAGACCCGCGTCTTCCGCGATTCCTCGCGCTCCATCCTCAACCCGATCGACAGCCCCGACCTTGGCATGAAGTGGTCCATCAATCCGTATCGCGGGTGCGAGCACGGGTGCATCTACTGCTACGCCCGTCCGGGGCACGAGTACCTCGGCATGTCGAGCGGCCTGGACTTCGAGACCAGGATTCTCGCCAAAGCGAACGCGCCGGAGTTGCTCCGCGCTGAACTGTCGAAGAAATCCTGGGAGGGCGAGAGCATCTCCATCAGCGGCGTGACCGACTGCTACCAGCCGGTTGAGGCGGACCTGCGGATCACCCGGCGCGTTCTGGAGGTCTGCGCGGAGTTCGCCCAGCCCGTCGGCGTGATCACCAAGAATCGCCTCGTGACGCGAGATCTCGATGTGCTCGTCGAACTCCACAGGTGCCGCGCCGCCACCGCGGCCGTCAGCATCACCACCCTCGACAACACCCTCGCGGCCAGGATGGAGCCGCGGGCCTCCTCGCCGCGCGAGCGGCTCGCCACCATCCGGGCCCTCGCCGATGCCGGTATCCCGGTGGCGGTGATGGTCGCGCCCGTCATCCCCGCCCTCAACGAGAGCGAGATTCCCGCCATCCTCGAGGCCGCCCGCAACGCGGGCGCCACCGGGGCCGGGTTCGTGCTCCTGCGCCTGCCGCACCAGATCAAGGCCCTGTTCCTCGACTGGCTCGCGAGAGAGTTCCCCGATCGCGCGCCCCACGGCGAGGCGGCGATCCGCGACACCCGGGGCGGCGACCTGTACCAGACGCAGTGGGGCGTGCGCCAGAAAGGAACGGGAGCGCGGGCGGAGCAGATCGGGCGCGTCTTCGAGGTGTTCGCACGGAAACTCGGACTCACCGCCAGGCCGTCCGGACGCACGCGCGACGAGTTCCTGCGGCGAAGGGATTTTCGCCTTTCCCGCGGCCAACTGGGGCTCTTCGGATAGGTCCCGCGGGCCCCATCAACGGCTCCGGCGGGCCAATGCCCGCGGCCGTACGCTCTGGCCCAGGAGTTCGCGATGAAGATGCACATGCCGCGCATGCGCAAACTGCGGCGCAATCTGAAGCTCAAGCCCCCCGGCACAGCGCCCGAAACGCTCGTGGCCGATCCGGCGGCGCCCAAGCCCCATGTGTCGGCCATCGGGTACGGCGGGCTTCGGGCCGGCACGGGGTCGAAGACCGAGCACCGGGAGATCGACGGCGCGACCATCGAGCAGGTGCGTGCGCTCAGGGGCGAGTTCGCCCGCGTCTGGGTCAACGTGGACGGGCTCGGCGACGCCGAGGTCGTCCGTTCGCTCGGCGAACTCTTCGGCCTCCACAAACTCGCCCTCGAGGACGTGCTCAGCACCCACCAGCGGGCCAAGGCCGACGAGTTCGACGACCACCTGTTCATCGTCATCCGCGAGCCGTCCTTCACGCCCACCGGCGAGCCCGCCTCCTCGCGCATCCCCGGCCAGTTCGACACCGACCAGATCAGCATGTTCCTTGGGAGTGACTTCGTCGTCACCTTTCAGGAGATGCGCGGCGATTGTCTCGACCCCGTTCGGGCCCGCATCCGCCAATGCCGCGGGCGCATCTGCACCTCCGGCCCCGACTTTCTTGTGTACTCGATCCTCGACGCCATCGTGGACTCGTACTTCCCGGTGCTCGAGGCCTTCGGCGAGCGCCTCGAGGACCTGGAGAGCCAGGCGGTCGAGAGCCCGTCCACGCGAACCGTCCACCAGATCCACGCGATCAAGCGGGAGCTCCTCGTCATGCGCCGGACGGTCTGGCCCGCCCGCGAGGCCATCTCGTCGCTCGTACGCGACGAGTCGCCGCTCGTCGGCCCCGAGACCCGCGTGTACATGCGCGACGCCTACGACCACATGGTCCAGCTCATCGATATTCTCGAGAACTACCGCGAGCTCGGCTCGGACCTCATGGACATCTACATCTCAAGCCAGAGCCACCGGCTCAACGAGGTCATGAAGGTGCTCACCGTGCTCGCCACGCTCTTCATGCCCCTCACCTTCATCGTCGGCGTCTACGGCATGAACTTCGACCGCTCCAGCCCCTACGGAATGCCGGAACTCGGCTGGAAGTACGGGTACCCGCTCGTCTGGGCGATCATGCTTTCGGTCTCGGGCGGGATGCTCGTCTGGTTCTGGCGAAGAGGATGGATCGGGCCGGGAGGGTGGGGCCGGTAGGCGGCGCCCACCGCCGGATGTGACGAATCGCCGTGCCATTGGCCGATCCACCTCCCATGGCCCAGCCCAGCATGCTCTCGAACCCCGACCTCGCGCCGACGCGGCCGGATCAGCGGACCTGGTCCACCTGGCACATCGCCGCGCTCTGGGTCGGCATGGCCGTGTGCATCCCGACCTACACCCTCGCGGCCAGCATGATCGACGCGGGCATGGCGTGGTGGCAGGCCCTGCTCACCGTCGCGCTGGGCAACGCCATCGTCCTCATCCCCATGATCCTCAACGGCCATCCCGGCACCAAGTACGGCATCCCGTTCCCCGTGCTCATGCGGGCCTCGTTCGGAACCGTCGGAGCGAACATCCCCGCGCTCGCCCGCGCCCTCGTCGCCTGCGGATGGTTCGGCATCCAGACCTGGATCGGCGGCCTGGCGATCTACCAGGTCCTCGGCGGACTCGGCTGGCTCGACACGACGATTGACCAGCAGCAGCACACGACCGCGCTGGGAATCACGTGGTGGCAACTCGCCTGCTTCGGGGCGTTCTGGCTCATCAACGGCCACTTCATCTGGCACGGCATCGACTCGATCAAGTGGCTCGAGTCCTGGGCCGCGCCCTTCCTGATCGCCGCGGGCCTCACGCTCCTCGGCTGGGCCATGTGGCAGGTGAAGCAGAAGACGGGCAGCTCGCTCACGCTCTTCGCCGGGGGCTCGAAGTTCGCCGACAACGCGGCGTTCTGGCGCGTCTTCGTCCCGCAACTCACGGCCATGGTCGGCTTCTGGGCCACGCTCAGCCTGAACATCCCGGACTTCACGCGCTACGCCCGCGACCAGCGCTCGCAGGTCCGGGGCCAGGCCCTCGGGCTGCCCACAACCATGACGCTCTTCTGCTTCATCGGCATCGCCGTGACCAGCGCCACGCCGTTCATCTTCGGCAAGACGATCTGGGACCCGACGGAGGTCATCGCCCATGTCGGCTCCGCCCCGGTCATCATCATCTCGCTGGCGATGCTCTCGGTCGCCACGCTCACGACCAACATCGCCGCCAACGTCGTCAGCCCCGCCAATGATTTTTCCAATCTCGCGCCGCGCCACGTCTCGTTCCGGACCGGCGGCATCATCACCGCCGCCATCGGCGTTCTCATCATGCCGTGGTACCTCTACCACAACCTCAACGCGTACATCTTCACCTGGCTCATCGGCTACTCCGCGCTGCTCGGGCCCATCGCCGGGATCATGCTCTGCGACTACTTCGTGATCCGGCGTACCCGGTTGAACGCGGCCGCGCTCTACGACCCGCGAGCCGAGTTCGCCTACGGCGGAAGCGGATTCAACTGGCGTGCCATCGTGGTCCTCGTTGTGGCCGTTGCGCCCAACGTCCCCGGATTCTGGAACGCCGCCACGGGCTCGAACACCTTCCCGGCTGTGTTTGACACGATCTACACCTACGCCTGGTTCCTCGGCCTGGCCCTCGGATTCGTGGCGTACTACTTCCTCATGGCCGGCGTGGCAGGACCCGCCAGGGCCGATCCCTGCCGCGCGTGCGGCACCGATCTCGCCGGCACACTCCCCGGATACCCATGCCCTGGGTGTGCCCGGTCCCGGGCCGCCGCCGACCCGTCGATGCGGCCGATCATCTGATCGTCCTATTCTCAACCGCTCAATCCACCGAAGAACGGAGTACCTCCATGACGACGACCGCCGCCGCGCGCCCCGCCGGGCCCGGCACCCTGCCCCAGCTGCCCCCCTTCGCCCACACGCCCGCGCCGTACTCCGGCCCATCGAAGGAGGAAGTGCTGGCGATGCGCAAGGAGTTCTGCACGCCCGCGCTCGTCACGTATTACAAGAACCCCATCATGCTCGTCGAGGGCAAGATGCAGTACGTCTTCGACGAGACCGGCCGTCGATACCTCGACGCCTTCGGCGGCATCGTGACCGTCTCCATCGGCCACTGCCATCCCAGGGTCATCGCGGCCGTCAACGCCCAGAACGCCCTCCTCCAGCACCTGACCACGATCTACCTTCACCCGACGATCGCGCAATACGCCAAGAAACTCGCCTCCACGTTCCCCAGGGAGTCCGGCCTCTCCTCCGTCTACTTCGTGAACTCCGGCTCCGACGCCAACGACCTGGCCATGCTCATGGCCCGCGCCTTCACCGGCAACTACGACCTCATCGCCCTGCGCAACGGCTACCACGGCGGCTCCGCCGCGCCCATGGGCCTCACCGCCCACAGCACGTGGAAGTTCAACACCCCGCAGGGCTTCGGTGTCCACCACGCCCTTCTCCCCGACCGCTTCCGCGGCCCCTACGGCTACGACGACCCGAGAGCCGGCGAGAAGTACGCCGCCGATGTCTCCGACCTCATCCGCACCGCCACCCCCGGCAAGGTCGCCGGGTTCATCGCCGAGCCGATGCAGGGCGTGGGCGGCGTCGTCGAGATGCCGCCGGGATATCTCCCCTCCGTCTACAAGACCGTGCGCGAGGCCGGCGGCCTCTGCATCGCCGACGAGGTGCAGACCGGCTTCGGGCGCACCGGCGAGAACTTCTGGGGCTTCCAGACCATCGGCGGGCCCGGCGTCTACCCGGACATCGTGACCATGGCCAAGGGCATCGGCAACGGCTGCCCCCTCGCCGCGGTGGTCACCCGCCCGGAGATTGCCAAGACGCTCACCAGCCGCATCCACTTCAACACCTTCGGCGGCAACCCCGTGAGCATGGCCCAGGGCCTCGCCACGCTCAACGTCATGCTCGACGAGAACATCCAGGCCCAGGCCAAGGCCAGGGGCGCACGCCTCTTCGCGGGCCTGCGCGACCTGCAGAAGAAACACCCCCTCATCGGCGACGTCCGCGGCAAGGGCCTCATGTGCGGCGTCGATCTCGTCACCGACCGCACGACCAAGGCCCCCGCCCCCGCCCAATGCGCGGTCGTCTTCGAGCGCTGCAAGGACCTCGGCCTTCTCATCGGCAAGGGCGGGCTGAGCGGCAACGTCCTCCGCATCAAGCCCCCCATGTGCCTCACCGACGCCGACATCGACTTCATGCTCGGCGCGCTGGATGTTTCCCTGGGCGATGCGTCCAAGGTCTGAGCTCGGATACACTGCCCAATCTCCACGAAAGGACCTCCATCATGAAGAACTCTGGTTGGATTCTCGCCACGTCGCTGGTTGTCGGGCTGGCGATCTCGGCGGGGCAGACGGGGTGCGCCGGCACCAAGACCGCGGCCAACGACGAATCGCAGTGCCAAGTCGTCAAGCCCGGTGTGACGACCGCGAACAAGGTCTGCGTTATCATGAACGACGACCCCGTGGACCCGGAGGTGACGCCCGTGGTCTGGAAGGGTCAGAAGTACGGCCTGTGCTGCGAGGGGTGCCGAAAGAAGTGGAACGCCAAGACCGACGCCCAGAAGGACGCCGCCGTCGCCCAGGCTCTCTCCATGTCCAGGTGACCCGGGCCGGCCGAGGGAATCGACAACCCCGCGTGGTGGCGCCGCCTCGGCTTCGCCGCGGTGTGTCCGTGCGCTACCATCGCGCGTGGGCTCACTCCTCATCGTTTCCGGGCGCGTGATCGATCCGGCATCGGGCCTCGACCAGGTTTGCGACGTCGCCATCGCCGACGGCCTGGTCGCGTCGATCGGCAAGGGCCTCGACCGGTCGCGGGCCGACCGTGTCATCGACGCCGGCGGGTGCATCGTCTGCCCGGGCCTCCTCGACCCGCACGTCCATCTCCGCGAGCCGGGGATGGAGGAGGCCGAGACGATCCAGTCCGGCTCCGCCGCCGCGGCCGCCGGCGGCTTCACCACCGTCTGCTGCATGCCCAACACCACGCCGGCGATCGACGACGCCGCGCTGGTGGAGTACATCTACACGACCGCGGAGCGCGAGGGCCGCGGTGCCCGCGTCTTTCCCGTCGGCGCCGTCAGCAAGGGCCGAAAAGGTGAGGAAGGGGGGGGGCTTGCTGAGATTGGCCTCATGACCCGCGCCGGCGCCGTCGGCTTCACCGACGACGGAGATTGCGTCGCCTCCCCCGGCCTGATGTCCAAGGCGCTGACCTACATCAAGCCCACCGGCCTTGCCCTGATGCAGCACTGCCAGGAGATGAGCCTGACGCGCGGGGCCTCGATGCACGCGGGGTCGGTCTCCACCCGCGCCGGCCTCGGCGGCTGGCCGCGGGTTGCGGAGGAACTCATCATCGAGCGCGATATCCGTCTCAACCGCGCCATCGGGTGCACCTACCACGTTCAACACCTCTCCAGCGGCGGAAGCGTGGACATCGTCCGCCGGGCCCGCAAAGAGGGCCAGCCCGTGAGCGCGGAGGTCTCCCCGCACCACCTGCTGCTGACCCACGAGGAGGTGGACAAGCACGGCGGCTACTGGACGGCCGCCAAGATGAACCCGCCGCTGCGCGAGAAGAGCGACATCGCGGCCATTCTCGAGGGCGTCGCCGACGGCACCATCACCATCCTCGCCACCGACCACGCCCCCCACACCGCCGACCGCAAGGCCCTCGACTTCGAGAGCGCGCCCTTCGGTATCGTCGGCATCGAGACCGCCCTCGCGCTCTACATCAAGGCCCTCATCGAGCCCGGCGTCATCGGCTGGCCCCGCCTGGTCCAGATGATGACCGTCGAGCCCGCCCGCCTGTGCGCCCTCGACCGCTTCGACGGGGCCGGCCCTTTCGCCCGCGGAGGCTGTTCCCGCCACGACGGCCTCGGCCTCGGGCGGCTGCACGTGGGCGGGGCCGGGGACGTGACGGTGATCGACCCGAACCTCGAGTGGACGATCGACGCGGGCGCGTTCCTGAGCCACTCCCGAAACACGCCCTTCGACGGCTGGAGAGTCAGGGGCCGGGCCACGGCGACGGTGGTGGGGGGCGAGGTCGCCTGGGAACTGCCCGCGGCGACCCCCGCGCCGGCTCGCTCGCGATAGCCCGAATCACGGCGACGTTGAGCCCTTCGTCCCAGCCTCCTCAGCGCCGGCCGTCGGCGCGGCGCCCTTGGTGAAGCTCAACAGCGGGATCGCGTGGTCGATGTTCTCGACCATCTTCCGCAGCGCGACCAGCGACTCATCGAGTTTCTGGAGCGAGGCCATCATCGGCCGCAAGCTCGCGAGTTGTTCCGTCGAGAGTTTCAGGTGCGTGTTGGCCTCATCGAGCCGGGGCGGCACGCCCTCCAGAGCCCGCCGTGCCTCGGTGAGTTCGGCGTGCAGCAAGGCCAGTTGCCGGTTGGATTGCTCGAGGGCCACGCTGGTCCGTTCCAGCGCGGGCGTCAGGGCCTCCAGCCGTTCCACGCCCGCCCGCGTCGCCGCAAGGTCATCCCGAATCTGGCCCACGACACACCCGGAGAGGGTCGGCACCAGCAAGGCGATCGACGCGACAAAGAGTGTTCTCATGCTGCAGTCTACCCCGCCCGCTCGCATGGCCCGACAGGGCAGCCGATCGCCGCTCGAATCCACCTTGCTGCGCGCCCGATCCGGCCCCTATCCTGATGTTTCGCCCCCAGCACAACGGAGCAGAACATGCCCATTCGCATCGGAATCAACGGTTTCGGACGCATCGGCCGCCTCGTCTATCGCATCGGCCTCGACCACGGCATCGAGGTCGTCGCCGTCAACGATCTCGTCCCCGCCGACAACCTCGCCTACCTCCTCCGCCACGACACCATGCACGGCATGCTCCGCTTCCACGGCGAGCCCGCAGTGGTGAGCGCGACCGAGACCTCCTTCACCGTCAACGGGCGCGTCACCAAGACCACCGCCGAGAAGGACCCCGCCAAGCTCCCGTGGAAGGACCTCGGCGTGCAGTACGTCCTCGAGTCCACCGGCCTCTTCACCGACTTCGAGAAGGCCTCCGCCCACATCGGCGCCGGGGCCAAGCGCGTCATGATCTCCGCCCCCACCAAGAGCGAGCCCGCCCAGGTGCCCACGTTCGTCCACAAGGTCAACTGCGCCGGCTACGACCCCGCCAAGCACACCGTCATCTCCAACGCCTCGTGCACCACCAACTGCCTCGCCCCCATCGCCAAGGTCATCAACGACGAGTTCGGCCTCGACGAGGGCCTCATGACCACGATCCACGCCGTCACCGCCACCCAGCCCACGCAGGACGGCCCCTCGAAGAAAGACTGGCGCGGCGGGCGCAATGCCTACATGAACATCATCCCCGCCAGCACCGGCGCCGCGAAGGCCTGCGCCCTCGTCATCCCCGCCCTCAAGGGCAAGATCACCGGCATGTCCTTCCGCGTGCCCACGGCCGACGTCTCCTGCGTCGATCTCACCTTCAAGACCGCCAAGTCCACCAGCCTCGAGGCCATCAACGCGGCCATGAAGAAGGCCAGCGAGACGACCATGAAGGGCGTCCTCGGGTACACCGACGAGGAGGTCGTCTCCAGCGATTTCATCTCCGACCGCCGCAGTTCCATCTACGACGCCAAGGCCGGTATCCAGCTCAACGACAGGTTCTTCAAGGTCGTTTCCTGGTACGACAACGAGGCCGGCTACGCCGCCCGGTGCGTGGACATGTTCAGGCTCATGGCCGAGAAGGACGGGGTTCGCTGAGGCCCCGCCGGGCCGATCGTTCCACGCAAAATGCATGATCCCACCAGCGGGGCCCGGAGTCCCGGGCCCTGTTGCATTCCGGCGGCCGCGTGTGGTACGCTGGCCATCATGATCCGTTGGAAACGATCCTTTCGTACCCCAAGTTCCGAGCGATTTCTCGCGATGCGGGGCCAGCGCGCCGTCGCGACCGTGGACATCCACCACCTCGAAGGGGGGCGCGGCGTCGCCATGGTCGTGCTCGACGAGGACGCGGGGTGGACCGACGAACAGATCGCCGACCTGCACGCCGCGCTCGACGAGGAAATGCTCCCCGGCATGGACGCCGCCAGGGGCACGCTCACGCTCACCACCGTGGTCGGCCGCCTCGTCACCAACCACGATCACGAACCCGCCGCGCCGCCCGCGCGGCGCGAGACCCGCCCGGGGCGCTCCTCCAAGCACTGACGGCCCGCGATCGGCGCTCGCTCAGCCCCGCGTCCGCTCGAACTCGACCATGAACTCCGCCAGCGCCTTCGCCCCCGCCTTGGGCATCGCGTTGTACAGGCTCGCCCGCATCCCGCCCGCCGTCCGGTGGCCCCTCAGGCAATCCAGCCCGTGCTTCGCGGCCTCCGCGCAGAAGGTGTCGTCCAGCGCGCCCGTCGGGCACTTGAACGCGACGTTCATGAGCGAGCGATCCTCAACCCGCGCGTGCCCTGTGTAGAACTTGGAGCCGTCGAGCACGTCGTACACGATCTTCGCCTTCTCCGCGTTGTGCTTCTCAAAGAACGCCGGCCCGCCCATCTTCCGGATCCACTTGAGCATCAGGCCCATGGCATAGATCGACAGCACCGGGGGCGTGTTGGGCCGCGACTCGGTCGCGGCAAAGTGCCGGTATTGCAGCATCACGGGGATATCCGTCCGCCCGGCCTTGACCACGTCATCGCGGACGATCACCAGCGTCGCCCCCGCCGCGCCCAGGTTCTTCTGCGCGCTGGCATAGATCAGGGCATATTTCGACACGTCGAACGGCCGCGAGAAGATGTCGCTGCACATGTCGCACACCAGCGGCACCCCCCCGGGCGGCGTCGGCTCCGTGCCCGGGGCGTACTGCGTGCCGTAGATCGTGTTGTTCGAGGTGTAGTGGACGTACGCGGGCTTCGCCGAATACTTCGTCCGCCCCGCCTTGGGCAGCCACGAGTACTTGTCCGCCTTGCTCGACCCGCACTCGTGGATCGTCCCGAAGATCCTCGCGTGCTCGATCGACTGGGCGGCCCAGTGGCCCGTGTCGAAATAGTCGGCGGTGCCCGACTTGTCAGGGGGCATCAGGTTCATCGGCACCATGTAGTTCTGGCTCGTCGAGCCCCCCGTCATGAACAGGATCTGGTGCCCCGCCGGGATGTTGCCCACCGCCCGGCAGTCCTCGAACGCTTCCATCAGAATGCGGTCGTACACCGGCGCCCGGTGGCTGTGCTCGAGGATCCCCACGCCGGAGTTCCGGCAGTTCCACACCTCCTCCTGGATCTGCCGAAGCACCTCGTCGGGCATCATGCCCGGACCGGCCGAGTAGTTCCACAGCCGGCCAGAACCGGCGGGCGAGGGCTTGGCGGACTTGGACGACGCCGGCGCGGCGGATGGGGTCATGGGGCACTCCAATGCAAGGGTCTCGCCAAGCGTAGGGGCAGCGCGGCTCACCCACCCCTGGCGGCAGGGCAATCGCATTATCCATCCGTGACGGCGAGGAGGCGCAAAAGGTACCGGTG
>OEIU01001712.1_pt1 | contig 13301 bp, 10 predicted proteins | sample 1539221 | NCBI WGS metagenome assembly OEIU01 (sample SAMN03792071, study PRJEB22550) | activated sludge metagenome | feature: wastewater treatment plant; material: activated sludge; isolation source: Wastewater treatment plant of a petroleum refinery complex | place: Argentina: Zarate | collected...
GTCCAGTCCTGCAGCTTGCGCATCAGCGCCTGCGGCAGATGCGTCGAGCCGCCGGGCGCGAGCGAGAATTCGAGCCGGCCCTGCTCGAATTTCACGAGCCGCACGTCGCGCTCGAGCATGATCTTGAGCTGGATGTCGCGCTCGGCCGCCGCGCGCGCGACGACGTCCTCGAACTTTTCGAACAGCGCGCGCGGCGTTGCGGCCGGCGCGGGCGAAGGCTGCGGCGCAAAGGCGCGCGCTTCGCTGCTTGCGGCGACGAACGGACCGCGAGCCTTCAGGCTCGCCGAAGGTTGCGAGCCTGAAGGCTCGCGGTCCGGAGCGCGCGCAGGCGAGCCGCCTTCCGGCGCGCCGAAGCCCAGCTTGCGCAAAGCCTCGTCCGGCGTCGGCAGGTCGGCGGCGTAGGCGAGGCGCACCAGCACCATGTCGGCGGCCGCCAGCGGCCGCGCGGATTCGCGCGTCTCGGCTACGCCCTTCATCAAAATCTGCCAGGCGCGGTTGAGCACGGCCATGGACAGTTTGCCGGCGTAATCGGCGGCGGCCTTGGCCTCGTCCGGCGGCGCGGCCGCCAGCGGCGCATCCGGCGCCACTTTCGTGCGGGTGACGAGGTGGACGAATTCGGCGACTTCGACCAGCACCTGCGCGGGATCGGCGCCCTCGTCGTATTGCTGCTGCAGGTTCGAGATCGCGCCGGCGACATCGCCGCGCATCAGCCGGTCGAACAGGTCGATCACGCGCGCCTTGTCGGCGAGGCCGAGCATGGAGCGCACTTCCTCGGCCGGAATGACGCGTCCCGGGCCGCCGTGCGCAATCGCCTGATCGAGCAACGACAGCGAATCGCGCACCGAACCTTCCGCCGCGCGCGCGATCAGCGCCAGCGCGTCCGGCTCGATCTCCACCTTCTCCGCCGCGCAGATGCGCGAGAGATGCTTCATCAGTTCGCCGGGCTCGACGCGGCGCAGGTCGAAGCGCAGGCAGCGCGAGCGCACCGTGATCGGCACTTTCTCGATCTCGGTCGTCGCGAAGACGAATTTCACATGCTCCGGCGGCTCTTCGAGCGTCTTCAGGAGCGCGTTGAACGCGCTCTTGGAGAGCATGTGCACTTCGTCGATGATGTAGACCTTCATCCGCGCGACGGCGGGCTTGTATTTCGCGCCCTCGATGATCTCGCGCACGTCGTCGACGCCGGTATGCGAAGCCGCGTCCATCTCGATCACGTCGACATGGCGCGAATCGATGATCGCCTGGCAGTGCACGCCGAGTTCCGGCATGTGCACGGTCGGCTTGTCGATGGCGGGATGGCCGTCCTTCGCTGGCAGCGCGTAGTTGAGCGCGCGGGCGAGGATGCGCGCGGTCGTCGTCTTGCCGACGCCGCGCACGCCGGTGAGCATGTAGGCCTGGTGCACGCGGCCGAGCTCGAAGGCGTTGGTGAGGATGCGGACCATCAGGTCCTGCCCGATCAGCTCATCGAAGCTCTTGGGCCGGTATTTTCTGGCGAGAACCCGGTAGGCCGCCTGCGAGGCGCCGGGCCCCTGCGGGGCGGGCGCGAGCACGCGGGGCGCGGGCTCCGGTTCGCCGAAGAGACCGCCGCCCGCGGCTTGATCGTCCTGCGGGCTTTCGTCCGTCATCCCTTTGGCCTGCACGGGGTGGGGCCGGCCCCGGCGCGCGGACGCCGGAATGGCCGAAGTGGGAGGCTGGACAGAGACCCGCCCGGTCTCGTTAGGGCTGCTTCCTTCCGGACCTGACCCGGTTGGCGAGTGGTGCGTCCACCGCCAACCTCCCGGCCCCTATGTGGACCATGAAGGGGCGGGGTGCAAGGGGCGGGTGGCAAGGCGCGCGCGGCGGTCACGCCGCCGTCCGCGCCTTCACCCAGGTGCGGTAGCGCCGGGCGCGCCGCTTGCCGTCGAACTGCGAGAGAACCAGCGCCCAGGCGGGCGAGACGCGCGGCGCGGTAGCCCGGCCGCGGCTGAGGCGGGTCAGTTGATACTTGACGGCCGCCATATGCGCGACCGAGGCCAGCGGTTTGTTCTTCCATGCGATCGGCTTGAGCGCCGGAGCGTCCGGCCGCCCCAGCCGCCAGTTGTGCGGCAGGTTCGGCTCGATCGCCAGCGCGGTCGCGATTCCCGCCATCGCGACGCCGCTGGCGATCACCTCTTCGGCGACCTCGCGGCGTCTTATGCCGCCGGTCACCATGAGCGGCATGGTCGCGACCGCGGCGATGTCGCGGGCGAATTCGAGGAAATAGGCCTCGCGGGCCAGCGTCCGCTCGTCGCGCGCCGCGCCCATCATCGCCGGCGCCTCGTAGCTGCCGCCGGAAAGCTCGACGAGATCGACGCCGAGCGGCGCGAGCATCGCGACCACGGCCCGCGCGTCCTCGGGCGAGAATCCGCCGCGCTGGAAGTCGGCGGAATTGAGCTTGACCGCGACGGCGAAGCCCGGCGCGACGGCGGCGCGCACCTTCCGCACGATATTGGTGAGCAGCCGCGCGCGATTCTCCAGGCTGCCGCCCCATTTGTCCTGCCGCTTGTTGGACAGCGGCGAAAGGAACTGGCTGAGGAGGTAGCCGTGCGCGGCGTGAATCTCGACGCCGGTGAAGCCTGCGCGCTCGGCGAGCTGCGCGGCGGTCGCGAAGCGCCGCTCGACATCCGCGATGTCGGCCTCGGTCATTTCGCGCGGCGCCGCAAACAATTTGGACTGCGCGCCGAGGTCCAGCGCGACCACGGACGGCGCTAGCGTCTCCTGGCCGAGCGCGGCCGGCATCTGCCGGCCGGGATGGTTGATCTGCATCCAGACCTGCGCGCCGCGCGACCGGGCGACGGCGGCCCACGCCTCGAAACGGTCGAGACGGCTGTCGTCCTCCAGCACCACGCCGCCCGGCCCGGTCATGGCGCGTGCGTCGACCATGACGTTGCCGGTGATGATCAGCCCCGCCTCGCCTTTGGCCCAGGCGGCGTAGAGGCGCAGCAGGTCGACGGAAGGCGCGTGGTCGTCGTCGGCCATGTTCTCCTCCATCGCGGCTTTGGCGATGCGGTTGGGAATAACGGCGCCATTGGGCAGCGTCAGCGGCGAAAACAACGACATGGACGATCTCCGGTTGGATCTGGACGGACCATAACCTTTGAGTTAAGTTTATGGTCAAGCGTCTTTTTGCGGAGGAACGCCGGGCATGAATATCGGGGAACTGGCCAAGCGCAGCGGCCTGACGGCCTCGACCATCCGCTTCTATGAGCGCTCGGGCTTGCTGGCGACGGTCGAGCGCCGCCCGAACGGCTACCGGACCTATCCGCCCGAGGCCGTGCTCGCGCTCGATCTGATCGCGACCGCCCAGCGGGCCGGCTTCAGCCTCGACGAAATCCGCTCGCTGCTGCCATCCGACCTGCAGAGCTGGGAGCACGGCGCGTTGATCGCGGCGCTGCGCCGCAAGGTGTCCGACATCGAGGCGCTGCAGGCCCGGCTCGCGCGCAGCAAGGCGGACCTCGTCGCGCTGATCGGCGAAATCGAGGCCAAGCCCGACGATGTCGATTGCGCCGAGAACGCGCGCAGGGTTCTGACGCGGATTCTCGACAAGAAGGTGGAGAAGCCCGCCCTGGCGCCCGGCGAGGTCAGGCGGCTCGGCAAGGTCGGGCGGCGCCGGACGGCGGGTTGAGCGGCCGGAGAGCTGGTTGCGTGGTCTACACCGCCGTCCGCAACAGATCCGAAACCACCCGCTCCAGATCCTTCAGCGACGCGCAGACGATCGCGCGATCCACGCAGGGCTCGTAGACGCGCATCACGCTGTCGCCCGAATTCCAGGCCGTGCGCGGCTCGGGGTTCAGGAAGATCACCCGTCGCGCGCGGTCGTGAATCTTCCTCAAAATGTCCGCGCGCGGCTCGGCGTTGTTGTTGCGGGCGTCGCCGAGGATCAGCACCGTGGTCTTGCGGTCGATCTCGTCCAGCGCCAGGGATTCGAAGGTCTCGAACGCCTCGCCGTAATCGGTCGAGCCGCCGAAGCGGTCGAGCGTTTCCGCGATGGCGCGGTCGATCTCCTCGCGCTCGAACAGGTCCGTCACTTCGCCGAGCTGGCCGGAAAAGGCGAAGCTGCGCACGTTCGGGATCACGTCGTGCAACGAATAGAGGAACATCAGCAGGAAACGGGAAACTTGCGCGACGGAACCCGAGACGTCGCAGATCGCCATCACCTTGGGCCGGTCGACCTTGCGCTTCTTCCAGATCGTGTGGAACAGCAGCCCGTCGTATTCGATGTTGACGCGGATCGTGCGGCGCACGTCGAGCTGGCCGCGCCGCGCCGTCTTCTTGCGGCGCGAATGCAGCGACACGAGGCGCTTGGCCATCTTGCGCACGAGTTCGTGCATCAGCTTCATGTCGGTCCGCTCGACCGCCGAGAGGCGCACGCTCTCGAGAATTTCCTCGCGCAGCCGGCGTCCGGCGTTGGCGGCGAAGAGCTGCAACTGCCGCTCCACATAGTCGCGCACTTCCGCGCGAAGAATTTCGCGAAGCGCGGCGAGCCGCGCGCCTTCCGACTGCTGCGCGGGATCGACCGAATCGCGGGCTTCCGCGATCAGGTCGTCGAGGCGTTCCGAACCCATCTCGCGCTGGATTTTCAGGCCATACATGCCGCGCTGGGTGAAGAAGCGGATGTCGGTCACGCCCGCGCGCCGCGCGGCTTCGGCGAGACGGCGCTGCAGCTCGGCGCGATCGCCGCGTTCGAGAATGTCGATGAGATCGGCTTCCGCCGCCTCCGCCGCGCTCTGGTCCGCGGGCGCGCTCGCCTGGCCCTGCCCCTGGCCGGAGCCGCCGCCGGTCGGCGGCCCGCCTTCCCCGCCCTGGCCTTGCTCGCCGCCGGGATCGCCCTCGGCGTCCGGCGCGGCGTCGTCCCGCGACTGCTGCGCGTCGGGAGCGCCCGCCGGCGTCTTGCCGGAGAAAGCGCGGAATTCGAAATATTTGTCGAAGGTTTCGTCGAAGGCTGCCTTTTCATCGACGCTCTTGGCGAGCGTGTTCGAAAGGCCTTGCTTGAGGATCTGGCGGTCCTCGTAGCCAAGAAGCTCGAGCGCCGCGCCGGCCTCGATCGCTTCGGCGGGCGAGATGCGGACGTCTTGCGCGCGCAGCGCGCGGATGAAGTCGGAGAGAATCTGGGTCAATTCTCCTCCCTCCCCGCTTGCGGGGAGGGTCCGCCGCGAAGCGGCGGGGGTGGGGTCCGACGCCCGTTTTCAAAGCCGACCGGGCCCCACCCCCAATGCTGCGCATTGCGACCTCCCCGCGAGCGGGGAGGTAGGGCGTCCGTTGGCTGCCTCAGCTTCACCGCGTCCGCCACTCCGATTCCTTCTTCGCCGCCACGACCAGCGCGGAAATCTCCGTGTCCACCGCTTCGATATCGTCCTGATATTTGAGCAGCACGTTCAGCGTATCGCGCACCAGATCGGCGTCGAGTTCGCGCGCGTGCATCAGCACCAGCGTGCGCGCCCAGTCGAGCGTCTCGGAAATCGCCGGAACCTTCTTGAGATCGAGCGCGCGCAGGCCTTGCACGAAGGCGACGAGCTGCGCGTTGAGGCGGGCTTCGGCCTCCGGCACGCGCCGGCGCACGATCGACTGCTCCAGCGCCTGGTCGGGAAAGGGAATGTGCAGGTGCAGGCAGCGGCGCTTCAGCGCGTCGCCCAGCTCACGCTTGTTGTTCGAGGTCAGGAATACCAGCGGCGTGGAGCGCGCCTTGATCGTGCCGAGTTCGGGCACGGAAATCTGGTAGTCCGACAGGAGTTCGAGGAGAAAGGCCTCGAATTCGTCGTCGGCCTTGTCGATCTCGTCGATCAGCAGCACGGCGCCGCCCGGCTGCCAGAGCGCCTTGAGCAGTGGGCGCGGCTCGAGAAATTCTTCCGAGAAGAACGTGTCGTCGAATTCGTGCAGGCGGCCGATCGATTCCTTCAGGCCCTTGGCGCCTTCCAGCAGATCGCCGAGCTTTTCCTTCAGCACCTGCGTGTAGAGAAGCTGCTTGCCGTATTTCCACTCGTAGAGGGCCTTGGTCTCGTCCAGACCCTCGTAGCATTGCAGGCGGATCAGCTCCTTGCCGGTCATGGCGGCGGCCGCCTTGGCGAGCTCGGTTTTGCCGACGCCGGGCGGGCCCTCGATCAGCAGCGGCTTGTCGAGCCTCTGGGCCAGAAACAGCGCGGTCGCGATCGCCGGATTGCAGATGTAGTTCTGCGCCTCGAGGCGGGACTGGATGTCGGCGATGTCGGAGACGACCGGGCGGCTGCCGGTCCGGGAATGTTCGTTCATGTCACTCGTTCATTTCGCGCGGCGAAATCGCAATGGCCGATGTCGAAAAGGGTTTCGCGCGGAGGCCCGCCAAATGCAAGCGCGGTCGACGCCGGGCGGCCATGCGTGGGGCTTGGCGCGGGCGCCTGACGGGGTCCCGATTTTCCGCGCCGCCGCCATCCAAACGCATTCAATCCGGATGCAAATGCATTCAGATCAGGAAGGCAATGATTTTATTTCGATTTCAGCACCACCCGGCATTCCGACGGGAGGGCCGCCATGGTCATCGGCGGCTTCTTTTTGGCCTTCGGATTGGGCCTGGGATGCAGCACGCTCGGCTGGAACCACCAGCCGAGCTGGTCGCAGCCGTCGCCGGGCGGCACGGAATCCTGGCCCGCGCAGCCTTCCTCGCCGCGCGGGCAATAGACGCGCACGTGGAAATGGTAATTGTGGCCCCACATCGGCCGGACCTTGTTCAGCCAGTCGCGGTCGGAGCCCGCCTCGCGGCAGAGCGCTTTCTTGATCGCGGCGTTGACGAAGATGCGTTGCACCTGCGGCGATTTCGCCGCGGCGCGGATGACGGCGAACTGGTCCGGCGTCCAGACGCGCTCGTTCACGTCGAGCTTGTCGGCGCGCACCATGTCCGTCGCCGACATTTCCTCGCGCTCCGTCCGGCTCAGCTCGCGCCGCGGCATGGGCGTCAGCCAGATGTCGGCGTCGAGCCCGATCTGGTGCGAGGCGTGGCCGGTCAGCATCGGACCGCCGCGCGGCTGCGAAATGTCGCCGACGAGAATGCCCGGCCAATGCGACACGCGCGGCACTTCGCGCGCGAATTTCTCAAGAAACGAGATCAGCGCGGGATTGCCGTAGTTGCGGTTGCGCGACAGGCGCATGACCTGCCAGGCTTCGCCGTTGACCGGCAGCGCCTCGCCGCCGGCCAGGCACCCGCGCGAATAGAAGCCGATCGAGCGCGCCTCCATGTCGGCCGGCTCGCGCGCGCGGCCGAACAATTCCTTGGCGGGCGTCGAGGGCGCGTCGGGATGGGCGAGCGGCGGCAGGGGTTTGGGGTCGAGCGTGCCCTTGTCCTGCGCAAGGGCAGGCGTGGCGGCGGCGATCAGAAGCGCCAGAACGGGGGCGAGAGCGCGCAAGTTCATCTCCGCTGTGTCCGGACAGGCGCAGCGATTCGCCGATTGCTGTCAACCTTTACGGCAATCGGGACGTTGCCACCCGCCTGGCCCGCTGCTTTACTCGCCACAGATGCGCGTATCCATTTTGAGTATCGGAGGCGCCATGAAGCGCGTTGTGTTCGCTGTTTTGGCCCTTTTCGGGGCGTCTTTCGCCATGATCGCCGCCGCTCAGGCGAAGGTTCAGATTCATATCGATCTTTCCTCGCAGAGAATGACCGTGGATTCCGCGTCCGGCAGCTATGTCTGGCCGGTCTCGACGGCGCGTTCCGGCTATGTGACGCCGCGCGGCTCCTACAGGCCGACCAGCCTGCAGCGCATGCATTATTCGCGCAAATATCACATGTCGCCGATGCCCCATTCGATCTTCTTCCGCGGCGGCTACGCGATCCACGGCACCTACGCCACGAGCCAGCTCGGCAGCCCGGCCTCGCATGGCTGCATCCGTCTCTCGCCGGCCAACGCCGCCGCCCTGTTCGCCATGGTGCAGCAGGAAGGCGCGAGCATCTCCATTTCGGGCTCGGCGCCGAACCGCGTCTATGCGTCCGCCCGGAAGAAACATCACGTCCACTACGCCAGGGGCGGCCACAAGACATACAAGCATTACGCGAGCCGCAGCCGGACGCGCGCGCCGCTGGCCTATGCGCCGGCGCCCGTGCGGCATTACTACGGCGGCGTGCGGGGCTGGCAGTTCGATCCCGCGGGGCGATACTGAGCGGAGCCGTCAGACGGCGTGACTCGAGGCCGCTTCGCGCGTGACGCAATCGAGCGATGCCGCTCGGGCGCGGCGCGAACGGGGACAGACCGGAATCGTGCGTATAGGCTCGGGCTCGAGGAAACGAAGCCCGCAAGGAGCGCACATCAATGGTTCTCGTCCCTGTCGCGAAGCTGGAACAGGTCTGCGCGGATACGTTCGCGCGCGTCGGCTCGACGCCGCAAGAGGCCGTGCGCGTCGCGCGCTCGCTGATCGGAGCCAATCTGACCGGCCACGACAGCCACGGCGTGATCCGCGTGCCGCGCTACGTCGACTGGGTGAAGTCGGGCGACATCACGCCGAACCAGACCGTTGCGACGCTGGTGGACACGCCCTCGCTCGCCGTCGTCGACGGCCGCTACGGCTACGGCCAGACGGTCGCGCCGGAGGCGGTGCGCATCGGCATCAAAAAGGCGCATGAATCCGGTCTCGCGGCGGTCGCGCTGCGGGACGCAGGCCATATCGGCCGCATCGGCGAATGGGCGGAGATGGCGGCGGCCGAAGGTCTCGTCTCCATCCATTTCGTCACGGCGTCCGGCTCGATCCTCGTCGCGCCCTTCGGCGCGCGCGAGCGGCGGCTGTCGACCGCGCCCTTCTGCGTCGGCATTCCGCGCGCCGGCGCCGAGCCTGTCATCCTCGATTTCGCGACATCCATCGTCGCGGAAGGCAAGGTCATGGTCGCGAGCCAGGGCGGCAAGAAACTGCCGGACGGCGCATTGATCGGCCCGGACGGAGACTTCTCGACCGATCCGGCCATGCTCTACGGCCCCTACGAGCCGGAAGGCCCGCGCGACGCGGCGCAGGGGCGCGGCGCCATTCGCGCCTTCGGCGAGCACAAGGGTTCCGGGCTCGCCTTCATGTGCGAAATCCTCGGCGGCTCGCTCACCGGCGCCAAGGCGACGGGGCCTGGCCGACGCTTCTGCAACGGCATGTTCTCGATCTACATCGACCCCAAACGCGTCGATCCCGAGCACGTCTTCGACGCCGACGTCTCGCGCTACATCGCCTATTTCAAATCGGCGAAACCGGCCAGGGGCGTCGACGAGGTGCTCGTGCCCGGCGAGCCGGAGCGCCGCATGCGGGCCGAGCGCACGAAAAACGGCGTGCCGCTGACGGAGGCGACCTGGAACTCGATCTGCGCCAAGGCGCGGGAGGTCGGCGCGTCGGTCCCGGCGATCTGACGAGGCCGTTTACCGCGGGCGCGCGGCGCCTTATTCTCCCCGGCGATGGGGATGGAGTTCCCCGATAACCGCCTCTCGCGAGGCTGATGACTCCTACCGCACGCAGATCGCGGTAGGGGTGCGTCTTCGGCAGCCCGCCGCGCGGCGGGCCCCTGCGCCCGCCCGGCACGAAGGAGCGCATATGCCGCGGCGGCCCCCTCGGCCCGCCCGACACAAAGGGCCGCATATGCCGTTGACCGCCTGTATCGTCATCATGCTCGGCGGGGCGCTGGGGACCCTCGCCCGCTACGCCGTCTCGGTCCTCGCCATGCCCATCAGCCACCGGCTGCCGCTGGGCATGATCCTGATCAACATCACCGGCTCGTTCGTCATCGGCTTCTTCGGAACCCTGACGCTCGCGCATGGCAAGTTCCCGGTGTCGGAGAACCTGCGCCTTTTCGTGATGGTGGGACTCTGCGGCGGCTATACGAGCTTTTCCTCGTTCAGCCTGCAGACGCTGGACCTGCTGCGGTCGGGCGCGACGGCGCGGGCGGCGATCAATGTCGTCGCCTCCGTCGTCCTCTGCGTGGCGGCGGTCGCGGTCGGGCATCTGATCGCGGCGCAATTCAATGGCGGCGATGTCCGCATCGCCCAGATCGCCCTCGAGGAAGAAGCGTGACGCGCGGGCCGGCGGCGACGCTCAATCCGCGAAGACCACCGTCTTCTGGCCGTCGAGCAGCACGCGGTCTTCGAGATGCTTGCGCAGCGCCCGCGCCAGCACGCGGCGCTCGATGTCGCGGCCCTTGCGCACGAGATCGTCGGGCGTGTCGCGATGCGAGATCGTCTCCACGTCCTGCTCGATGATCGGGCCTTCGTCGAGATCGCTCGTGACGTAGTGGGCGGTGGCGCCGATCAGCTTCACGCCGCGCGCATGCGCCTGATGATAGGGCCTCGCGCCCTTGAAGCCCGGCAGGAAGGAATGATGGATGTTGATGCAGCGGCCCGACAGCTTGGCGGCGAGCCCGTCCGAGAGCACCTGCATGTAGCGCGCGAGCACGGCGACGTCGGCTTTCGACTCGCGGATCAGGCGCCAGACCTCGGCCTCCTGCTCCATCTTGGTCTCGCGCGTGACAGGCAGATAGTGGAAGGGAATGCCGTCGAGATCGATATGCGCGTAGGTCTCGCGCCGGTGATTGGCGATGACGCCGACCGGCTCCATGTCGAGTTCGCCAATCCGCCAGCGATAGACGAGATCGACGAGACAATGATCCGACTTCGAGACGAGGATCATCACGCGCTTCTTTTCCGCGCGCGCCCGCATCAGCCATGTGAAGCCGAATTCGGAGGCGACCTTCGAGAAATCTTCGCGTAGCGCCTCGTATTTCGCCGCGTCGCCGACGCGGTCGAACACGATGCGCGCGAAGAACTGGCCGGTCTCGACGGAATCGAATTGCTGGGCGTCGAGAATGTTGCAGCCGTGCCGGAACAGGCATGTCGCCACGCCCGCGACGATGCCGGGCCGGTTGGGGCAGGAGAGGGTGAGGATATGCTGCGCGGTGTCGGGCATCGTCTCTGCAATGTCAGGATGCGCCGCCGATCGGCGCTTTCGGGACGGCGCGCGACAGGCCGCGGAATTCGGCGATCGGCTCGCCGTTCCGGGTGACGACCGACACGTCGTAAACGCCGCTGCGGCCGGAGACGTGAACCTCCCGCGCATGCGCGATCAGCAGGTCGCCGGGGCGCGCGGGCGCCAGAAACGAGATCGAGCAATGCTGCGCCACGGTCGAGACGCCGTAGGAATTGCAAGCGTAGGCGAAGGCCGTGTCGGCAAGCGTGAAGATGTGGCCGCCGTGGCATATCTTGTGCGCGTTCAGCATGTCCGGCCGCACGCGCATCTCCACCGTCGCCGCGCCGGGGCCGACCGACGTGAGCTCCATGCCCGTCGCCGCGCTGACGGCGTCGAACTCCCACATCCTGTCCGCGCTCGCGCGCGCGATTTCCTCGGGCGTCATTGTTTTCCGGCAAGGTTTCGACAAGCGAAATCGGTGCGGCGTCTGGATGGCACGAGCATGCGGGGTCGGTCAACCAAACGCCTGCGGGATCGGCCTGTGGCGCGCGCTTTGTCGCGAAAAGCGGGCCTCCCCATTTGCGCGCCCGCTCCATGCGCTGTTTTGCGTTGCGCGCCGCGTGGCAAGGCGGATAGATTTCGCGCCCTGAACCAAGAGGACCGCACAGCGGTCGAACAGCCCAAGGAAGCCTCATGTCCGACAAGCCCGCCGTCTCGTCCGTCCAGAAGGGCGACGTCCTTCTCGTCCTCGTCGACAATCCGCCGGTCAACGCCATTTCGCAGGCGGTTCGCGCGGGATTGAAGGAGCATGTCGAGAAGGGGCTGAACGATTCCGCCACCAAGGCGATCGTCATCGCCTGCGAGGGCCGGACCTTCGTGGCGGGCGCCGACATCCGCGAATTCGGCAAGCCGCCGGCCGGCCCCTCGCTGCAGGAGCTGCTCAACGGCATGGAAGCCGGAAACAAGCCGGTCGTCGCCGCCATCCACGGCACCGCGCTCGGCGGCGGCTTCGAGATCGCCATGGCCTGCCATGCGCGCGTCTCCGACAAGGCGGCCCGCGTCGGCCTGCCCGAGGTCAAGCTCGGCCTGCTGCCGGGCGCCGGCGGCACGCAGCGCGTGCCGCGCGTGGCCGGCGCGCTGGTCGGCCTCGATCTCTGCAGCTCCGGCCGCATGGTCCCGGCCGCCGAAGCCCTCAAGTTCGGCCTGATCGACAAGATCGTCGACGGCGACCTGCGCGAAGGCGCGATCGAATACGCCCGTTCGCTGGTCGGCAAGCCGCTGAAGCGCTCGTCCGAACAGCAGCAGCCCTTCGATTCCGCCGCCTTCGAGAAGGCGGCCGCGGAAGTCCTGAAGAAAGCGCGCGGCGCCATGGCGCCCGCCAAGATCGTGGACTGCGTGCGCGCATCCACGCACGGAACCTTCAAGGAAGGCGAGGCGGTCGAGCGCAAGAACTTCATGGAGCTGCTGACCTCCGACCAGTCGAAGGCCATGCGCTACGTCTTCTTCGCCGAGCGCGAGGTGCTGAAGGTCCCGAGCCTCGAGGGCGTCGAGGCGCGTCCCGTCATGTCGGCGGGCGTGATCGGGTCGGGCACGATGGGCGCGGGCATCACCATCTCGCTCATCAATTCCGGCATGCCGGTGACCGTGGTCGAGAACAGCCAGGAAGCGCTCGACAAGGCGATGGTCCGTTTCAAGACGACCTGGGAGCGCGACGTCAAGCTCGGCCGCATCGACCAGGCGACCATGGACAAGCGCATCGGCCTGCTCACGCTGACGACGCAGTTCGAGGCTCTGGCCGACAAGGACATCGTGATCGAGGCCGTGTTCGAGGAAATGGCGCTGAAGAAGGAAATCTTCGGCAAGCTCGGCACGATCGTGAAGGCCGGCAGCGTGCTCGCCTCCAACACGTCCTATCTCGACATCGACGCGATCGGCGAGGCCTCCGGCCGTCCGCAGGACGTGATCGGCATGCACTTCTTCTCGCCGGCCAACATCATGCGTCTGGTGGAAGTCATCGACGGCGGCCGCAGCGCCAAGGACGCGCTGGCGACCGGCGTCGCGATCGGCAAGCGCATGGGCAAGCTGCCTGTCGTGATGGGCAATTGCGACGGCTTCGTCGGCAATCGCATTCTGGCGTCGTGGCGGCAGGTCGCCGACATGATGCTGGAGGAGGGCGCCTATCCGCAGGACGTCGACGCCGCCATGGAGAAATGGGGTATGGCGATGGGCCCCTATGCGGTCGGCGATCTCGCGGGCCTCGACATCGGCATGCGCCGCCGCAAGGAATTCGCGCATCTGCGCGACAACCAGAAGCGCGACACCGGCGCCATCGCCGACGCGATCTGCGCGCTCGGCCGCTACGGCCAGAAGACGGGCTCGGGCTACTACAAATA
>OEIU01001713.1_pt1 | contig 13295 bp, 6 predicted proteins | sample 1539221 | NCBI WGS metagenome assembly OEIU01 (sample SAMN03792071, study PRJEB22550) | activated sludge metagenome | feature: wastewater treatment plant; material: activated sludge; isolation source: Wastewater treatment plant of a petroleum refinery complex | place: Argentina: Zarate | collected...
ATAATCCTGCTGAGACTATACTGATATCATCAGAATTACCAGAACCCAGCCAAAGATATGAAATGGGAAGTTCGCTGCTTAATAACCCGATTTTAAAGTTACCGTTTACGTCTGTCATTGTATTTCTATTTACCATTCCGTTGTTTCCCCAGATATAAACGTCCGTACCGGGTAATGGAACATCATTTTCATCAGTAACAGTGCCGTTTATTTCGGCAGCAGCAGCAGTAAATGTAAAGTTATTCCCTGTATATTCAGTTTTTACTCCGGCATCTAAAGTTAAATCAATCCTTCCCGGTTCCTGTATCGCTGGACTAAAAATTACAGCATTATCAATTCTTATTCTCCATGGATTACCAGTTGTATCTCCATCCATCTTAATTGAAAAATTTCCGCTTGCATCAGTTATAGCATCCCAGAATTTACCTTGCCCGTTACTACTATTCTCAATTGAAACGATCAAATATTGAGCACTTTTACCTGCAGGTGGAGTAACGTTTCCGGAAATTGTAAACACCGGTGAAGTTAGTGGTGAAACTGTTCCGGTTATAGTAACACTATTAATGTTATCTTTAAATGACATTATATAATTTGCAGGAGCCAGACCAACGGGCATCCCAAAACTAATGTGTCCATTTACAGCTCCATCCATATCCGGTGGACCATCGAGATCGCTTCTACCATCAATCTGAATAAAAGACTGCCATAACGCGTCTGTTCCGGGATCAATATTTCCATTAGCATTTACATCAATCCAAATTTCAATTATGGCTGAACCACCGACAGGCAAGTTGTAACTCCAATCTATCTGCCCACCAGATTCCATAGTAAAGTGTGTTGCAGATCCATTTACCAAAAGGTTAGTAATTTGTCCAAACATTGTTGGAGAAAAAACAAAAACACAAAACAAGAAAAGAAAACGTATTAAAGTTTTCATGGTTTTACCCTTTATTGTTAGTTAAAATATTGATTAAAAATTTATTGGCTATGCAAAAGTGAGAGATGTTAGGTCTTAAAAGGAATATCATAAGCGTACCGAAAAATATTTTGTCGTTCATTTTATCACTAATTATTGAAAGAGACTTATAATAATTGTGACAGCAGAATATTATAACAACAAAAATGCCATTAAGTATCCATTCAAAATTATATTTTTTCTGTTAAAAAAAGAAAGAAAAAAACAGTAATTACTTTTTTGTGAGATTAAAAGTGGTAACAAATAACTTATTCCGGTCTAAAAATTACTTGCCTTATGGCAATGAAAGACAGTGTTTTGGTTAGTTATACTTTTAGACTTTCACCTTCAGATTTTGCAATAACAACTGCACCGCAAGTATCACCAAAAACATTTACCACAGTTCTGTACATATCAAGAGGTCTATCAACAGCTAAAATTAATCCTACACCTTCCAAAGGAAGATTAACAGCTGAAAGAACGATAGACATCATAACCAACCCTGCCATTGGAATTCCAGCAGAACCAATTGCAGCTAATAATGCTGTTACCACAACAATTATTTGCTGTACAAAAGTTAAATGGATACCATATGCTTGTGCAATAAACATTGCTGCTACACATTCGTACAATGCAGTTCCGTTCATATTTACTGTTGCCCCAAGTGGTAATACAAAACTTGAAATTTTATTTGAAACACCCGCTTCTTTTTCTACGGCTTCCATTGTTAAAGGTAGGGTAGCTGATGAAGATGAAGTTGAAAAAGCAGTTATAATTGGAAGAGACATAGCTTTGAAATGTAAAATTGGATTTACTTTCCCCAAGACTTTTATAATTATTGGAAGTGAAATAAAAGTATGAATTGAAAGTCCGATTGCAACGGTTATAAAATAAACGCCAAGATGCTGAGCCATTGAAATTAACTTAGCACTATCAGATGCCTGATCTGCAACAACACCGGTTACAATACCAAGAATACCAAGAGGTGCAAATTTTATAATAAACGAAGTTAACTTCATCATTACTTCAAAAACGGAATTAAAAAGATTGATAAGGAAATTAGAATATTCTTTTTGTACCCTCATAATAAAATATCCAAACAAAATAGAAAAGAATATTATTGCAAGCATATCTCCGGAAATAAGTGCCTGAAAAATATTAGTCGGAATCATTTTTAATAATATATCAGTAATGCTTCCGGTAGCGTTTGTCATTTCAGGAACACTTGATTTAAATCCAAGATCTGCTCCAATGCCGGGCTGAATTAAATTGACAAGAAACAATCCCGTTACAATCGCAAGCAAACTTGTTAAGATATAATAAGAAAAAGTTTTTATTCCGATTCTTCCTAAGTTTTTTGCATCACCAATGTTTGCAACACCGGAGGTTATTGATGCAAACACGAGCGGAACGATTATCATTTTTAATGCGCGTAAGAAAAGATCGCCGAGCCACCTTACATAATTAGAATACTGTGGGAAAAATATTCCAAGAAAAATTGCAAGCAGGAATGCAATTAATATTTGCCAATGTAATTTTAGTTTATGCATAACAATTATTTTAGTTTAGTTGTCACGGACCATTCCGTGACAAAAATTGCTGATTGTTGAGTAAGAACCTGTAAGTTCAGTCACGGTGTGGACCATGACTGCCGTGCAAAGATTTCTTCCCTCCGCCTCGCCGTTAGGCAGTTCAGTCGAAATAACATTTCAATACTGTTTAAGTTAATAATTATAGATTATAAAATATTTTTTAATATCTCATCACAAACAGCATAACCTTTTGCAGTAAGTCTTATTAATTTATCATCGATTACTAAAAGATTTTCTTTCTTCAATGATTCAAAATAATAATTATTTTTTTTAATCCAGTTATCATCAAATCTTTTTTTATAATCAATCAAATCTAAACCGGAACTGCGCAAAGCAAGCATAACATATTCATCATGCATTTGTTGTTTCGATATAATTTCGTAATTCATAACAGCTTGTCCGTTTAACGATACCTCGCTGATATATTTTTTAAGACTGGAATAATTCCACCAGCGTTTACCACTCATAAAAGAATGTGATGAAGTTCCGAGTCCGAGATAATCTCTGTATCTCCAGTAAGCATTGTTGTGAACACATTCAAATCCGGGCTTTGTAAAATTAGATACTTCGTATTGATAAAAACCTTTTGATAGAAGAAAATCAATTGTGGTTTCGTAAAGGTCAGCATCATAATCATCATCCTGCATAATCACTTTACCATCAAGCACAAGCTTATTAAGTATAGTTCCTCTTTCTAAAATTAAGCTATAGGTTGAAATGTGTTTTATCGGAAGCTCAACAGCAATTTTAAGATTATCAATCCATTTTTCTTTTGTTTGATTTGGAAGATTAAAAATTAAATCGACGCTTATATTTTCAAAGCCAACCTCAGCAGCATTATACACAGTTTGGATTGCTGTCCGTTTATCGTGAATGCGTGTAAGAAACTTTAACTCATCTTCATCAAAAGATTGAATGCCAATACTTATTCGGTTTATCCCGATTTCTCTAAAACTTTTTAATTTCTCTTTATCAACAGTGCCGGGATTGGTTTCCATTGTTATCTCGGCTTTATCATCAATAACAAAATTATTTTTTAGTTTTGTGATAATTTCTTGCAAATATTCCGGCTGCATTAAAGACGGTGTTCCTCCGCCAAAAAAGATTGAGGTAAAAATTCTATCTTTCGAATAAATGTGAGAGAAATATTCAATTTCTTTTTTTAGAGCATCAAGAAATGATTGGATATTATCAGAAGTGATAATGGAATAAAAGTCACAGTAAATGCACTTGTGATCACAAAAGGGGATATGGATGTACAGCGCAGTATTTTTTAACAAGTAAGTCTCTTAATAAAAAAGAGATGATACTTTTTGTTAAGATATCATCTCTGCAGTTGAGTTTAACAAAGCATTAAATTATGGCTTAACTTTAAGTTCGGTAACGAATTCAAATTTTGCATTTAAATTATATGTCGTGCCCTGATATTGAACATTAGAAACCTGAAGAACTGCTTTGAAGCAATTATTAACTTTGTGGTTTACTAGATATCTGTTAATGTTATCTATTTCTTGCTGAGTAAGTTTAATCTGTAATGGATTATTAATATAATCGCCAGGAACAAATGTTGGTAAGGAATAATCAAATAATAAAGTTGTTCCATCGCTTTGATAAAGTTTTAATCGTGCATTATCTCCTCTTAAACCAGTCGAAGAATTGATTGTCATATAAGCAGAAGTTAAGTATCTGATTTCCTCCAGATTATCTCGGTTATCTCTATAGTCATCAAAATCATCTAAACATATATCGCTGGTAATTGAAATATTGGAACCGGCTCCTAAAGTATTTAGTTCTGTATCCATAGAAAGCGTAATGTTAAAATCACCAAATGGATCACAGCTATTAAATAGCACTAATGAAGTTAAAATGAAGAAAGAGATAAATATTTTATAAAAGATTTTCATTTTTATTCTCCTTTAAAAATCCAATGTAAAACCGGCTGAATAAGTAGTAAAACTGGTTACGTTTATATCAGCATTAAGAACAATAACGGCTAATTTAATTGCTCCACCCAAGGTATATCTAAAATGATTTTTCCCATCAACTTTAATTTCCTGTCTCCGATTTCCTAAAGCCGGATAAAAATTATTCTTATCCTCAAAGTAATAACCAAAATCGGTTGAAGATGATTCATATTGAATTCCGGTATAAAGTGTAAACATTTCCATAAACGTTTTACTTGCTTCGGCATTTATTGCAAAATTTTTAGAGGATACTTTTGCATATTTATCAATTTCGTCACCGACATACTCCACATCAAGTTTGTTGTACAAAATTTGAACTGCGAGATCAATTGGGAATAGTGGAATATGGCTGCTAATATCGTGCTTAAGACCAAATCCAAACAGACCAACTTTAGCTTTATCAAAATTTGATTTTGGAAAAAATCTAATCATCAATTCGGTATTAAAAAGACTTCCAGCAATCTGATAAATACCAAGCGGAACAGCTTTTAATGATAATCCGGTTGGGTAAGTGTAAAATCCTTTATCGCTTAAAAAATAACTTGATTTGTTTCCAAAAACCGTAGCAGTTGGTGCAACATTTTCAACACCGGCAATTTGCGGATCAGGTGTAAAAGTTTTTTGATCATCGGGAACCACAGACCACATGCCAATAATACTAAACTTAAATCCAAAAGATTTTGGAACCTCTGCGTTATAATAAGTGCCGGAATTAAAATAAGTTCCAAGATAAGTAGATAAAGGTTTAATATATTTCGAAGCTTCAAATGGTGGAAGCGTATTTACGTTTATTCCACTTTGTGCAAATTGCTGAATAGGATTAAATATTAAAGTTAAAAGAAACATAAAGAAAAACTTTTTCATTCAAGCTTCCTTTCTATCAAATTATAAAATTAAATCACCTGTTTTTAATCATTAATTGTTTTGCGCTTTCAATACTTGCTTTACTTAGTTCTTCACCGCTTAACAATTTTGCAACCTCTATAATTCTTTCATCTTCCGAAAGTTTTTTAATTGAGCTTATAGTACGATCATCAATTTGCTTCTTCTCAACAGCGTAATGGATATCTGCCATTCCTGCTATTTGCGGAAGATGTGTGATCGAGATAATCTGATGAAATGATGAAAGATCTTTTAACGCAGCGCCAACCTTTTGGGCAATTCTTCCGCTAACGCCGGTATCAATTTCATCGAAAATAAGTAAAGGAAGTTTATCGCTTTTTGCAAGAATGGTTTTTAAAGAAAGCATAATGCGCGATACCTCGCCGCCTGAAGCAACCTTAGTTAACGGTTTCGGATCTTCACCGGCATTAGTGCTGATAAAAAACTCTACCCCATCAATACCATTTTCAGTTGAGCGATATCTTTTATTCCTTATAAGAACAAAAACCCCATCATTTAGATCAGCTTCCGACTGATCTATTTTGACCTTAAAAACCGCATTAAGTATGCCAAGCTGAGATAAAGCTTTTATCACTTCACTTTCAACTTTTAAAGCTTGTTTTTTCCTTGTAGATGAAAGTTTTTCTGCAGCATCTCCTGCACCGAGTCTTAAATCATTAATTTCATTTTCAAGATTACCTATGGCAGATGAAAAATTTTCCGCCAGATCAAGCTCTTTAGTAATTTTTTCTTTGTATTCAATTATACTTTTAATCGAACCGCCATATTTTTTCTTTAATAAATTTATTGCACCAAGCCGTTCCCTTTTTTCTTCGATTTCTTTTGGGTTGATATCTAAACGCGACTTGTAGCTCCTGAATGAACTGGCTAGTTCTTTTATAATTGATAACGCAGAATCACATTCACCTTCTGATTCTAAAAAAGATTTATCAATACTTGCAAGCTGATTTAATTTATGTTTTACTTCTCCAAGTAAATCAATTACTGAGTTCTCATTATCGTATAATTTGTTGTAAACATCTTCAGTTAATTCCATTAACTTTTCTGAGTTTTCTAAAATATTTAATTCGTTAATAATTAATTCATCTTCATCCGGTAATGGATTTACATTATCAATTTCTTTTAGCTGAAAGACATAAATTTCTTTTTTTTCTTTTAAAGACTGTTCCCTGGATTTTAATTCAATCAGCTCACCTTGCTTTTCAATTAATTCCTTATAGATATTTTTATAATTCTCAAGCAGATTTTTATTATTTGCAAACTCGTCAAGAAAATCAACGTGTGTTTCTGTTCGCAAAAGGGATTGATGTTCGTGTTGTCCGTGTAAATCAACAAGCAAATCACCAAGCTCTTTAATAATATTTAATGAAACCGGGGAATCATTAACAAAACATCTGTTTGATCCTTTAAGAGAAATTTCACGGCGGATAATTAATTCAGGTTGGAATTCAATCTCATTTTCTTCAAGAAGGGATTTAACTTTTTTATTATTCTCAACATCAAAAATTCCTTCTACAAAAGATTTCTGTGCACCTTTACGCACAACATCACTTGATGCGCGTTCACCAAGCAGTAAACTCATAGCATCAATTAAAATGGATTTACCTGCGCCTGTTTCTCCGGTTATAATATTTAGTCCTTTTTCAAACTCAACATTTATATGATCGATGAGTGCGTAATCTTTTATTTCTAATGATTTTAACATTGTGTTAATGAAATTGTTGCGGGAAAAATAAAGAAGAGTAAGATTAAGAGAAAGAGTTTGAACGGGGATATTATTTAATAAAACATTATCTTTAAATAACTTTACATACTTGCCAGAAACTAATTGCTTAACTAATTTTACACTATGCTAATCCGTAATGACAAAATATTTTTATTATTTATTTTTTGCAGTTGGCTTGTTCTGCAAACATTAATTTTTGCGCAAGGGATAGAATTCAAACATCTTACAGTTGAAAGTGGTCTATCCAACAATAAAGTTAACTGTGTCTTAGAAGATAAAGTTGGTTTTATCTGGTTCGGAACTGAAGATGGATTAAATCGTTTTGACGGCTACGGTATTAAGATTTATCGTCATCAGGATAATGATAAAAATAGTTTATCATCAAATAACATCTGGTCAATGTATCAGGATAAAGATGGTTATATATGGATTGGAACAAAAGCCGGTGAAATAAATCGTTATAATCCTTTTCTGGATAAGTTTGATTATTGGAAGATAGATTCAAAAGGTATAAATGAGAACAGTGTTATTTGTATTTATCAGGATAAAACAGGTAGAATTTGGATTGGTACTTATAAAAATGGTCTCTATCTATTTGATGTTAAGGCAAATAAATTTACTAACTGGCATTACCAGCCCGATGATCAAAAAAGTTTAAGCAACAACTATGTTACATCTATCCTTGAAGATCAGGATGGTAGCTTATGGATTAGCACATATAATGGATTAAATAAATTTAACCCGTCAAACTTTTCAAATTCTTTTAAGCGATTTTATCACGATCCTAAAAAAAACATAAGTATATGTAATAATTTAGTCTGGAACCTTACTCCATCTGCAGAAGAAAAAAACAAATTTTGGGTTAGTACTTTAAGCGGCATTAGTTTATATGATGCTAACGATTCAACATTTACTAAACTGGATCTGCCGGAAGATAAGAATTTGCAATTCGGTAATAGCATCGGTTCCATAATTGAAGAACGAAAAGGTGAAGATAAAGTTCTTTGGCTGGCAAGTTATGCTGGTTTGATAAAAATGGAAATGAAGAAAAAAGATTTTTACAGATTTTTATATGAAGAAGAAAATCCGGTAAGTTTATCAAATAATCAAATTAATGGATTGCTTAAAGATCGCTCCGGTGTAATATGGATAGCAACTGAAAACGGGGTTAATTTTATTTCACCTAAAGAAGCAAGATTCAATTATTCATTAACAAAAGAAGTTAGTAAAAACGGCGCTGAAAAATTAACCGGGAAAAATATTAACTCCATTTTGCAAACAAGCGGCGGATCAATTGTTCTGGGAACTCCTCAAGGTTTATGGGTTAAAAATGGTAAAGAGCTTACTAATAGATTTAATTATCTCAACAATTCAAGTAATATTAATTCATGGGTATTATGCGATGATGAACCTGATAAAATTTGGATCGGTACATACGGTCAGGGATTAAAAAAACTTGATTTAAATTCAAATCAAATAACATCAATTGAAATTAATAGTCCGCAAAACATTCCTTCAAATTTCAAATACATTAAATCTTTATTAAAAGATAACGATGGAAATTTGTGGATTGGTTCATGGGGAAGTGGATTAGCAAGATATCAGCCCAAAACCAAAAATTTTAAACTATGGATTAATAATCCCAAAGATGTATTTAGTATAAGTTATAACGATGTGTGGGCTTTGTTTCAAGATAGCCAAAACAATATTTGGATCGGTACAAATGGCGGAGGTTTAAATTTATTTGATAAGAAAAGTGAAAAATTTATCAGACTTACTTCAGATTCTAATAACAAAAACGGATTAAGCAGCAACAGTATTTTTTCAATTTATGAAAGCAAATTTTATAAACTAAACAATAATAAAAATGTTTACGTTTTATGGCTGGGTACTTCTAATGGACTTAATAAACTGACAATTAATTCTAATGATTTATTAGATAAAAACAATCAATTAAAAAATAGAATAAAAGTTTATACTGTTAAAGATGGTCTGCCGGATAATTCTGTTAAAAGCATCGTTGAAGATGAAAATGGAAATTTATGGCTCGGTACAAGCAATGGTCTTTCTGAATTTAATCCTTCGACGGAACAATTTATTAACTACTCAATTTCGGATGGATTAAAAAGTAATGATTTCAATTCAGGTGCTGCTCTTAGAACCAACGAAGGCACAATTCTTTTAGGCGGGAATAAAGGACTAAACATATTTGATCCGAAAGAAATAATACAATCTCAATATCAATCGCCGGTAGCGATAACAGATTTTCAATTATTTAATGAATCTGTTCCCATCGGGGAAGATTCGCCATTATCAAAAAATATTTTATTTACAAAAGAAATTTTACTTTCGCACGATGAAAATATTTTTTCATTTCAATTTGCATCATTAGATTTCAATTCCCCACGATCAATACAGTATGCTTACAAACTGGAGGGATTTGATAAAGATTGGGTTAATGCTGGCAGAAGAAGATATGCAGCTTATACTAATTTGAGTCCCGCCACATATTATTTTATGGTAAAGGCAACAAACAGTGATGGAGTTTGGAATCCAAATTATAGTGCTATAAAGGTAGTAATTGCTCAGCCCTGGTGGAAAACGGGCTGGGCTTATCTACTTTATCTACTCATAATATTTTTAAGTTTAGTTGGTATCCGCCGGTTTGAAATTAACCGTGCAAAGCTTAGAAATGAATTGAAGATGCGTGAGTTTGAATCGCAAAAACTTCGCGAAATTGAAAATATGAAATCAAGATTTTTCGCTAATCTCTCTCACGAATTTCGTACACCTTTAATGCTGATTAAAGGTCCTTTAGAACAATTAAAAAATGGACAGGTTACTGGTGATCCGAAAAATTATTATGATATGATTTATCGCAATACAGAAAATCTGCATACTTTGATTGATCAACTACTTGAGCTTACTCAACTTGAAGCCGAAGCTATTCCAATCAGAGCAAGAAAAGAAAACCTGATAACAGTATTGCGTGGAATATTTTATTCATTTGAATCCATTGCAAATCAAAAAAATATCGGAATTGAATTTGATTCAGATGACAAATCTATCTGTGCATGGATTGACAGAGATAAACTAAGTAAGATTATAAATAATATTCTCTCAAATTCTTTTAAGTTTACTCCATCCGGAGGGATGATTACTTTAACTGTACAAAATATCAGTTCAAATAATGAAGATTTTGCCAGAATAAAAATTTCTGATACTGGAATTGGAATACCTAAAGATAAACTTGATAGAATATTTGATCGTTTTTTTCAGGTTGATGATTCATCTGGAAGATCTTACGGCGGCTCAGGTATTGGTTTATCTTTAGTTAAAGAATTAGTTGACTTGCATAAATGGGAAATAAAAATTGATAGTGATGTTTCGAAAGGCACAACATTTATTTTAACAATTCCCCTAAGTGATTCTTATCTGTCAAATAAACAAAAAATAATAGATGAAAACAGATGTGACGATTCTGCTGAACAAAATGCCAAAGATAAAAATCAAAAAATTGAAAGAGGTTTAAACAATTTAGTCGAAAACGAGGAACCTATTTTAGATGAACGTACAATTTCTGATGAATCTGTAAAGAAAAATCCGTTGATATTAGTTGTAGAAGATTCTAATGATGTAAGGACATATATCTCCTCTCTGCTAAAAACGGATTATAATATCATTGAAGCAGAAAATGCTGAAGAAGGTATCGCAAAAGCAACAGAGTTAATGCCCGATTTAATTTTAAGCGATGTAATGATGCCGGGAATGGATGGGATGGAGTTTTGTAAACATATCAAAACAAATTTTCAAACAAGTCACATTCCGGTAATTTTATTAACCGCTAAAGTTTCTCAGGAAAGTAGAATTGAAGGATTGGAAACCGGAGCAGATGATTATGTAACTAAACCATTTAACTTTAGAGAACTTTCAATCCGTATAAAAAATCTTTTGGAGCAAAGAAGAAGATTAAAAGATAAGTTTAGTAAAGAAATTAAAATTCAACCTGAAACTGTAACAGTAAACGCTGTAGATAAAGATTTTCTGGAAAGAGTTTTAAATGCTGCAGAAAAAAATATTTACAACTCGGATTTTAATTCAGAATTATTAGCCAAAGAAATGTTTGTAAGCCGCAGCCAGCTCCATCGTAAAATGATCGCAATTACCGGGCAGGCACCCGGTGAATTTATACGTGTCTTCAGATTGAAAAAAGCAGCACAATTACTTTTGGAAAAGAAATTAAATGTAACTCAAATTGCTTTAGAAGTTGGATTTAACAGCCCGTCTCATTTTACAAAAGCTTTTCAGCAATATTTTAATTGCCTCCCTTCAGATTTTGTAGTAAAAAATAATAACAAATAGCATTTCCTTACCATAAAATAAAACTTTGCAACAAATCCGCTAAAGTTTGAACCAAAACCGCAATTTATCACTTACCATTTGGATTAAATTAACACAAGAAATTTTAATAACTAATCCGATTAAAATTAAAAAATAAACAATACCATCCCTTTTTAGTTTGATTTACAGACACTCAGAACTAAAGAAGGTCGGTGAAAATCATTTATTATCAAAACACTATTTATTGATGTAAAATGCAAGAAACCGACGAAGAGATAAAAAGAAAAGAAAAGCTTTTTTCTATAGCTCTTTACGGTTTATTTATAATCATTAGTATTTGTGTATTAATAATAATCCTGAGTTTGGTTGCTTAGTTATACAAAATAATTTTAGGGAGATGTAATGAAAGTAATACAAAAATATATTTTTCAACTACTTTACCTTTTACTGATAATAACGCTTTTTTTAGCAGCAACACATATAAAACATTAAATAATTATTATTTACAAATCACACAAGGAGATACATAGAATGAAGAAACTTTTCACTTTTTTAACAGTTCTGATATTCTTGTTGCAATTAATTCCTTTCGCGCAGCAAGTACCCAATCAGTCTGTTAATAATATACAAGTTGCCTTTCCATTTTCTGATAATGTTGAAAATAATTCAACCTCATCATCCTATTGGCAAAGAGATACTTTAGTCTGGAAAATACAAATAACTAATGCTCACAGTGGAAGCCAGGTTTGGGCTATGTTGCCTACTACTGGATCATATAATTATCTGACATTAGCTTCAGATATAGATCTATCAGCAACAGCTAATCCCTATCTATCTTTTTGGATTAGAAAAGCAGATGGAGGAACTGGTGCACTTAGTATTGAGGCTTCAAATAATGGTGGGTCAACCTGGACGGCAGTAAGTCAACCTTCCTTTAGTGGTGCAGCTTACACACATTTTCAAATTCCTCTAAGTAACTTTCGTCAAGCAAATGCCCGTGTACGAATTGGATGTTACGCTCCATACGGAAGCACTTATTATGTTGATGATATTATTATTGATAATGCGCCAACTCCGCAACCAGTTGTTCTTTCACTTCCACAAAACAATGGAATGAAAGTTCATTTGGGTCAATCTACTGCTGCGGATTTTTATATGTATCGTGTAATTCTTTCAACCGATGCAAATGCGGTAAATAATTTTTTTGTAGCACCCGGTTATTATTTACACGGGGAAACTGTTGTATTCGATATATTTAATAAAACTGCTGTAGATACAACATTAACGGATTTAACTTTTACAAATACCCAGTACTATGCTAAAGTATACGAACAGGACAGCCAAGACTTAATAAACCAGGGTTCTGATAGAGTTGATCTTGCTACTACATTTAGCGTAACACCACAGGTAGCACCATTTACCCAGGATTTTGAGGGTACTTTTAAGTGGGCGGCAGATATTCCCTGGGCTGTTTCTACAAATGATGCTTCTGATCCTGACCATAGCCCTACTCACGCTTTTGAAGATAGCCCCGACGGGAATTATCCTAATAACGCAGATAGAAGATTGGTAATGCAAGTAAATTTAGGTGGTGTACAACGACCGTTACTAAAATTCAATCACAAATATTCTTATGAACAAGGTCAGGATTTTGGTTATTTAGAAATTTCAGGCGATAATGCAAATTGGACAACATTGACAGGATTTACTGGAAATAGTGCTGGCGCCTGGGAAAGCCGGGTATATGATATCGGAATAATAAAAAATCAAACAACGGGTTATGTAAGATTTAGAACTTCATCAAATGGAGGTAC
>OEIU01001714.1_pt1 | contig 13295 bp, 15 predicted proteins | sample 1539221 | NCBI WGS metagenome assembly OEIU01 (sample SAMN03792071, study PRJEB22550) | activated sludge metagenome | feature: wastewater treatment plant; material: activated sludge; isolation source: Wastewater treatment plant of a petroleum refinery complex | place: Argentina: Zarate | collected...
ACAGGTATCTTAAAATCATTTTTAGTTTCTATAAGGTTTGTATGTACCATTGTCTCCCAGTTTTGACTGATGCCGGATTTTGACTTACCAGCCCATAAATAAAATTTCTCTGACAGCGTATATTCACTAAAGAATAATGATGGCAGGAAGAGATCTGTTGCTATATTTCTAATATTTCTCATTGTTCCAATACCAAGCTCGTGCATCACAGCATCTCTAATCTTCAAGTATTTTTCAGGCATTTTATTTTGATCATTAAAGTGAAAACTCTGAAAGTTATCCACCATTTTTTGATTCTTAGTTTCTTTATAATGATTCAAGATATATTCATAGGCAAGCTTTTCTGATAATAACTGATCAGACATCTGGGCAATTCCAATATAAGCATCAAATAATTCCGGCATTTTATCAATAACATAAACACCAAGAAATGTCCCGCCCGAATGACCCATAAGATATATTTTTTTCTTATTAAATCGCTCTAATAAATATTTTGTTAATACGATGGTATCATCAGCAAGTTGTTCCAACGTAGTTATATCCTTTGTTGAATTTGAATTGTATGAAATTCCACAGTTTCGCTGTTCCCACCAAACCATTGTAAAATTATCTTCAAGGTGTGTTGGGTATTTCTCAGTTAGAAAATAATCGGGCATTCCACCATGTAAGTACAAGATAACAGGATTGTTCAGGTTTTTACCTTTGATAAACATCCCTTGCTTAGTTCCATTTATATCAAGAAATATTTTTTCTGAAATGCTACTACTGAGTTTGATTCCGTTTTCATCTAAAAAGGGAGTGGGTTTGCCGGGACTGTATGCCAATAGAACACCAAGAAGAATCAATATGCAAACGAAAAAGATAGAAAGCACAATCAACATAATACGCCCTGCCTTTCGAGGTAATGATCTATTTGAAAACCATCTAATTCCATTTGCAGCCATCGTACAATTTCAAAATAAGTTTTTTATTAATTTAATTATTTGAGTAGATCACCTTTCCAAATGTTCTTTTTATAGCTTTTTGATATTTATACTTTGGATAACCAAAAATAACGAAGATACCCTGTCTGCTGTTTTTATTAATACCGTATTTTGCTTTAATCTTTTTTCCACTGTGTTCTAAAAACGGACTAATACTTCCAATCATGCAACTGCCGAGTCCAAGAGATTCACCTGCAAGCATAGCATAAGTTGCGGCAATGTAAGCATCTGCCGGATCAGAATAAGAAGAATTATAAAAATACATTGCAAGTGGTGCTCTATAAAAAAGCCAATCTTCGCCTTTTGCTTTTTTCATTACAAAAAAATTAATCATTGGGATTAAAAATGTTTTAAACACTTCGTAGTCAGATTTTTTCATAAATGGTCTCATCAGCCATAGTGTATGCTTGTTAAATATCATTCTTGTTTTGGCGAAGTAATCAATTACATTATCTGAAAATTTTTTTACTTTGTCTTTTCCATTAATGACAAGAACTTCAACGTCTGAAGGTGGAATTCCCATTGGGGCAGTACTTGAGCAATCCATAATTTTATTAATTATTTCTAATGGAATTTCTTTATCCTTAAAATCTCTTACACTTCGTCTTGAAAGTAAAAGCGAATACAGCTTTGAATAATCTGCCCTGTCTTCTTTTCGTGGAAGATCAACAAAATCTTCCATTGTCAAAGTTCTTCCGACAACAGTTATCGCATCAATTGGGCAAATAGCAACGCACTGTCCGCAGCCCATACATCCAAACAACGGCTCGCTGTTTATTACAACCTTTTCATCCTTAACTAAAAGGGTTAAATCTTTGCATACATTTACACACAACGCGCAATGATTACATTTTAAGTAATCAATCTCTACAATTGCATTTTCACGTGCTCTGTTTGTAATAAGAGACATATAGATATTCCTTTATTTATCCATCCATTTTTTAAAATCAGCCGATCTTTCAACACTTACAAGTGCTTCAACATTTTTTGGCTCGGGTGGGTTTAATTCTATTTTTATTCTTGAGCGTGAATACGAAATCATATTTTTTATTGCATCAAACCCAACAATCATTTTTCTGTTGATGCGGAAAAACTTTTCCGGATCAATTACTTCCTGAAGTTTATCGAGAGTAAAATCAACAGGAAATGTATTACCAGAAGAAATTGTTAGAAATACATTTTTCTCCATCGCATAGAAATAAGCAACTTCATCGATCTCAACTTTTTTAATCTTCTGTCCATACTGGATTAAAAATCTTTTCTTGTAATTAATTTCTTTGTTTTGAATGCTTCTAATTATTTCTTCAAAATCCATCAGGTAAGATGATTTGATGTTTTTATACTTATTTAAAGCTTCACGAAGCTCTTCTTTCTTGATTGGCTTCAGAAGATAATCAATACTGTTAAGCTTAAATGCTTTAATTGCATATTGATCGTAAGCCGTAGTAAAAATTATTGGCACATCTATTTCAACTTTATCAAAAATTAAAAAGCTCAGCCCATCTTCAAGTTGAATATCAAGAAATATTAAATCCGGCTTATTTTGTTTGAGCCATTTGATTGATTGCTCAACCGATGGAAGTCTTACAGAAATTTCAATCGAAGAGTCGATCTCTTTAATTAACTCTTCAAGTCTTTCTGCCGCAAGTTTTTCATCTTCAATTATTATTGTTTTCATAATTTGTTCCCTGATTGTCATTGCGAGGATGACTCTGCCAGACGAAACAATCTAAATTATTTCTAAAGATTGCTTCATCCCGATAAATCGGAATTCGCAATGACAAACTATTCTGGTTTTATCAATGGTATTTTAGCAACATACTCAGTTTCAGTCACAAAGAATTCTGAAAGCTCTTCTCCCAGCAATTCATATCTTTTTTTCAGGTTAGTTAAACCAACCCCTTTGGAGTCGGATCCTTTAATCTTTAATTGAAGATTATTTACAATAAACAAAAAATTATCTTCATTATAGATTTTAATTTTTAGTGGCTGCTCCACAGATGCTTTATTGTGTTTAAAGGCATTCTCTAGCAAAGTTTGAATTGCAAGCGGCGGAACCAGGTAATTTAACTTTGATGCATCTACATTTATTTGTATATCCACAGCATTATCAAATCTGATCTTCTGTAAAAATAAAAATGATTTTGCGAAATCTATTTCTTCTCTTAATTCAACAACGGTTTTTTCAATTACATCTAAAGTATATCTGTAAACAGATGAAAATTCATCCACAAAGTTTTGTGCTTTACCCGAATCTTTTTTAATCAAAGACGAAAGAACATTTAAACTATTAAAAAGGAAGTGAGGATTGAGCTGACTTTTAAGCGTTTCAAATCTTATTTGTGAATTTTCTTTTTCAAGTTTTTCTGCAATAAGCAGCGTTTCCTGATTTCGCTTAAACCAGGAAATCGCTTCAATAACACTTATCATAATAATATTAATTACAGATGTAATAATTGAATTGGTTATTATATTTTTAATTAACCCATCTTGATAAGGCATTATTGCACCGGCAATGACCGTGACCGTTGCACCAATCAGCGCTCCAATAATTACAGTAAGAATTAATTCAGAGGGAATCCTTGGAAGTAATTTTTCCGGTAATATAAATATTTTATCTAGCTTGTTGATTAATTGTATATCCAAAAAAACCAAAAGTAAAGCAAAAACAAAACTGAAAGACGTTCCAATTAATAATCTTGTAATAAAATTTACAATACCAGTAATGATTATATAATCCGTTAAATAGTTGTAGCTAATTATTATTAGCTGTATAAATCCTGCAAGTGTAAGGATAGTTAGAATTATAGTTTTATTTAATTTCATTTTCACACTTCAAAATTCGTTAAAAACTAATTAAGATGCTCTCAATATTATTTAATAAAATATATTTTAATCACAGAGTCATCTGTCTTCGGAAAAAATAATTCACGGTATCTCAATCCACCGCGAATTGCAAAAACTAAATATAGAATTACAAAGAGACCGTCAATAATACCCGTGAACCAAAATGTTGATGGAAAGTTCTGCACAAACAGCATATAGGAATAAAGCTGAACTACATAAAAAAGTCTGCCAACAAAAAGGCATCCAACATTAAATGAATATCGCTTAATATTTAAAGCTGAAAAAATTTGTAAATAGGCAAAACAAATAAAAAATGATCCAAGAAAAATTGAGAAGAATGGATCAATAGCCGGATTATCAATTACGCGACCAGTACCGATAAAAAAGAAATATTGAATAGCAGCAATGCTGTCCCAAATTCCACTCAAGAAAAATGTTATTGCTAAAGGCTTTATACTATTGTTTTTCATCGGTTTACTGCAGCTTTCATTTTTATCAAAAGAAACCGGGAGTAAATTACACTCCCGGATTACAATTATTATTGTTTTAGAATGACCAGGTTAATCCAACTCCAACAGAAACATAATCCAGATCAACAGAAGTGTTAACATTTTCAACTTTAATGTTTCTGGATAAGGAGCGATATCTAACACTTGGCAGTAAAGAAAAATTTTCACTCAAATGAATCATAAAACCTGCTTCAGCTTGCCATCCCAATCCATGTCCGGAATCAATAATTATTTCACCGTCCTTGTTTTCGATTTCGATATGATTATAAGTTCCTCCAGCTCTTACGAGATAACTTATATCAGATTTTCCTATAGGGTGGGCAAACTGTAAACCAAAAGTATAACCGGTTTCTTCAAAGCCTGCATCAGTTCCTGCAAATGAATTATCTGCAGAAAAATGATTCCAGCTCCATCCTGCGTAAGCTGCAAGATGAGGCATAAAACGATAAGACACTGTTCCTTCAAAACCGAATCCTGTTTTAAGATCTGCATCTGCAATGTCTTTTGTGGTAAAATCAACACCTGACCTAAATTCAGCGCCCCAGCGATTTTGTGCTTGTGTTTCGGTTTGTTGAAACGTGCATAAAGCTAAAATTGCAGCTAATGTTAAAATTAATTTTTTCATTTTTGTATCTCCTTTTAAGTTTGTTAGAATGTTTATTTTTATTTCTGAATCAAACTTAATTGGTGTAACTAGCGTTTAAAAAAATTAGAGGATGAGTGCGTTTAGATGATGGATGAACCGGAGATAATATGGATGAAATTGTAAAAAGAGCTGTGATATTTCTGATTAGATTATTTCTTTCCAAACAATCCGCTTGGTGCAGATTTTACTTTTTTTAATATATCCGCTTTTTAAATTATTAAACGAATGACTTGACTATTTGCTATCAATATGATATCATTACGATAGCAATTTTAATAAGGAGTGCAAAATGGACAAAATAACTGAAAAATCGGCTACAAAACTAAATGGTTTTATAGCTCTATTTATACTTATCGCGCTAATTGCGATTGACATTTATCTTTTGGTAACAGGAATTCGATATCAGAATCCTTCTGTTTTCTGGTTCTTCATTCCACTTGTGCTAATTTCTTTTATAAGTTTGGGTGGATTTTTGATCGTTCAACCAAATGAATCTAAAGTATTGATTCTTTTCGGTAGTTACACTGGGACAATTCGTGAATCCGGTTTTTGGTGGGTTAATCCGTTTACCATTAAAAAACATGTTTCTTTGCGGATAAGAAATTTTAACAGCGATAAAATTAAAGTAAACGATTTGCACGGAAATCCTATTGAGATTGCCGCTGTAATTGTGTGGCGAGTTATAGATTCCGCACGTGCTATTTTTGATGTTCAAAATTACGAACAGTTTGTTGCGATACAGGCTGAGACCGCAATCCGTACACTTGCTTCAGAATATCCTTACGACACAAACGAAGGGGAAAAAGAATCATTACGCAGCAGCCCGACAGAGGTTGCAGAAAATCTTCAAAAGGAATTACAGAAAAGACTTGAAGTTGCGGGAGTTACAATTGTTGAAGCAAGAATAACTCATCTTGCTTATGCGCAGGAAATTGCACAAGCTATGTTACGCAGACAACAGGCACAGGCAATTGTTGCCGCACGTTTTAAAATTGTTGAAGGCGCAGTTGGAATGGTTCAGCAAGCTTTGCAGGATTTAAGTGATAAAAACATTGTTAATCTTGATGAAGAAAGAAAAGCACAAATGGTAAATAATCTTATGGTTGCTTTGGTTGCAGACCATGAAGCGATTCCAGTTATAAATACCGGAACTATTTATCAATAAAGCATTACAAATATTTTAGGATAAAAAATGTTTCAGCTTTCAAATTTTATTGGAGAAGAACTAACTCTTGTTCAACCCTCATTTCGCAAGCGAGAATATGAGTTTAGAAGAGGTGATGAAGTTTTGGCAAAAATGTATTTCCCAAAACTTTTTAGCACAACCGCAATTGTAGAAGTATCTGAAGAAAAGTTTGAAATAATTAAGACGAGTTTCTGGAAAAAAGAAATAGCAATTAAAAAGTTTGGTTACGATTTAACTTTCGCTTCTGCTTCAACAAACTTTTTTAGAACAAAAGGAAAGATTGATTTACAAAACGGATACATTATTAATCTAAAACTAGGAAAGTTTAATAAATCCTGCCAGGTTTTAGATGAATCAAACGAACTACTAATTCTTTTTCGCAATAAAATTTCTTTTAAAGATAAAAACATAGTTACTGTTGAAAAAAAATCAGAACTGATAGATAAAAATCCGTGGATTGTAATGATGGCTTGGTATTTAATTTTACAAAGCAGAAGAAATGGCGCTGCAGGCTAATAATCGGGTCACGTTACGCTAAAGTTGAAACCTTCAAGGTTTTCATAAAAATTGTTTTGCTAAAAACACAAGATTAACAGCAAGAATCTTAAAACCTTGAAGGTTTTTCTGCCACATGTGTAAGCTGAGTAATTAATATCAAGTAAAATTAAAAATTAAGTATGGCTGAAAAGAAAAAATTCTTATTAAGAATAGATGATAAAATTTACGCCGCCTTAGAAAAATGGGCGGCGGATGATTTACGAAGTATTAATGCGCAGATAGAATTCCTACTTACAGATGCTGTAAAAAAATCAAATCGAATTATTTCAAAAGAACCAGTGAATCCTGCAAATAATCATAATCCCATTGATCCTGAAACGGAAAGGTAAATCCAATACAAATCTGCTTAAAAAGCAAATAAACTAATAATATTTTACGATTTCTGTCTTTCGCAAAGATTACTTATTTCTTAAGTTTACACTTACAATTTTAATATTGGAGATAAAATGAAACATATAAAATTATTTTTAATTCTCTCTTCCATCACTTTACTTGCTTCATGCTCTTCGCTAAGGTTAGAGCCTGCACAGTTTGGATGGCCCATTGAGTCTGTTTTAAAGATTGATAAAGACGGATCTGTAAAAGAGGACCGGCATTCAATTAATTTTAATACAAAGGCAATGTTTTTTGAAGAAACACAGGATACACTTTCGTACGCAGGAAAATCTATTCGGATGATTAGAAACAACGAAGGATTTTATTTTATGACGTCGAATAACTTTAAAAACGTTTATGTTTTCGCTGTTGATAAAAATGCTTTTAGTCTTGAAAATAAAATCGAAATTAAAGAAACCGGATTAACAAATCCCGCATTCAATCAGCGAAGCCAGTTTATTGAACTTATTGATGAAGGCATTACTTATAAACTTACATCTGAGGGAATTGAGGAAGGTAAATAATGAAACGATTAATTATAAATAATATTTTACTTGCAATTTTTCTTTTTACAACAGCACCATTATTTGCTCAATCAGATTATGAGATGGTGCAAAGTTTTAAGGAAAGATATCAGACATTATCAGATGAAATTAAATCCGCAGCAAGCATAGAAGAGCTTGATAAAATATCATCGGAGATTGATAATCTTAAAAGAGATTTTTCCGGCAAAAAAGTTATATTGGATCAAAGCCTGTACCCGGAAAATTTCAGTTCCGCTTTTGATAATCTTGAATCAGCACTTGATTTAAGAAAAGGTGATTTTACTTCAATTACAGTTCTGCAGACAGAGGTTACAACACTAAAATCCGAAGTTGATTTATTAAACCGAAGAAACAATGAATTGATTAATCAAATAACCGTATTAGAATCGCAGCGTAAAAAAGATGCCGCCTCAATATCGCAATTAGAAAAGCTTGTTGCCGATTTGCGCTCAACAATTCTTAAAAGAGATCAATTGGTTTTTAGTATTGTTGATAGCTTGACACCAAAACTTGCCGGCGATATATCTACAATGACTCAGCAGGATAAAGAAGCGGTTTACTCGCAGGTTGAAAAAAACAATATACTTGCAGTTGTAAAAAAATCACTTAGAGATAACAGTAGATTTCTTGAGGTTACAACTTTAAAAGTTGCTGATCTTAGCGAAGTTAAGAAACAACAGCAAAATTTTGTAACTATGTGGCAGAAGGTTGGACCAAAACTGGTTGATGTTTATGCAGGCAAAGGCGATAAAACCGCCGAGTTGAAAGACATTGATAATCTTTTTAATGTGTGGTCAAATAGAATTAAGCAAGAAGCATGGGAATCTATAAATGAAGATTTTTCATTAAATAATATTAATCTGCAAAATTTTTCTAACGGAACAGAATTTACAAACGTAGTTACTCAGTACATTTCCGATGAGATAAAAAACTATGGCGTTAAAAGTAAACAGGATTCTGAAGCTGCATATAATTTATTTGCTGATGGTGTTTGGTTTAAAACAATTTCTAACGAATGGATGCCGTATCTGCTTGATAATAATCTTTTAACAGCACAGCAAAAAGATACGATTGAAAATAAGTTGGCTGAATGGAAATCAATAGTATCTCCGCATAATAATATGCTTTATTACATCTTGGGTGCAATTGGTGCTCTAATTTTAATTGGATTAATTGTTTTTCTTTTGAAGAAAAAAAATAATCCGGATGATAAAAATCCAACTATAACAACAGAAAGCTGATAAGATTTTATGGCTGTCTATAATTTATGGACAGCCATTTTATAAAAATATTTCAAATGGGTCCCATTAATCTTACACAGAATCTTCATATCTTCTAACAAAAAAACTGACGCTTATTATTGCAGATTCCGTGCTTTCCATCCTCGGTAAAAACTTACAGAATTGTAGGGACTGATCAGTTGAGTTTCTTTTAAGGCTTAATCTGTTTTAAGTGGAATAAAATAAAAGTTAAAAATACTATTGCCAATGTTCTGAAAAATTTTAACATTATATGTGTAGAGAAAATAATAAGTTATTAAACTTACAAAGAGGAAATAATGAGATTCTTCTTAGGTTTTTTATTTATAGAAGCTTTTTTTTTCTTATGTGGTGAGGCACTTGGAAGATTCCAGAATATTAGAGACAGTAACTTCTCCCCATTTAAAATAGACATAGAACCTGGCTCCATCAGTTCAGTTCTAGCACTCACACAACGTGATACCATCAATACTAAAGACACATTAATTAATTTACCTGCTCCAAACTTCTATACAAATTCGCACATGCTGTTTGGTGCCGAAATTATTGATCCTCTCCGTCCAAAGGATTTTTTTACACGGGTTACGCGATTGTGGAAAACTGATCTCCGCTTAGGGATTTCTCAAACTATCGGAAATTATATTACTTCGTTTTTTTCAATTCGAGCTCAAGATTCTCCAGAAACGAATAGTTTAAAAATGTATGAAGCGTTTGCAAAAATAAATCATGGCTGGGGGAATTTATATTTTGGACAGCGGCGGGTTCAAGCCGGCAACAAAAGTTATTATCTTAATGATGCTTTTGATAGAACATTTTGGGATAGGGGGCTAATCTTTGATTTTCTAATCCGTGAAATCGAAAGTAAGTTTTGCTTTACAAACAGTGAGTTAAATATTTTCATAGGCTCTGAAAACTCTTCCGGATTTATTGGTGGTGCAAAATATTTTGTTCAGCCATTTAATGGTTTTAATGTACAGGCTTCTGCTCTTTATATCGCACGCGATCCAGAATATGCTGCTTTTGGTGGTCAGTTTGGAATAGAGATTCAAGAATTATTTGAGCAATTCAGGGGTTACCACGTAATTGGTTATAAAACATTTGATCAAGAACCTTCTCCAATAAAAGAAATTACTTTTTTTTCTGAAGGACGTTATTTGCCAACAACAAAGTGGGAACTTTGTGCAGCAGTGCTCTATAAAAAAATGACATCAAACTTATATAAAGAAGAAATAAGAACGAGTTTTGATATGCGTTATAAAACTAATAATTTTTTTATGTTCGGACTGCAAGCAGAATATTTTAAAGTCGCCAATTTTTATGAAACCCATTTGGGTATTTCTGCATATTTGCAATACACTAATCAAATAAGAATTGTTCCGCGTATTCGTTATATAATCACAGAGTTTGGACCCAATATCGGATTTCTTGGAATTGAAGGGCAAATTGCTTTCGGAAACGGTGATTAAATTTATGCGAAAGCTTTTTATAATATTGCTTCTTTTTGCAGGTTGTGATTTTATCAACAATGATGTTTCAAGTAAATCTCCTCTAATTGTTTTGTGTTTTGATGATGGACATGAAAGCATATATGATCTTGCTTTTCCTTTAATGCAGCAATATCAATATCCGGGTGTTAACTTTATTCCAACCGGTTGGATTAATAATTCGGGAGTAATGAACCTGGAAGAAATCCATGAAATGGCAGAAGCCGGCTGGGAAACTGGCGGGCACACAGTTACACATGCCAATCTTACAACAATTTCAATAGATAGTGCACGTGCGGAAATTTCTAATAATTATAATCAGCTTATTAATTTTGGTTTAACACATAGGTGCTTCGCACTTCCTGCCGGTCATTCAAATCCTGAGATAGATGCTATAATTAAACAGTATTTTGAAATTATCCGAACTAGTTATAATGAACGATATAATTTTCCACTTAACAAAGATAGATTGGGTTACTATCAAGTAGAGGAGAATGATGATGAAAACTCATTATTATTGAGAGTAACTCATGGAATTGCTGAAGGAGAGTGTTTAATAATTTTCGGATTTCATCAGTTTACAGTTAACGAGCCAACCTTTATTTGCATGATGAATATTTCCATATTTCAAAAATTTTTAGAGGGATTAAAGAAAAGAAATCTTGAGGTAGTAACTCTTTCACAGGCTGTAAATAGATTATCAGAATAATTGTTGATAACGTGTAGTCCACCTCAAAAGCGACCGACGCATGATTGATATTATTTTAAAATACTTTAATTGGAAATAATTATTGTACTGCCGCCGCTATTTCCAAATCTTGGATTAACAATGTTTTTGTAAATCGATCCAAATGAGTATGAGATTCCAAATCCGCCCCAAAAGGAATAACAAGTTTCCAGTTGTCTTCGCTGGAGAAGAACCTCATCAATTGTGGTGCCTGCCCTTGGTAATGAAATTGGATTTCTAATTTTTGAATAGCCGCCATGAGATAGTAGAAAAAATTTCTAATTTATATTTACTTATATCATGGAAATAGGTTCCGCCGCTAACTGAGGAATTTGTGATGCCCCAAGGTTCTACTAATGTGGAAACAACAGAAAGCCCCTGACTGACTAAGGTTTTTTTTGTTATAAAAAATATTGTTTCCAAGGTATATTTATTAAACGTCGGGGATATTTCATACTCAATTCTTAATTCTTTTTAGTTAGATTCGGAGTACGAGAAAAAGTTATACTCAATTTTTAAGGAATTAATATTGTCTAAATACGTAGCACTACTAAAAGCAATTAATGTTGGGGGACATACAGTTAAAATGGATCATTTAAAAAATCTTTTTGAAAAAATAGAATTTGAAAACGTTCAAACATTTATTGCCAGCGGAAATGTAATCTTTGATTCAAAATCAAAAAATGTTGATGCGATAAAAAAGAAAATTGAAACTGAGCTTGAAAAATTTCTAGGTTATAAAGTTCCAACATTTATTAGAACCACAGATGAGTTAAAAATTATTTCGGAATACAAACCATTTAAGAAATCCGATTTAGTTAACGAACAAAATTTTTTGTACATAGGTTTTCTTGATAATCAACCAGATCAAGCATCACAAAAAAAAGTTTTAGCCTTATCAGACAAAGCAAATGAATTTCAGTTTAACAATAAAGAGTTATACTGGCTTTGCAGAAAAAATTTTAGTGATTCCGGTATAACAGGAAAAGCTTTGGAGAAAGCGTTGGGAATGGAAACAACTGTACGTAATTCAACCACTATTAGAAAAATGGTTTTAAAGTATTGTGTTTAAAACACGATCGTAACATTTTGCAGCTTGAAGCAGGTGGCGATTTTTACCACCAATGTGTCTGCGGAGTACTGAACCGCCGCTTTTGTCAAACTGCTGTTATCTGTTCGTTGTTTTTTCGTTTATCGGTTTATAGTATAGTGTAATTGCACCACCACCAAAGGTTTTTGTCTTTATGAGTTTAAGAAAAGTCTTGTCGTTTATATTTTCAAATAATGGCAAACCGCCACCAGCAACAACAGGGTGAACACAAAGTTGGTATTCATCAATCAAATTAAGTTTCATTAGCTGTATAATTAAACCCCGACTGCCAACTAAAATGTCTTTACCTGATTGTTGTTTGAGTTCTAAAACTTCTTCTTCAAGGTCGCGATTTGCCAACTTTGCACTTTTCCACCCTACGTTTTTAAGTGTGTGTGAAAAAACAATTTTGGGAATCTTGTCTATTACCACGGCAAAGTCGTCCATTGATTTTTCACCTGAAGGATTTTCTACCAGAGTTTGCCAAAATTCCATAAGCTGATATGTTATCCTCCCATATAGAACGGTGTCTCCGCTGCTTAACAGGTCAGCGTAATGATAATGTATTTCTTCATCCGGAATTATTACTGTATGGTCGCAAAACCCGTCAAGTGTCATATTGATTACTGCAATTACTTTTCTCATATCTTATCCTTTTATTACTTTAGGGATGTTGTCTTAAAATGACGGCAACGGTTTCGGGTTTTTGAAACCTAACTGTTTGCCGGCACTTAAGTTTATTATTTGCTCAAAAATTTCTATTCGCACTGTCCATCCGCTAACGTACTTCTCGTGTTAGCGGTTCGTTTTAATTTTTCATTTGTATCATAGTTGTTCTGCCAACCCAATTAGAAGTCCTTCCGTTCCACGAATGTAGCAAAGGCGATACAAGTTTTCGTACTGAACCACTTCGCCTACAAGTTTAGCACCTTGTTTAATGAGCCTTGCAACAAGTTCGTCAAGGTCTTCAACAGTGAACATAATGCGTAGATAACCAAGAGAATTAACAGGCGCAGTTCGATGGTCTGAAATTGTTTGTGGGTTCAGAAATCTTGAAATTTCAAGTCGGCTGTGACCATCGGGTGT
>OEIU01001715.1_pt1 | contig 13279 bp, 13 predicted proteins | sample 1539221 | NCBI WGS metagenome assembly OEIU01 (sample SAMN03792071, study PRJEB22550) | activated sludge metagenome | feature: wastewater treatment plant; material: activated sludge; isolation source: Wastewater treatment plant of a petroleum refinery complex | place: Argentina: Zarate | collected...
TCGGGCTAGTAAGTCGGGGTGGCCGTCTCCGGTCATGTCGCCGACCCCGACGATGGCGGTCATCACATTCCAGCCAGTACCAAACTGCTTCCTGGGTAACCAGCCACCCGCACCATCACGCGGATATAGCCAAGTGACTCCAGCTTTGTCTCTGGCAAGCAAATCGGGGTGGCCGTCTCCGGTCATATCCCCGACCGCGACAATGGCGGTCATCGCATTCCAGCCACTACCCACCTGAACGGCAGGTAAAACGCCACCCTTGCCATCGCTTGGATGAAGCCACAGGGCACCCGCACCGTCACGGGTGAGCACATAGGAATCAGGCTCACTCGTCAATGAACCCGCTGTTGTAGTGGGCAAAGGGTCGGCGGCGGCGCCGAACCAATCATTGTAGAACACCCAAAAATTGCGATTGCCATACGAGGAGCATCCGTCGCCCGTCCCATAAAGGTTGTTGAGCGCAGCAGCATTGGGTTGATACGGCGTGTAATTGTAGAGTGCAGCGGTGGCGTAATTCAGAATGTTCACCACGGTGCTACCGCAAGCAGCGTTCGGGCTCCACTGAATTGAGTGCAGCCCAGGTTGCTTCGCGAAATTTGAAGCCTTATACGTCTTTAGTTGCTGAGTTCCTTCGAACACCTGATTTCCAAAACCTAGCGAAGAGGCCGCGCAAGGTGCGGTATCTGGACAGGCCATACCCATAGCCCTGTCTAGGGCGGCCTGCCCTGGTGCAGTCTTTGTTACCAGCCCTTGTTCTTTTTGGAGTGTGACAAGGATGACTTTTGCACTAATTCCACACGCCACTTGTGATCGATAGATGATTGCAGATGCACTGAGTAGCCCACCCTCAAATGCTTCACACCGCACTCGCCCGGTAGTGCTGGAGACTGTTCGTGGTCTGCTGCCAACCTCGGTGACCAGAACATTAAGGCAACGACCATTCGTGCAGGTACCGATCTTGGCATCGAGAAACGACTGGATCTCAGCTTGCGACATCGCATTAGAGTCATAAAACTCGCTGTCGCTAATTATTTCGCCGGGGTTGAACTCGCTCCCAGTAACTGCTGTTGCAGAATCCTGCAATTGAAATGAGACAAGACCGACGACGACAAGCAATCCCGAGAGTGAGTACGCTAAAACGCGTGCGGCGCTCCTGCCAATAACTCGCCTACCCCAATTGCCCATGACACCCCAGTCGATCTCGTCAGCCCATCGTAAGCGAGCCAGACCAGGAAGTCAGGCATTTAGGGCTCTTTGGCACGCCGACTAACAAATCGGCCACGCAGACAACTCACATAGAATGGGCGGGCGGATAGCCACAGATTACTCCATAAGGCGAAGGGGGCTCATTTGCGATGTATGTAGTTCCGCCAAAGAGACCTAACCTTGGTGTGGTGTGTTTAGCCTCCGACACCGGCGATGCTTCCCTCACGTGGGACTACGTCCACAAATACGTGGGCATCTCTCTTCGCCGAGACATCCAGGTCCCAAAGGAACCTATGCGGGACGCCTCCGGCCGGTCGGGGTGCAAGTCTCGATGGGGTTCCATGCCCAATTCAAAAAGGATCGCCTGGTCATGACTCAAACAGTAATCATTGTTTCGTCCTACGACCCGCAGTATCTTCGCATTACGGAGCATCTTGTTTTGTCTGCGATCAAATCTGGTCGCACGCCATTGGTATTGGACATTTCGGACACTTTAGCGGCGCCCGTCGACTCGTACCACCGAGGAACGCTGCGTCTATTTGGCTTGAAATTCCCCGGGTACGACATGGTCCAAAGGCTCAGTCAGAGGGGTGCAACCGTGATACCGATACGGGAGGTGGTAGCTAATTCTGCGGCAGTCAAACTGGGTGAGGATGTTGAGAGCGAGTTGGAAATCTCCATTCAATCTGCTCTGATGACGTTCTTCAGAACGGAGCTTCCCGACCCTGAGCGGAGATCGATTAGGCGCATTCGAAGCCGACTGGATTTTGAGGGGCGCGCTGCGTATCGAGGCATTTCTGAAGTGCTAGGAATGTACCCGGGGGTGACGGAAGTTGTCGTTCCCAATGGTCGCTTCCCACACCAGAGGATGGCCACTAGGGCCGCACAGGACTCGGGTGTGCCTACGATGCATTTCGAAAAGGGAGAAACACCCGAAGGAGCATATTTTCAACCATATGCGCCACAAAGTAGGATTCTGTCTCAGGCCAGTGTGAGTCTGATACTTGGAAACCGGTCGCGCGAAGAAGTGGAAAGTGTCGCCGATGCATGGTTGGCACACCGAATCCCATCTGAGGCGTCTCGAAACGAATTTTCAGTACTGTGGGGAGATTCCCTGCCTTCGAACTTCCCGCCAGAAGTACAAAGTGGCCGAGTAGCAGGTTTTTTTACATCGTCACAAGACGAGTACTATTCCCTCGGTCCAGAATGGCAAAAACACTCCTGGGAGAGTCAGTTCGAAGCATTCGACCACGTCCTCAGTCGATTGGATCAGCTCGGGTACTTTTGCTACCTCCGTGTCCATCCGAATCTAGCGACCAAGGCTCACGCGTCCTACAAACGGGAGCGCGAAAGGATTATGTGGTTGTCACGTCGACATCCCGGGCTGCTTGTCATTTGGCATGATAATTTTGCGAACACTTACTCGTTGCTTGATCACACGGATTCTGTATTCGTTTGGGACTCGACCATAGGGCTGGAAGCCAGCGCACGCGGGATCCCAGTCTGGAATATGGCGGTCTCCCGATACGGCCTGACTGCCGATACTCGCGAGTTACTCTCACCACTCGACGTGACCGACGCCGCGCTAACCCCGTGGAACGTTGATGCCCACTCTGCGAAACGTTTCATCGCCTACATGGTCTTAAGGGATAGTCAAATGGATCGAGAAACAGAGCCATGGGCGCCGTGGGGGGAGAGCAAATTGCCTTTCGGCGCGAAACTGTCTCGCGTACTGGTTAGCGGAGGTAATCCGACGATTTGGACTGCCATCCAATCACTAGTAGATGTCTATCGTCATCGAAGCGCGCGTTCAAATTTTCGATCCATTATGAATCGCTAGATCCGTTAACGACTGACCCCGTGAGTGGACACGAGGTGTCCTGTACCGTTGAAATGAGGCACCAAAAATGATCAAATTCCCTACTAATTCACCGTCCGGCCCGGTGATCATTCACACCGACTCGGTCAACACATTTCCACTTGTCCCTGGGCGGCATGATCGCCAAAGCTTTCTTCGAGCGCACCTCACGGTAATTGAAAAATTGCTCAGTGGTCGGCACGCGTGGTTTCCGTCGTTCAACTATGACTTTCTAGGATCCAGAGTTTTCGATGTCGATGAGGATCGTTGTCAGGTTGGTTCGATTAATGAGTTTGTGCGACTCAATGAGGCTGAGTGGAGGACGCCAACTCCAGTATTCAACTTCACAGGTTCGGGGCCCCGACCCGCACACGTTTCTCAGGGCGATCCGGCACTCATTTACCCTTTCGACGACGATTCGACGTTCGCGCAATGCGTACGAGAGGACGGGATTGTGCTCTGGTATGGAGCCCCGTTTTCCAGTGCGACAATTTTGCACCACGCCGAATCCATGTCAAACGGCCCACTCTATCGTTATGACAAGGACTTCTCCGGGAAGGTCATTTCAGGGGGAATATCAACGGACGTAGTGCTCAGATACCACGTGCGTCCATTGGGCAGACCGGTCGACTATGACTGGGCACGCATAGTTTCAGACGCGAGATCACAGGGGATAATTAGGCAGATAGACGAAAAGACCTCGGTCTATTGGGCTCCCGCACATGCGCTGGTTGAATATTGGGTTGAGAAGCAGTTGAAAGACCCCCTCTATCTTCTTGATGCGGATTCACGAAGTTGGATTGCTCTGAAACTGGAGAGCCTCGGCAGACGCTTTGAATTGGGAGACTTTGAGGATGTCGCGGCATGAAAATTGACTCTGGCATCGACCTTCACAAATGGGCAACCGACCTGTTTCCGATCTGTCGAAGCTTGACTGGCAACGGGGTCCGTGAGACTCTCGTCTATCTTCAACGGTTGTTGCCGGAACTCGTCCTCCATGAAATTCCCAGTGGCACTGAAGTTATGGATTGGACTATCCCCGAGGAATGGAACGTAAATGATGCGTTCATTGCGGATATGGGCGGTGATCGGTTAGTTGACTTCGCCGACAACAACCTTCATCTAGTCGGATACTCAACTCCGGTAGATCAAGTCATGGATTTGAGCACACTCGAACCGCATCTCCACACACTTCCAGAACAGCCAACCGCAATTCCTTACGTCACATCGTATTATTCGCGTAATTGGGGATTTTGTCTGACGCAGGAGCAACGAGATCGACTTGGTCTCGGGCCGTTCCGGGTACGCATCGACTCCACATTGAAACCAGGGACGCTAAACTACGCGGATGTGATTCTTCCAGGTGAGTCGGCGGAAGAAGTCTTGCTCTCCACCTACGTGTGCCATCCCTCGATGGCAAACAATGAATTGTCCGGGCCGGTGGTTGCGATCGCGCTCGCCCGTTGGCTCAAGACTCTGGATCGGAAGTTTACTTATCGATTCGTTTTCATCCCTGAGACCATTGGGTCGATTGCGTATTTGGCTCTGCATATCGATCAACTGAAGGAATCAGTCCGAGCAGGGTGGGTTCTCACTTGCATTGGAGATGAGAGAACATATTCCTATCTTCCGTCGAGGCGCGGAAATACGCTCGCAGATAAAATTTCGGTTCAGGTACTTGAGGAGCGAAATTACGAGTACAAGACTTATTCATTTTTGGATCGGGGCTCGGACGAACGTCAATGGTGCGCTCCCGGAGTGGACTTGCCGATCGCCTCCCTCATGCGCTCGAAGTACGCAGAATTCCCGGAGTACCACACCTCTCTCGACGACCTAAATCTTGTCACCCCTGCCGGCCTGCAGGGTGGCCTTGACATGATGAAGGATGCGCTACTCCTCATGGAAAGCAATTCCATTTGGGTCACAACTACATTAGGTGAACCCCAGCTTGGTCGGAGGGGAATGTACCCAACTACAAGCACGAAAGGGAGCACTGCGATCGTTTACGACATGATGAATGTCATCGCATACTGCGACGGTGAGCACGACCTCATCGATCTTGCTCGGGTATGCAAAATTTCGACCTCCGAAGTTCGCAAGATTGTTCAAAAGCTTTCAGGCGCGGGTTTGGTGGCGGCCCAGCCGCCAATTGCGTGACGCCGATTGGAACCGTTTGAGGAAGTTGCCGGACAACTGTACAATCTCGTCAATGCTGAATTTTCGTCAAAGTAGGAAGCAGAAGAATTCAGCCCACATTTGCAAGAAAAGAAGTCCGACTGATGCTGGCGAGGATTCAGGTGCTTCCAAAATAGCTAATTTCAAGTTCTCGATGGGCATCATCGAGAACGGCAGCAAATGACTTCCTCGGTAGCGCGCGAATCAAATCTCGCATTTTGTCTGAGCCGGGCCAAAGGAATCCAGCCCGAGCTGAAACCAGTTCCGCATAGTGCAGGTAAAGGCAGGCCAAAACGAGTTCGTCACTCACGTCCTGTCCTCGAACAAATGCTTGTCGCCGGAAGCCTTCAGATCGAAATCCGATGGTCTCAAGAAGTTGACTCCATTTATCGAGAGCCGGATAGACCTGCCCCGCGTTGATGCGCTTTAGGCCGAGGACGTCGAAGGCGTGCTGGGTCAGAAGTGCCATCGCTTCGAGCGAAGCCAGAGGAGACGCTCCTGGGGTCGCTTCAGTGTCCATGACAATTGCGATCGCAGCAGAAGACCTTCGGAAGTCAATTCCTGAAAGCGATACGGTCCCAACAACATGGTGATCTTCTTTGGTTGCGACGAGGAGTGCGATTCTTTCCGACGTTTGGAGTGAATCATAGAAGGAGACTTGCTTCTCTTGCGTATTTGGAAAGATGGCGTGTTGAGTGTATTTGCTTGTTTTTTGGCTATTGAACCAGTCCACCCAAGTCGAATTCTCAATATCTGCTCGAGTTGGGACGAGAAGATCGATTGTTTCGCCTTGGTAGAATGGGCGCCTAGTGGTCATCGTATTTCACTCTCGTGCTTCTAATTTAAAATTTGGCAGAAGATCATCTCGGTAGTCGTCGAGAAACTCCATGCGGGAAAAGCTCAGCGCATGTGACTGTTGTGCACCCTCTATTTCCATCAGTTGAAATGGTATCGAACTTACGGCGGTGTTCCGTTCTCCTTGCAGTGAACGAGGTCACTTACTGTCGAGGTGCTCCCCAAACACAGCCCAGCGCGTAACTCGAGCGTTGGCGACGAAACAAATTGGATCGGAATCAATATTCGTAGGGTCACTCGTTTTGCTCCACTAACGGCAGCGCGTCCGCGTCATTCTGGATGGGGGTCACGTCCCGCTGAGTGGTGGAGTTTCTCGACACCGTGCGGTCAGTTGGGTCTAGTTTAGGCGGGGGTGAGGTCGGGGATGGTATTCACCTCCTCGCTGGCCGGGATGGCGGCGTTCATTGCCGTCAGTTCGAGCATTGAGCTTTCCGAGAAGTAGCGGCGGTCACCGGCATTCCATTCGTCGTGTTGCTCGATCAGAACAGCGCCGGCCAGGCGTAACAGTGCGGCCGGGTTGGGGAAGCACCCACGACGTCGGTGCGGCGTTTGATCTCCTTGTTGACCCGCTCCAAGGGGTTCGTCGACCAGATCTGTCGCCAGTGCCGTTGCGGGAATCCGGTGAAGGCCAGGAGGTCGTGGCGGGCGGGATCGAGCATCGCGGCGACCCTCGGGTGAGAACGCCCCAGCATCCGGGTGACCTCATCGAACTTGGTGTGGACGTGCTCGGCGTCCGGTTGGGCGAAGATCTTGCGGATGATCGAGGCGACCATCTCCTGGGAGCCTTTGGGCACGACGAGAGGTCATTGCGCATGAAATGCACCCGGCATCGTTGCCAGGCGGCACCTTGGAACACGGTAGCGATGGCTTTCGTCAGCCCACTGCGAGCGTCGGACATGAGCAACTGCACTCCGCCCAGGCCGCGGGTCTTTATCGTGCGGAGGAATTCCGCCCAGAAGGCTTCGTTCTCGGTGTCACCAACATCGAAGCCGAGAACTTCACGGCGTCCGTCCGCCGCAACCCCAACGGCCACGACGATCGCATGGGAGAGGATTCGATGGTTGACCCGGGCTTTGCAATAGGTGGCATCAAGGAAGACGTATGGGTAGTCGAGCGCGGCGAGGTCCCGATCGCGGAAGATGGCGATCTCCTCGTCCAGACCAGCGCAAATCCTTGACACCTCGGATTTGGAGATCCCGGCGTCGGCGCCGAGCGCTGTGACCAGATCATCGACCGTCCGGGTCGAGACGCCGTGCAGGTAGGCCTCCATCACCACCGCGAAGAGGGCCTGGTCGACACGGCGTCGCCTCTCCAACAGGGCCGGAAAGAACGTCCCGGCCCGTAGCTTGGGAATCTTCAACTCCAAATCTCCGGCCGTCGTGGTCAGTGTTCTCGGGCGTGAGCCGTTTCGTTGTGTGGTGCGTTCGCTGCTGCGTTCAAAAGGGGCGGCGCCGATGAAGGCGGTCGCTTCTGCATCGATCAGCTCCTGATAGAGCGTTTCGGTCGCGGACCGGACCCGATCGGTGACATCGGTCAGCTTAAGTTGAGCAAGCAGGTCGAGCAGGGCTCTCTCGTCAAGAGCCATCGTGGTTTGTGTCTTTCTGTGAGTAACTTTTGTCGGTTCTCACTGACCATCCCACGATGGCTCCTCACGTCGACGACGCGACGCTCGGAACCCGGGAAACTACACCACTACCTGGGACGCAACCGAATCGGGGCATGACCAGAATGAAACTTGCATGTAACCGTCGCTGTGCTCCTCGTGCCGCCCGCACCGGCCGCGTGAGTCCTTCGAAGTCGCGCGGACACCCTCGACTTTGGAGGAAAGAATCCGACTAAACTCGAATGTGGTTGGTTACCGACTACACGAGAAATTTGGGAAGAGATTCAAATGAAAGGTCTTAGATGAGCAACGAGGATGCCCTTAGAGCGGCGTTCGTCGCCGGACTAGGCATTGACCAAAACAGTGACTTCAATTCATTGACGTATCGCGGCATTGACGAATGGGATTCGGTTGCGCACATGCAGCTCATAAGTGAGATTGAAGACGCTTTTGGCGTAATGTTGGAAACCAATGACGTACTTGGTCTGAGCAGCTATTCAGCCGCAAAGGAGATCCTCAAAAAGTACGATGTGGACGCGTGAACCTTCTCGACCTCAGCGGTAAAGTCGCGTTGATCTCTGGCTCGTCACGAGGAATCGGGTGGGGAGCGGCAGAAATTCTCGCTGCCCACGGAGCAACCGTCGTAATTCACGGACACTCTGACATGTCAGTGATCGATGCGCGAGTAGTCGAGCTCAAGAATCGATTTGGAGGGGAACACACGGGGTTTCAGGCTGATAATCGCGACCCCAATGCTATCCGCGAAGTATTGCGCGGTATTTTCGCGCGCTACAAGCGCCTTGATGTGCTCGTAAACAATGCCGGCATTGTCGAGGACGGGATGATTGGGATGATCTCAGACGAGACCGTCGCACGCACCTTTGAGGTGAATACACTCGCGTCAATCCATTTTCTCCAAGCTGGTGCCCGATTAATGAAGCGCCACAAGTCAGGATCCATTATTAACATGGCTTCGATTGTTGGGGTCGACGGGAATGCCGGCCTCATGGTGTACTCATCCTCTAAGGCCGCATTGCTTGGCCTCACGAAATCTGCGGCGAAGGAGCTCGCACCTGAAGGGATCAGGGTGAACGCCATTGCCCCGGGATTCATCGATACTCAAATGGCGCGAGATATTCCGAAACCACTCTATGAAAAGAGGCTCGGGTCAGTTGGGATGGGCCGGATTGGTGATGTTGACGATGTTGCACGTGTTGTACTGTTCTTGGCGAGTGACCTCTCCAGCTACGTGACCGGTCAGATCATCGGTGTTAACGGGGGGATGGTGATCTGATGAATCTGCCTTTTTTGGATCGCAGGGGGGGGCAGATCGCCCTCATTGACGCCCATTCCGGAAAACGGTTGAGCTACGACGAGCTTCACGAGCTAGTTACGAGTCGGAGTGTGGCGCTCGGAATCAGTGGTGGCGTTGCCGTTATCTTGTGCCGAAATAGCGTCGAGACGATCATTGACTACCTTTCCGCGCTCACTGCAGGGTTAGCTGTTATTCCACTCGACGCCGAGATTGATTCAGCAAAACTAGCGCACATACTTGGTGAGTATTCGCCAGAATGGGTCCTGGGCACAACGTCCGAGAATCGGTATGAAGGCTTTACGCAGGTAGAAGTGGGGCGACTCGAGAGCAATCGGCGTGGGGCGCTCTCGCCGATTTGTGGTGATCTGGCAATACTGCTTTCAACTTCAGGCTCCACTGGCAGTCCAAAGATGGTGCGCTTGACGGCCGATAATATCGGTGCAAACACGCTTAGCATCAGTTCGAGCCTGAGGCTGACGGAAGAGGACCGGGCAATTACGACCATGCCGCTTCACTACAGTTATGGGCTATCGGTGTTAAACACTCACTTGTCCGTGGGTGCATCGATTGTGGTCAGCAACGCGAGTGTCGTTGACAAGGAGTTCTGGGCCGCGATAAAGGACTATTCCGTGACTTCTTTCGCTGGTGTGCCCTACACATTCGCGATGTTAAAGCGTCTCGGTTACTCTCCGGCGGACACGCCAACAGTGACGAAGGTCACGCAAGCCGGTGGCAAACTTGATTCCGACAGCATTGCCCATTTCAATGCATTGTTCCAGTCGAATGGAATTCAATTCTTTATTATGTACGGGCAAACAGAGGCTGGCCCGCGCATTTCGTGCCTCCCACCGGAACGACTAGATGAAAAGCTTGGATCGGCCGGTGTCGTTATGAGCGGTGGGCAGATTCATATAGGCAAAGTTGGCTCCCGGGGTGCCGTTGATGACACCGGCGAAATCATTTACGTTGGGCCCAACGTCATGCTTGGCTATGCCAGCTCGCGTGCTGATCTAACGTGCGATGACGTGAATAGGGGCGTGCTTCACACTGGTGACATTGGATATCTCGACGACGAGGGATTCCTTTTCATCACTGGCCGACTCAAGCGAATAGCAAAGCTGTTCGGGTCGAGAGTGAGCCTGGATGAGGTCGAAACGCTGTTGTCTTCTCTTGGCCCTGTTGCTGCGGTTGGCGGCGATGACAAACTTTACGTGCACCATCAATGCACTGATCTAGAAAGGGTGGCTGTGTCCCGGAAGGATGTTTCCTTAAAATTGCGGGTACCGTTGGCTTCTGTACATATGCACTTCGAAGCAGATTTTCCGGTATTACCTAACGGGAAAGTTGACTATAGAACACTTTCGGAGACGCATTCCCCAAAGGAGTAACGGTGATTTTTGACCAACTGACTGCCTTTCCACAGTTCTCTCTAGGTCAAACTGAGAAGGAGCGCTTATTGGGTTTGGCCCTCCAAGAACTGACAGAACTGCACAAAGAACACTCGCCTGAATATCGCCGAATGCTGGAAACTCATCCATTGCCTTCTGGTACGGGACTAGCCAGAGTGCCGTTTGTCCCAGTCAACATATTTAAGCAGCACCTTCTACGCAGCATTCCTGAGTCGGAAGTGTTCAAGATCATGACGTCAAGTGGCACCACTGGGCAGCAGGTTAGCCGCATCGTGCTGGACCGTGAGACCGCGGTTCGTCAGTCTACTGCTCTCACAAAGATCATGACTCATGTGCTTGGGCCGAGGCGTCTCCCAATGATCATCATCGATACGCCAAACGTCGTCAAGGACCGCAAGAAATTTAGCGCTCGCGGCGCCGGTGTATTGGGGATGATTCCGTACGGACGAAACCACTACTACGCCCTCAACGACGACATGGAACTCGACGTCGATGGATTGCTCACGTACCTCTCTGAACACGAAGGTGATCCGATTCTCATATTCGGATTCACCTTTATGGTCTGGAAGTACTTTTATCAACGGGTGCGCGAACTCGGCCTAGACCTCAGCGGCGCGGTGTTGATCCATAGCGGCGGGTGGAAGAAGCTGGTCGATGAGGCAGTCGATAATGCCGAGTTCAAGGCATCGATGCTTAGAGATATGGGCCTAAATCGAGTCCACAATTTCTATGGGATGGTTGAACAGGTTGGATCGATTTTCCTTGAGGCAAATGATGGATACTTGAGACCTCCGAATTACGCGGACGTTATTATTCGCGATCCGGACACATGGGCGCCTATGCCATTCGGGGAGGTTGGAGTCATCCAAGTACTGAGCGTGCTCCCCAAAAGCTACCCTGGCCATTCGATTCTCACGGAGGACCTCGGCATTGTGCATGGAATCGAAGGTCCTGACGGCGGATGGGCAGGGCATCGACTTGAAGTGATCGGTCGGGTACCTAAGGCTGAGTTGCGGGGATGTAGCGACACCCATGCAGAAGAAGTGCAGTTAGTATCGCCGTGACGAATTCAAACTTCAATCAGCATTCAGGGGAACATCTAGACTCTTCTTCAATTGTTCAGGTCCGCGTTCCAAGAGGGCCAGACCGCGAACTTGCCAATGTCATAGCGGCAGTCGTTGGCTCAGAAATGCTCTTGCCTTTCGATGACCTTCTAATTGACTATTGTGCCGAATTCTCGCGCACACTTGCGCGGAGCGCTCGCGGGTTCAGTGAGCTTCAGGCTCTTGCTTTTTGGATGCGTCGTGCAGAGCTAGTGCGAATGCGCGAAGACTTTCACGAATTGGCAACGGAGCGCACTGTACTTTTGCCGCGCGGCTTGGTGGTGCATATCCCCCCGGCCAATGTGGACACTATCTTCATTTACTCCTGGCTTCTGTCTTTGCTGTGTGGCAATCACAACATCGTGCGCTTATCGAGTCGGGCTACCGAACAGACCGACCTCATGATCAATGTCATCAATGAACTCGGAGAAGACGCGCGGTTTTCTCGAGTAACAGGTTCGACTGCAATGATCATGTACGGCCATGATGACATTACGACGGCAGAACTCTCGGAGCGCGCAGATCTCCGGGTAATTTGGGGTGGCGACGGGACCGTTCGCAATATCCGTCGTTCTCCTCTTAGCCCCCACGCGACCGACCTGACATTCCCCGATCGTGTTTCACTGGCAGCATTCGATGCCTCCAGCGTCGAAGGGCTTGGTGACATCGAGCTTTTTGACATGGCTGCGCGGTTCTATAACGACGCCTACTGGTTTGACCAAATGGGTTGCTCTAGCCCTCGCATGACCGTCTGGGTGGGAGATGGGGTTGTCGCGCAGCGTGCCTCTCAAAGATTCTTCCAGGCCTTATACGATGTCACGGTGAGCAAAGGTCTCCGTGTGGAGACAAGCGCGGCCCTGTCGAAGATCACTTATGGGTTTAGCGCGCCGATTACCCATGACGTCGGACGGGTCCGTAACTTCGGGAATCAGGTGCTGGTAATTGACAACAACGATCTTGAGCAGATGCCAGAGGAGTTTGTGGGCTCAGGGACGTTTCACAGTACAGTCGTACAATCTCTGCCAGACATTGCTCCAATGATCACGCGTCGCTATCAAACGTTGAGCCACTTTGGTTTCTCCTCGACGACGCTCCGAGATTTTGTACAGGTATTGGCCGGTCGTGGTGTTGACCGTCTTGTCCCGATCGGGCAGGCACTCACCTTCAATCGATTCTGGGATGGCAATGACCTTTTCCAGGCGCTTACACGCTACGTATACATCGACAATAGTCAGTCGTGAGAAATGGAAAGCGATTTCCACTTGGTGTGGGCATCGATATTGAAGAAGTCGCGCGTTGGCGGGAACCCAGTATTCGCTGGAGCGCACTATTCACAGATGACGAGCTTGCCTACTGCCGAGGCAAGGGCGACCCGGCGCTCCACTTTGCAGGATATTGGTGCCTGAAGGAGGCAGTATTTAAGGCGGTCGGGGGCTCGATGAGCATTTCTTTGCGAGATGTAACCATCAGTCATCGTGTGGATGGCGCGCCTCGCGTAATCATTCGGGGACAGGATGCCGAGGTCAGTGATCGATTGCTTGTGAGCGTTTCGCACAGCCCAACCACTGCTGTCGCTGTGGCCGTTCTGCTGAGCACGTAGGTTTCCATGCATCACCGAGATCATTGGAGTTGTGCGTGAAAAGGGAGTGTCAAGTAGTGGTGCGCCGGTGAACGACACGCCCGCTGGTCCGACCTGGGGGCTTGTCCGGCGAATTCTGGCGTTCGCCGGGTTGCCGTTCCTCTCCCTTGTCACGC
>OEIU01001716.1_pt1 | contig 13279 bp, 11 predicted proteins | sample 1539221 | NCBI WGS metagenome assembly OEIU01 (sample SAMN03792071, study PRJEB22550) | activated sludge metagenome | feature: wastewater treatment plant; material: activated sludge; isolation source: Wastewater treatment plant of a petroleum refinery complex | place: Argentina: Zarate | collected...
GACGGCGCCATCACCGGCGGCCGCAACTGGACGCAGCAGCAGCAAGGCTACGTCGCGCTGCGCAAGGCGTTCGATGAGGGAGCATGAGGATCATGTCGGAATCAACCACGTTCAGATGCGCGGAAGCCCGCCCGTTCCATCTCGCCGCCGTCGCGGGGCTGGCCTGCGCGTTCCTGATCGCGAAAGCCGCGCCGCTGACGCGCGATGTCGTCGCCGCCGTGATCGAACCGCTTTGCATGACCTCGGCGACGTCCCAAGACGTCGTCGAGCCGATCTCCTCGCACGCCCTGCCGAACGTGCCGGGCAAGCGCGTCACCGTGGTGCGCGTGTTCTACGGCCCGGGCGGCTTCACCCCACCGCACACTCATTCCGGCTCGGTGACGGCCTACATCACCAAGGGCGAGATCCGCTCCCAGCTCGGCGGCGGCCCGGTCGAGACCTTCAAGGTCGGCCAGTCCTTCTTCGAGCCGCCCGGCTCGACGCATATGGTCTCGGCCAATGCCAGCATGACGGAGCCCGCCGAATTGATCGCGGTGTTCGTCGCCGACGAAGGCGCGCAGTTAACGACGCTGTTGAAGCAGTGATTCGTCATGCGCGGGCTTGACCCGCGCATCCATCATCAAAAAGATTCTTCATCACGAGGGATGGATTGCCGGGTCAAGCCCGGCAATGACGAGTTGAACTCACACCGCCTTCACCTTCACCCGCAACCCGTCGCGCGGCTTCGGGATCGGCCACATCTGCCATTTCGGCTGATAGCCCGGCTCCAGCGACACTTCCAGGTTCTGCAGGAAATGCCGGGCAAAGGTCTTGGCCTGCATGTAGGCAAAATGCAGCCCGAGGCACATATGCGCGCCGCCGCCGAACGGCACCCAGGCGAAGCGATGGCGGTTGCGCTGCGCCTCTTCGGAGAAACGTAGCGGATCGAATTTTTCCGGATCGGGCCAGATCTCCGGCATGTGATGGGTATAGAGCGGATTGATGCCGACCAGCGTGCCGGCCGGAATCGCAAATCCCTTGAACGTGAAATCGCGCACGGCGCGGCGCGGGATCGACGGCACCGGGGGCTTCTTGCGCATCGCCTCCTTGAAGGCCATCTCCGTCAGCGGCATCTTTTCCAGATTGTCGAGGCTGGAGGGATCGTTGGCCTCGATGCCGAGCCCGCTGACCTCGTCGCGCAGCCGCTGCTGCCAATCTGGATTGGCGGCGAGTTCGCCGACGAACGAGGTCAGCGACGATGTCAGCGTGTCGTGCGCCGCCATCATTAGAAAACTCATGTGGTCGACGATGTCCTGGGTCGACAACAGCGCGCCGTCCTCATGAGTAGCGCGGCAGAGCTGCGAGAACAGATCCTCGCCGCCCTTGTCGCGCCGGATCGGTATCTGCTCGGAGAAATAGGCGACGATGCGCTTGCGCCCCTGCACGCCGCGCGCCATCTGCGTGAACGGCAACGGTGTCCGGATCGGCGTGACGGCGGCCGCCACCATGTCGACGAAGGCGCGGGTGATCTCGTCGACTTCGGGGCCGATATCGTCGCCGAGGAACGACGTTGCCGCAAGATCGAGTGTCAGCCGCTTCATCGCCGGATACACCAGCATCTCGCCCGGCGCCGCCTTCCATTGCGCCACCCGCGCGGCGATCCCCGTATCGAGCTGGGCCAGATAGGATTTCATCGGCCCCGACTTGAACGCGACCGACAGCGCGCGCCGGTGCAGCCGATGCTCCTCGAAATCGAGCAGCATTAGCCCGCGGGGAAACAGCCGGCCCAGCACGGTTTCCCAGCCATAGGTGGAAGAGAACTGCTTCTGCTGGTCGAACAGCAGCAGTTCGTTGGCCTCGGGTCCCAGCGCCGTGACGCTGGTCTCACCGAGGACGTGGCTGCGATAGACCGGTCCGTACTTGGCGGACATCCGCTCGACCTCGCCCTTGGGATCGGCAAGGATGTGAAGCGTGCGGCCGATGAACGGCCAGCCTTCCTCGCCCGGGATGTGCCGCAACGATTGCGGCTTCGGCGCGGTGGCGTAAGCGGGGGCAGCCATACTCTGCATCGACATGACAATTGCTCCACTCAGAAGCAGGACGCTCAATAAAAGTGGGTCCGCGCCGGACGTCGCCAAGGCGACGAAACTAGACCTTTGTGCGCGCGCTGCAAAGCCTCTCTGGCTGGCGCAATTCGCGCCACAAGGCCGCAAGGCCATGCTAGGTTCACGAAAATTTCAAACGCATTCCCTTACGCCTTCCGCTTCCTGCCGGTCCGTGTGGCGCGGCACCGCACGTCAATTACGCCTTTTCTATTGTGAACGAGGAATAGACCTGGTCCGGCTCCGACCAATATGGGCGCGAGATTTCCCAAGCGAGCTTCATTCTTGCCGATTGCACGACGCATTCGAACGGCTGCGGCGCGGAAACTTCGAGCCTGGAAATGATCGCGGCAGCGTCTTGCTCGTCGAACATTGCGGAGACGAAGGAAATCGCAAAATCGCAGAGAGTGCTGACAACTCTTGCGGTAGAGGCGGCATCGGCAGTCTTGCTGAATTTCATGTTTCGGATGGAGGTCTTGTCCCCTGAAAACGAGTACTCGACGGATTGAACAGGCGTGATGCGGTAATACTCGTCATAGTAGGAGATGGAGCGGGTTTGCCCTTCGGGTTTGAATTGGGAAGCTCCAAGCCTGAGGATCCTCCACTCGCTCGTCTGTCCCTTTTCGTTGACATAGTAATGTGTGAAATCGCGCAAGCCATGCTGCTTGAGGTGCCGGTCCAGGAACCCGATAATGTTGGCTGGATTCCACAGTCTGACGGCGGCCGGAGTCTCGGGTGAGTCAGGCTCTCTCCGCAGCGAGGCAATCTGATCCGATAATATCCGGTCGAACTCCTCGGTCGTCTTCGGTTCCTGGAGACGATAGATGATCCCCATCAGCGTCGCCAAACGCAGATCGGCCGCGAATTCTTCACGCGATTTTTCCACAGCGTGCTTCCACACGACCGGATACCTTGGATTGGTCTGCTGTCGTCCGTAGGTTGGCCGGCTATAACCGTGGTCGAATTCGCGTGCGTACTGGAGCTCCGAGTACCTGAACTTGCCGAGCATGAACATCACGAGTTCGTAGACGAACATCGGGATAAACAACGGAACGAAAGCGGCGATCCAGACAATTTTGAGAACCAGGCCGCGGCCCTTAAGCGCTGCTATCATTGGCAACATTCCCATCGCATGGGGACCCGTCTTCCTCGCGGGCTGGAGACGGCCGCCTGCCACCAAAGGCCTACACCATCGCGGTTAACGGGAAGGATGCGTGGGCGACGGCGGCGCGAGCGATTTTCGCGGCATTCCCAAACGACAATGCCCGGGGCGTCTAGCGCGAAGACGCGCTTCGCGCTTTTGCCCGGGCATGTCTCATTGATCGAGCGTGCGTCGGGCGCTCACGCCTTGCGCTTCGCCGCTTCCTTTTGCAGGTCGGGTGCATTCGCCGTGGCGATCGGGATGCGGCCCGGTCCGGTATCCGCCAGCGCAGCGGCGGCCTTCTCGTTGCCGAGGATCTTCGCCATCACGGCTTCCCCGGCCCGCTCGAACACGGCGCGGTTCTCGATCACGAATTTTTGCGACTTGCGCAGGCTGTCGATGTAGCCGTTGATCTCCGGCACCACGTAGCGGGCGACAAGGTCCCAGCTGCGGCGCGTCGCCTCAATGTTAGCCCAGTCATGCGCGAAGCCGATGACCGCGCCTATGCCGCCCGACATCTTCATGACGTTCTTGATCAGCTGCACGAGGTCGTCGGGTGTTCCAATGGCGGAAGCCGCGCCATCGACAAACGCCGTCTGATCGACGGCCTCGTCGGGCGATTTGAACGCGGTCACGCCGGGCCGCATCAACGTGCCGACGTTGTACTCATTGTGCCAGCGCATCAGCCCCTCGCGGGCTTCGCGCCGAGCCTGCTCGCGGGTCTCGGCGATGTGCCAGGACAGCAGCACGCGCCAGTTGGCGCGACTGACCGTGGTGCCGGCCTTCTTGGCCGCGTCTTCCGCGAACTCCCATTGCTGCGCCAGCGACATCAGGCCCTTCGACGACATCGAGCCGAGCGAGATGATGCCGATGCCGTACTTGCCGGCCATCGTCATGCCCGACGGCGAGATCATCGAAGCGACCACGCATTCCATCTCTTCCTGCATGGGCAGGATCTGCAGCGCGGCGTCGTTCATCGTGAACCAGTCGCTCCTGGCGGTAACGCGCTCGCCGGCGAACAGGCGGCGGATGATCGCGAGCGCTTCGTCCTGGCGGTCGCGTTGCGTCATCGGATCGATGCCGAGCGTGTGCGCGTCGGAAGCGAGCGCGCCGGGGCCGGAGCCGAAGATGGCGCGGCCGCCGGTCATGTGGTCGAGCTGCACCATGCGCTGCGCGACGTTGTAGGGATGGTGATAGGGCAGCGAGACCACGCCGGTGCCGAGCTTGATCCGCTTGGTGCGCTCGCCGGCGGCAGCCAGGAACATCTCTGGCGAGGCGATCATCTCCCAGCCGGAAGAGTGGTGCTCGCCGCACCAGAACTCGTCGTAGCCGAGATCGTCGAGCTGCTGCACGAAGTCGAGGTCCCTGCGGAATTGCAGCATCGGATGCTCGCCGATCGGATGATGCGGGGCGAGGAAAGCTCCGAATTTCAGGCGCGCCATGGGGTGTTTTCTCCGGAAACGATTGTTATTTTCGGACGCCAACCTACGGGGTGAGGGCGCTCAAGGCAATCGCGCCCACCGTGCCTGGATGCATGGTTGGCGTGCACCGGCGCCGCATGCCGTTAGCCGGAATTCGCCGTAGCGGGTGAACGCAATTGTGTCGCATCCCGTTTCATCAAGCCGGGCATGACGAAGGAGAGCGCGCCCGATTCGCGTCCACTACCGGCTCATCCTGTTCCACGCGTCCAGCCCGGCGATCTTGTAGGCTTCCGCCAGCGTCGGATAGTTGAACGTATTCTGAATGAAATAGTCGATGGTGCCCTTCAGGTTCAGCACCGCTTGGCCGATATGGATCAGTTCGGTGGCGCCTTCGCCCAGGATGTGGACGCCGAGCAGCCGCCGCGTCCTGGTCGAGAAGATCATCTTCATCATGCCGCTGTTCAGCCCCATGATGTGGCCGCGCGAGGTTTCGCGGAAGCGCGCGATGCCGACTTCGTAGGGAATGCCGCGCGTTCGCACCTCCTCTTCGGTGAGTCCCGTGGTCGAAATCTCCGGCACCGAATAGATGCCGTAGGGAAAGAATTCCGGCGGCGCCAGTGGCTCCATGCCGAGCGCATGACAGGCGGCAACGCGGCCCTGTTCCATTGAGGTGGAAGCCAGGCTCGGAAACCCGATCACATCGCCGGCGGCGTAGATATGCGGCACGCAGGTCTGCAGCGTCACCGGATCGACCTTGATGCGGCCGCGATGATCCACCTCGATGCCGGCCGCGCCGAGATTGAGCCGGTCGGTGGCGCCGACCCGGCCGGCGGCGAACAGCAGCATCTCCGTCACGGCGGCGCGGCCGTCGGCCAGCTTGACGTGAATGGCGCCGTTCGGCGTATGCTCGATCGACGTCACCGCCGAGCCAAGCCGCACCGAGACGTTGCGGTCGCGCAGCTCGTGCATGAACTCCTCGATCAGCTCCTTGTCGATGAAATCGAGAAAACTCGGCCGCGGCTCGATCAGCGTCACCGCGACATCGAGCGCGGAGAAGATGGTGGCGTATTCGACCCCGATCACGCCGGCGCCGATCACGGCGAGACTGCGCGGCAGCTTCGGCAGGTCGATGATCTCGTCGCTGTCGAACACCGTCTTGCCGTCGAACGGCACATAGTCGGGGCGGAACGGGTTGGTGCCGCAGGCGATCAGGATGTTGGCGGCGGTGACCAGCTTGGTCTCGCCCGGCGCGGAGGTAATCTCGATCTGGTGCGGCCCGGCAAAGCGCGCTTCGCCCGCCGCGGTGCGCACGAGGTTGCGGCTGAACTGATGCTCCAGCACTTCCACCTCGTGGTCGAGCGTCTTCTGCAGCCGCGTGATCAGGTCGTTGGCCGCGATCTCCTGCTTGACCCGGTAGGAGCGGCCGTAGAAGCCGCGCTCGCGCCAGCCGGACAGGTTGAGTACAGTTTCGCGCAGGGTCTTCGAGGGGATGGTGCCGGTGTGTACCGACACGCCGCCGACCCGGCGGCCTTTCTCCACCACCAGCACGGATTTACCGAGCTTGGCAAATTGGATGGCGGCCCGGCGGCCGGAAGGGCCGGAGCCGATCACCAGCATATCGTAATCGTACATAAGCGGTCCCGAACGCCTGAAGGTCCTGAAATCGAGGTGCAAGCCGGCCTGATCGCCATGCAGCAATCGGGCCACAAGTCCCGCGACTCTCTTCCCTTACCTCGGGGGTAATCGCCGGGATGACCGGAAATCCGTAGATCGGGGATACAACAGATTTCCGACAAGGCCGCGCCCATGCACCAGATGGTCAAACCCGAGGCCGACACCAGCCGCCGCTGGTGGGTGCTGGCGACCGTGGTCGCCGCGCAATTCATGTTCGGGGTCGATGCCTTCATCGTCAACGTCGCCATCCCCACCATCGCTTCCGAACTCAACGCCAGTGCGGCGCAGATCGAGGCCGTGATCGCCATCTACCTGATCGCCTATGCCACGCTGGTCGTCTCCGGCGGCCGGCTCGGCGATATCTACGGCACCAAACATGTCTTCATCGTCGGCGTGCTCGGCTTCACCGTCACTTCGCTGTGGTGCGGTCTCGCGCAATCCGGCCTCGAATTGATCCTGGCGCGGCTGGCGCAAGGCGCCACCGCAGCGCTGATGGTGCCGCAGGTGCTGGCGACGCTGCACCTGTTGTTCTCGGATTCGTCGCGGGCCCGCGCCTTTGCGATCTATGGCATCGTGCTGGGGCTTGCCGGCGCCGCAGGCTTTGCCCTTGGCGGCGTGCTGGTGACGCTCGATTTCGCCGGCCTCGGCTGGCGTAGCGTGTTCTTCGTCAACGTGCCGTTTGGGCTGCTGATCGCCGCAGTCGCGCTTCGCATCATGCCGTCGATGCCGCCCCGACCGGGCACGCGGCTCGATATCGCAGGCGCCGTCGTGCTGTTCGCCGGCCTGCTGTGCCTGATCAGCCCGCTGCTGTTCGGCCACGACGTGCAGTGGGCGCCGTGGCTATGGCTGGTGATGGCGTCGGGCGTGGCGATTCTCGCCGCTTTCCTCCGACTCGAGCGCGCCGTTCACGCCCGCGGCGGCATGCCGCTGATCGACCTGTCGCTGCTGTCGGACCGCGCCTTCATGCGCGGACTCGGCGCCGCCTTCTTTTTCTTCTTCGCCAATCTCTCGTTCTATCTGGTCATGACCATGTTCATGCAGAAGGCGCTGCAGATTCCGCCGCTGCAGGCCGGCCTCGTCTTCCTGCCGCTCGCGCTGGCCTTCGTCGTCGCCTCCCGCCACAGCGGCGCACGCGCCAGACATCGCGGCACGCTGGTGCTGCTCGAAGGCTGCGTGCTGCAGCTCATCGGCCTTGCGGTACTGATTGCCGCAATCGCGTGCATCGAAGCGCCGTCCGCAACTGTGTTGGCGCTGCTGCTCACGGTGTTCGGCTACGGCCAGGGCCTCGTGATGGCACCCCTGTCGAGCGCGGTGCTTGCGAGCGTCAAGCCGGCAAATGCCGGCTCGGCGTCCGGCATGTACGGCACTACAGCGCAAATCGCCAATGCCGCGGGCGTGGCCGCTGTCGGAGCCGCATTCTTCGCCGCCGAATCCGCCTATTCGCCGCGCGCGGCACTGTTCATTTCCGCGTCACTGTTTGCCCTCGCGATTGTGACATCAATCGCATTTCTGTCATGGATGCGTCGCGTATCCGCCTGATGCGAAATTAACTCAGTTGCCTGCTTTTCGCTGGGGATCGACAGCACACGGTCTTTTTATTTTGCACTGCAGCAACTATCTGTTTGGGATGGCGTTGTCACCGCGCCCCAGGAGCTGCAATTGTCTTTCGCCAAAAATGTCGAATTTCTGCGTCAGGTTTCGAAGCTGAACCATCTCAACGGTTTCGGACTCTATGGCCGCAGCAAGGCACGCGTGCCGCACAGCCCGCTGGTGCGCGTCAAGGAGTTCGGCGACAATCCCGGCGCGCTGAAGATGTATTCCTACGTGCCGGCGAATTTGCCGCGCAAGCCCGCGCTGGTCGTGGTGCTGCACGGCTGCGGCCAGACCGCCGCGGCCTACGATTTCGGCGCCGGCTGGTCGACGCTGGCCAAGCGCTACGGCTTTGCGCTCGTCATGCCGGAGCAGCGCTCCGCCAACAACGCCAACACCTGCTTCAACTGGTTCAATCCGGAAGACGTGGCGCGCGACAGCGGTGAGGCCGCCTCGATCAGGCAGATGATCGCAAAGATGGTGGCCGATCACGGCGTCAATCCGCGCCGTATCTTCATCACCGGCCTGTCCGCCGGCGGTGCGATGACGACGGTGATGCTCGCTGCCTATCCGGAACTGTTCGCCGCCGGCGCCGTCATCGCCGGCCTGCCGTTCGGTGTCGCCGGCAATGTCCGCGACGCGCTGGGCGCCATGATGCAATCGCAGCCGCGCCCCGCGCGCGAGCTTGGCGACCTCGTGCGCGGCGCTTCTCAGCACCGTGGCCCCTGGCCGAAACTGTCGGTGTGGCACGGCACCGCCGATCGCACCGTGCATCCTGCCAATGCCGGCGAGATCGTCAAGCAATGGCTCGACCTGCACGGTCTCGACGAAGCGCCGATGTCGGAGACGATGGTAGACGGCTATCCGCGCCAGGTCTGGTGGAATGACAACGGCGAGAGCGTGGTCGAATCCTTTGCGATCACCGACATGGCTCACGGCACCCCGCTCGGCCTCGCCGGCAATGACGAAGCCTACGGCGCCGAAGGGGCGTTCCTGATCGAGGCGGGCATCTCTTCCTCGTATCACATCGCGAATTTCTTCGGCCTGACCGGGCGTGTGCGCCAGAAGGCCGACGCGAAAGAGGTGATGGCCGCGGCGGCCCGCGAGCGCGCCAAGCCGTTCCCGAAGGTGGCGCCGGTGACGCTGACGGCCCCTAATATTTCCACCACGCTGTGGCCGCGCACGCCGCCGGCCGATCGCGGTGGGCCCCAGGAGCCGCGCCGCCGGGATTTCGATATCGGCGACGTCATCAACCGCGCACTGACCGCGGCGGGATTGAAGAAGTAGGCGTCAGCCGACCGGTGCGCCCGGCTGCGCCGCATGGCGGTCGCGGTCCGGATACCATCCCGTGAACTTGATGGCGCCGACCAGCGCAAGCACGGTCGCGATGATGCCGAACCGCGGCGGTGCGTCGGACGTCAGCAGCACGCAGTCGGCGGCCACCATCACGGCGAATGCCAGTGCCCAGACCGCCGTGATCACGTCATTGGTGCGCAGGAATTCCGGGGAAGCCCACAACTCCTTCGACACTGCTCACGCGCATATTGCAACGTGAAGGGCTTTCGAATTGCGAGCGAGACCAGCACGATCAGCAGCAAGCCGGCATCGACGATAAGCCGAACGCCCATGATCGACCATGTGGGCCGGATCAGCAGCGCGCAAAGCACCAGGACGCCGAACAGCAGGGCCGTTCCGATTTCGAGCAGCTTCGGCGCGCGGTTCGGGCTCAGCGCCCGCGGCTTTCCGTATCGTTCAAGCTCACCAAGAGACCCTACATCTCCCCCGTCAAAAACGGATTCGTCATCCGCTCCTGACCGATGCTCGAACCGGCGCCGTGACCGCAGACGAAGCCGACATCGTCGCCGAGCGGCAGCAGCTTGGTCTTGATCGAGTTGATCAGCTCGGCATGGCTGCCGCCGGGCAGGTCGGTGCGGCCGACCGAGCCGGCGAACAGGACGTCGCCAACATGGGCGAAGCGCAGCTCCTTGTTGAAGAACACCACGCTGCCGGGCGAATGGCCGGGGCAGTGGTAGATGTCGAAGGTGAGTTCGCCGACCTGGACCTGTTCGCCCTCGTCGAGCCAGCGGTCGGGCCCGAAATTGCGCACGCCGGTCATGCCGAAGCGCTCTCCGCTGGAGACGACGTTGTCGAGCAGATATTTGTCGGCGATGTGCGGCCCCTCGATCTTGACGCCGAGCGCGTCGCGCAGTTCCGCGGCGCCGCCGACATGGTCGATATGGCCGTGCGTGATCCAGATTTTTTCGACCGTGACGCCGGTCTGCTTGATCGCCTCCTGGATTTTCGGCACGTCGCCGCCGGGGTCGATGACGACGGCCCTTTTGGTAGCCTCGCACCAGATGATGGTGCAGTTCTGCTCGAACAGCGTGACGGGCACGATGATCGCGCCGGCCTTGGCCTTGGTCTCGGTTTTCTCGTCCATGGCGGGCACCTTATTCGACACCGGGTGGCGGTCAACCCGCCGGAACCGGCCTGAAGCCGGCCGGGGTTCATGATAGACTTGCAGCAACCGGTATCTAATGGCTGGTCGCGGAAATCGCACCCGGCTGCCGGCCGTTTTTAGCGGAATGCGTGTCTTATGAACCAGGCCTCCAAATCGCCGCTCGGCGGGACCAGGACCACCGCGCGGGCGTTCTTCGTCGCCGACCGCATCAACACGTCGGGCCTGGAGCGCGGCGACGTGCTCGCCACCACGCCGCTGACTTTCCGCGTCAACGACAACGGCGTCGCCGTGCTGTTCCGCTATGGCGTCGTCGTGCTGATCGGCCTCAACGCGCTGGAGGAGGACGAATTCCTGCGCAGCCTAGAATCGCGGATGACGCGACCGCTGGCGCGCCGCGACGAGGAGAGCGCATCGATCGAACTGGCCACCGACAAGGACGACCAGATTCCGCCCGGCGGCCCGGTCTGCCTGCAAAGCCTGTCGCCGGAGCGGCTGATCCTGATCGCGGAGGTGCTGGCCAAGAGCGTGGTGCTGGCCCGACACGAGCGCGAGGTCGCCGCGGTGTTCGACACCACCGAGCCGTTCGCACGCGAGCTGGCGCAGAGCGGCCGGATGAGCGGCGGCCGCACCGCCATCCTCAAGCACATCGGCAACGCGCTGTCGGTGCGCCACCGCGTCACCGGCCCGGTCGAGGTGTCCGACAAGCCCGACATCCTCTGGGACAAACCGCATCTCGAACGGCTCTATGCGCGGCTGGAAGACGAATACGAGATCAGGGAGCGCGCCGAATCGCTCAATGCCAAGCTCGCCGTGATCGCCGAAAGCGCGCAGGTGATGACAGACATCATCGAAACCCGCCGCTCGCTGCGGCTGGAGCTGATCATCGTGTTTCTGATCCTGTTCGAGGTCATCATCACCGTTTACCAGCTCGCCACCGGCGGCCGGCACTAAAGCGCGATGAGATTAGGATAAATCGTCATCGCGCTTTAGGTTGTTTGAGCATGATCTTTTCGGAAAACCGCCGCACACTTTTTCGGATCATGCTTTAGCGCGCGATGGTGGGCGTCACTCTTCCGACGAGCCTTCGCCCTTCGTGGCCGACCGCGCCGCCAGCCGCCGCAGCGCCACCAGTTCGCGCTGCCATTGCATCCGCGGCTTGGCCGGAAAGCCGCCCCAGTATTGGCCGGCGGGAATATCCTCGTAAACGGTCGAGCGCGAGGCCGTGATCGCATCCTTGCCGACGGTGATGTGCGGAATGATCCCGGTGCGCGGGCCGAGCACGACGCCGTCTTCCAGCGTGACGCTGCCGCTCAGTCCGCATTGCGCCACGATGATGCAGTTGCGGCCGACCACGCAATTGTGGCCGATCTGGCAGAGATTATCGATCTTGGTGCCTTCGCCGATGATGGTGTCGCGGATGCCGCCGCGGTCGATGCGGGTGCCCGAGCCGATCTCGACATCGCTGTGAATGACGACCCGCCCGACCTGCGGAATCTTGGTGTGCCGCTCCGCGGTCCGGACATAGCCGTAGCCGTCCTGACCGATGCCGCAGCCGGCGTGAACGATGACGCGGTCGCCGAGGCAGGCATGCGTCACCGCGCAATGCGGGCCGATCGCGCAATCCTCGCCGACCTGCACGCCCGGCCCGATCACGGCATGGGCGCAGATCACCGAGCCGGCGCCGATCCTCGCCGACGGCCCGACCACCGCGAACGGATCGATCGTGACATTGCTGCCGAGCTGCGCGGACGGATGCACCATGGCCGCCGGCGAAACGCCGGTCTCGCCGAACACCGAAGTGGGCCGCAGCGCGCCACTATAGAGCTTGCGCGCCACCGTCACGAAGGCGTCATAGGGCTTGCGCGTCCGCAACACCGCAACGCCCCTGGGCGCTAGCGCGGCATAGCGCTCGTTGGTCAGCACCACCGCGGCCTGGGTGGCCTTCAGCGAGGGCACGAACTTGTTCTCGGCGACGAAGCTGAGGTCATCGGCGCCGGCCTGGTCGATCGGCGCGATGTTGGTCACCCGGCGCGCCAGGTCGGCCCCCTCGCAGGGCTCGGCTCCGGTCAACGCTGCAATATCGGCCACGCTTAAATCTGCGGCGCGTGGAAAAAACATGAACTCGGTCACGAGAATTGCCCCCAACAGGCAACACCACGATACCCCGCCGGACGACGTTTCCCAAGCTGAATCCGGCCATCGGCCGGTGAAAGCGCTTGGGACGCCGCTTGGGCCAAGCGGTGCCGCAATTCGGATCGAACCATTTGGCTGCTTCCGCGTTGCCTCGCGGCGCCAAATTCCAGGGGGCAGTTTTCAGAATGGATCAGGATAGCGGCGCCTGGTGGCGTAACGGCATTTTCTATCAGGTGTATCCGCGCTCGTTTCAGGATTCCGATGGCGACGGCGTCGGGGATATCGGAGGCATCATCCGCCGGCTGCCCTATCTGAAAAGCCTCGGTATCGACGCCATCTGGCTGTCGCCGATCTTCCCCTCGCCAATGGCCGATTTCGGCTACGACATTTCGGATTATGTCGGCATCGACCCGCTGTTCGGATCGATGGAAGATTTCGACGCGCTGGTCGAGGCCGTGCACCTGCGCGGCCTGAAACTGATCCTCGACCTGGTGCCGAACCACACCTCCGACCGCCATCCCTGGTTCGTCGAAAGCCGCGCCTCCCGCGATAACCCCAAGCGCGACTGGTACATCTGGCGCGATGCCAAAGAAGATGGCGGCCCGCCCAACAACTGGCTGTCCGAGTTCGGCGGTCCCGCCTGGCAGCGCGACGACGCTAGCGGGCAATATTACTACCACGCCTTCCTGAAGGAGCAGCCGGACCTCAACTGGCGCAATCCGGAAGTGCGCCAGGCTATCTTCGACGTGATGCGGTTCTGGCTCAATAAGGGCGTCGA
>OEIU01001717.1_pt1 | contig 13276 bp, 10 predicted proteins | sample 1539221 | NCBI WGS metagenome assembly OEIU01 (sample SAMN03792071, study PRJEB22550) | activated sludge metagenome | feature: wastewater treatment plant; material: activated sludge; isolation source: Wastewater treatment plant of a petroleum refinery complex | place: Argentina: Zarate | collected...
CTCAGCCCGGCGCGTTCCTGCAGCCGTCGCACCAGCGGCATGCCCATCGCTGCGCCGGCGGTCCACACGCCGCCCCCGGTCATCGAGCGATCGATTTCGGTGCCGAGGCACAGCGCGCTTTCGGCCACGAGCTTGCAGGTCGAGCCGTAGCCGGGGTCGCGGTCGCCCTTGACCGTCGCGCGCAGCCGCTGCCCCTTTTCCGTGTCGCCGATGAACGCCACCTCGTAGCGGCCGCTCTCGCGCTGCTGCGGCGTGGGCCCCTGGCCGGGCTTCGGCAACGCAAAGCGGCGCAGCAGTTCGCGCGTGGGGCCCCAGCCGAGGAGCGCCATCTGCACCCGCGAATTGCGCGCCAGCGCTCGTGCACGGCGCGCGCCGCGCTCGCCGTCGCCGGTCAGGATGCGCTCGTCGTAGACGAAGTCGCGACCCCAGGGATGACCGCGCAGCGCGTTCGTGCGGTGGACGTTCTTGGTGTTGATCGCCGCCATCACGAATGGAGCGGTCCAGGACTGCGCCGCGTCGTCGTAGGCCGCGGAGTCGCCCTCGGGCTGTGCCGGGCCGCGGAACCCGGGCGTCAGCGCGAACGGGTCGGCCATGGCGCGCGCCAGATCGCGGTCCCGCCTCGCCGCTTCGATGCTCGCCAGCGCGCTGGCGATCGTGCCGCCGGAGAAGGTGCCCTTCATGACGCGCACACGGCCGCGCACGCGCGTGAGCGGCGCGCCGAAGCGGCGCATCGCTTCGTCCTGCAGGAACAGCACGCCGAGGTCGAACGGAATCGAATCGAAGCCGCACGAGAACACGATGCGCGCGCCGCTGGCCCGGGCGGGCGCGTCGTACTGCGCGATCATCCGCGCCATCCAGCCCGGTTCGCCGCAGAGGTCGACGTAGTCGGTACCTGCCTGCGCGCACGCGCGGACGAGTGGCTCGCCGTGCAGCTGATAAGGCCCGACCGTGCTGAGCACCGCGCCGGCCCGCGACACCAGCGCCGCCAGCGCCGCAGGGTCCGACGCATCGGCCTGCAGCAGTGGCAACGCCTGCGGCGCGCCGATGTCGCGACGCGTGGCCGCCAGCTTGTCCGGGTTGCGCCCGGCCATGGCCCAGGTCAGCGCGCCGCCGACGCCATGGGTCTCGAGCAGGTACTGCGCCACGAGCCGGCCGGTGAAGCCGGTGGCGCCGAAGACGATCAGGTCGAATTCTCTCTTCATGGCGCATCGTCGCACGCTTTGCCGGCGCGCCCACGGACGGTGCATCGGAGACGCGACTGCGGCCGGATGGCGGCTGTCGGTGCCGAATGCGCGGCGGGCTGGAGCATCGCTCCTGATCGGTCTATGCTCGGTGATCCGTGTCCTACACTTGGGCGCCTCGCGGGCGCCGGAGAGGCCCCCGATGGCGATGTTCAAGGCCCAGTACGAGCAGCGCGGCCCGGTGCCGCAGGACGTGATCCGCGCCGTGCCGCTCGAGTTGCCCCCGCCGGCTGCCGGTCAAGCGCTGGTGGCCATGTTGGCTTCTCCGATCAATCCTTCGAACCTGCTCACGCTGACCGGCGAGTACGGCGTGCTGCCTCCGCTGCCAGCAATCGGCGGCAGCGAAGGCGTGGGCCGAATTGCCGAGCTGGGCCAGGACGTCAGCGGCTTGTCCGTCGGACAGTTGGTGCTGCTGCCGCGCGGCAGCGGGACCTGGGTCACGCACCTGCTGGCCGAGGCGAGCGCGCTGGTCCCGCTGCCCGAGGCGGCCGACCCGCTGCAACTGGCCATGCTCACGGTCAATCCGCCCACGGCGGCGCTCATGCTCAGCGAGTTCGTGCCGCTGGCTTCGGGCGACTGGGTGATCCAGAACGTCGCCAACTCGGGCGTCGGCGGATACCTGATGCAGTTGGCCAGGCGGCGTGGCCTTCGCACCGTCAATCTGGTTCGGCGTGAGTCGGCCGTCGCGGCGACGAAGGCACAGGGTGGCGACGTCGTGCTGGTCGATGGCGAAGGCCTTGCCCAGCGCGTCAGGGAAGCCACTGGCGGCGCGGAGATCCGGCTGGGTATCGACGCGGTGGGCGGCTCGGCGACCGACCGGCTGGCGCAGTGTCTTTCCGAAGGCGGCACGCTGGTCAACTACGGGATGATGAGCGGCGAACCTTGCAGGGTGGCGCCCAGTTCCCTGATATTCCGCGGCATCACGCTGCGGGGCTTCTGGCTCGTGAAGTGGTTCCGTGAGGCAAGCCGCGACGCCCAGCGCGCGCTATACGGGGAGCTGGCCCAAATGGTGGCCAGCGGTGTGCTGCACGCCCGCGTCCATGCGACCTTCCCGGTTCAGAAGATCCGGGAAGCGGTGGCCGCCGCCAACGGCGGCGAACGCGACGGCAAGATCCTGGTCACCGGAGGCGCGGCCTGACTCCTCGCGAGGCATCAACCAACCTGTCAGGAAGCGCGATGCACGGACGCGCATGTCACCTGCGAAGGCCAGAGCTTACCGCCGACGCGGATCAATCCGCCGAAGACCAGCGGTCAATCTGAGCTGGAAAAGGCGGAGCGGCCCAGACCCGGAATCGATCGTCTGGCTCTCCGAAGTATCTGGGGTTGGCTGGACGCCGGTCCACCGGCCTTCAGGTCTTGCGCGGCAGGACGGTCAACACGCGCACGATGAACGAGTGCAGCTCCGTCATGTAGCTATGCAGGAACCGCTTCGTGCCTGCGTTCGTGACCTCTCCGTCGGCCGTGATGAGGCCGGGCTTGAACTGGATGTACGCCTCGACCTGGTTCATCAGCGGCGAATTGCAGAAGCAAAGGACGCCGCGCAGGCTTTGCTGCGCTACCGCGGTGCCGATGGCGCCGGGCGAGGTACCGATGACGGCCGAAGGTTTCTGCGCGAAGGCGTTCTGGCCCCATGGCCGGCTGGCCCAGTCGATCGCGTTCTTCAGGCCGCCCGGGATCGAGCGGTTGTACTCGGGCGTGACGAAGAGCACCGCATCGACATCGGCAATCGCCTGCTTGAAGGCGCGCGCCACCGGCGGATAGTCCGGGTCGTAGTCGGGGCTGTAGAGCGGCAGGTCCCTGATCGGGATCTCGCGCAACACCAGCTCGGGCGGCGCCAGCTTCACCAGCGCCTGGGCGAGCAGCCGGTTGATCGACGTCGAGGACAGGCTGCCGACGAAATATCCTACCTGGTAGGTGACCATGGCGTGCTCCCGGGAAGTTCAGAGAGGGTGTTCGAATGCTGCGCCGCGGCGCTGCAGCACCGGGGTATCGTGCCGCAGCCCTCGCTCCTCGTCGCGGCACACCTGAGCTCAGGCGCGCTGATCGACTTCCTGTTCGATGCGTCTCGGATGCGTGCCTGGCCAGCCTGAACGCAGAACGCCCCGCCACTGCGCCTAAGGGGCAGAAGAACTTGGCACGACCAGCGGGGCCGGCGGAGTCGCCGCACGACGCCGGACCAACGCCATGGCTGCTCAGGCACGCGGGGCCGCGAATGCCGCCGCAATCCACATCGCATCTTGATGAAGTCTTGATACCCACGCCCCGAATCTTGGCAACGTCTTTACGCTGCCCGTGCGAGCATCTGTCGGCACGAATCGGAGGACGCATGGACATCGTCTACCTCATCGCAGCGGTCGCCTTCTGGGCAGCCGCCGTCGCACTCGCGTTCGGATGCGAGCGACTCCAGCGCCACAAGGTGAAGCCATGACGGTCTGGGACATCGCCGGCGGCCTGCTCGCCATCGGGCTGCTGGTCTACCTCGTCGCCGTGTTGCTGCGGCCGGAGGACTTCTCGTGAACGCGCCCGCCTGGATGCAATTGCTCGCCTATCTGGCGATCCTGCTGCTGCTGGCGTGGCCACTGGGGCGGGCGATGGAGGCGGTGATGCAAGGCCGCTTCGCCCTCGGCCGGCGTGTCGAGGCCTTCCTGTTCAGCCTGGCGGGCGTCGATGCCGAACGCGAACAGCACTGGCTGCCCTATGCGGTGGGCCTGCTGGTTTTCAACGGGCTGGGCGTGCTCACGACTTATGCGCTGCAGCGGCTTCAGGCCGTTCTGCCCTTGAACCCGCAGGCCATGTCCGCGGTGTCGCCAGACTCGGCTTTCAACACTGCCATCAGCTTCGTCACCAACACCAACTGGCAGGGCTACGGCGGCGAGTCGACGATGAGCTACCTGACGCAGATGCTCGCGCTTGCGGTGCAGAACTTCCTGTCGGCCGCTACCGGCATCGTCGTCGTGGTCGCGCTGGTTCGGGGCTTCGCGCGCCACTCGGCGCAGGCCATCGGCAACGTCTGGGTCGACCTGACCCGCGCGACGCTGTGGATCCTGCTACCGCTGTCATCGGTGTTCGCGCTGGTGCTGGCCGGACAGGGCGTCATCCAGAACCTGAAGCCTTACCAGGACGTGCAAACCGTGGAAGCCGTCACCTGGCAGCAACCCAGGCTCGCTGCTGACGGCCAGCCCGTCAAGGACGACAAGGGTCGGCCGGTGCTGGAAGACAGGACCTCGTCGACGCAGTCCATCGCGATGGGCCCAGTCGCCTCGCAGTTGGCGATCAAGTTGATCGGCACCAACGGCGGCGGATTCTTCAACGCCAACTCAGCGCATCCGTACGAGAACCCGACCGCCGTGACGAACTTCATGCAGATGCTGTCGATCTTCCTGATCCCGGCAGCGCTGTGCTTCGTGTTTGGCCGCATGGTCGGCGACCTGCGCCAGGGCTGGGCGGTGCTCGCTGCGATGACGCTGGTGTTCGTCGTCGCCGTGATAGCCGCCACCGTTGCGGAGCAGCAGGCCAACCCGGCGCTGACGGCGCTGGGCGTCGATCCGTTCGGCGGCAACATGGAAGGCAAGGAGGTGCGCTTCGGCATCAACGCCTCCGCGCTGTTCGCGACCATCACCACAGCGGCCAGCTGCGGCGCCGTGAACGCGATGCATGACAGCTTCATGCCGCTGGGCGGCGCGGTGCCGCTCGTGATGATCCAGCTGGGCGAGGTGATCTTCGGTGGCGTCGGCTCCGGCCTGTACGGCATGCTGGTATTCGCGATCCTGGCAGTCTTCATCGCCGGGCTGATGATCGGCCGCACGCCCGAGTACCTGGGCAAGAAGATCGAGGCACACGAGATGAAGATGGTGTCGATCGCCATCCTCATGACGCCGCTGCTGGTGCTGCTGGGCACCGCGATGGCGGTAGTGGCCGACCCTGGCCGTGCCAGCATCCAGAACCCAGGGCCGCACGGCTTCTCCGAGGTGCTGTACGCGCTGTCGTCGGCGGCCAACAACAACGGAAGTGCCTTCGCGGGGCTGTCGGCCAACACGCCCTTCTACAACGTGCTGCTGGCCGTGGCGATGTGGTTCGGCCGCTTCGGCGTCATCGTGCCCGTGCTGGCGATCGCCGGCTCGCTGGCCGCGAAGAAGCGGCTCGAAGTGACCGGCGGCACGCTGCCCACCCACGGCCCGCTGTTCGTGCTGCTGCTGATCGGCACGGTGCTGCTGGTCGGCCTGCTGAACTACGTGCCTGCCCTGGCCCTCGGCCCGGTGGTCGAGCACCTGATGTTGTTCGCGAAGTGAGCCACAGATCATGACCCGCAAGGCCTTGACCCTGTTCGATCCGGCGCTGGTGATGCCGGCGCTCGCAGAAGCCTTCCGCAAGCTCGACCCGCGCGCGCAGTGGCGAAACCCGGTGATGTTCGTCGTCTACGTTGGCAGCGCGTTCACCACCGCGCTGGCGGCGGCGAAGCCCGACGTGTTTACCGTCGCCGTGGCGGTGTGGCTGTGGTTCACCGTGCTGTTCGCCAACTTCGCCGAGGCATTGGCCGAGGGCCGGAGCAAGGCGCAGGCCGCGTCGCTGCGCGGGCTGAAGAGCAAGACCTGGGCCAAGAAGCTCGAGGGCGCGTATCGGCACGGCGAGCCGCGCACGGCGACGAAGTGGCACCGGCTGGAGGCCGATAGCCTGCGCAAGGGCGATATCGTGCTGGTCGAGGCCGGCGACACGGTCCCCGCCGACGGCGAGGTGATCGACGGCGTGGCCTCGGTCGACGAGAGCGCGATCACGGGTGAATCCGCCCCGGTGATCCGCGAGTCCGGTGGCGACTTCTCGGCCGTCACAGGTGGCACCCGCGTGTTGTCGGACTGGATCGTCGTGCGCGTGGTCGTCAACCCGGGCGAGACCTTCGTCGACCGCATGATCGCGATGGTCGAGAACGCCAAGCGGCAGAAGACACCCAACGAGATCGCATTGACGATCCTGCTGGTGGCGCTGACGATCGTGTTCCTCGGCGTGGTGGTCACGCTGCTGCCGTTCTCGGCCTTCGGCGTTCTGGCGGCGGGGGCTGGCCGGCCGGTGAGCCTGGTGATCCTGGTCGCACTGCTGGTGTGCCTGATCCCGACGACGATCGCCGGGCTGCTCAGCGCCATCGGTGTGGCCGGCATGAGCCGCATGATGCAGGCCAATGTCATCGCCACCTCGGGCCGTGCGGTGGAGGCAGCCGGCGACGTGGACGTGCTGCTGCTCGACAAGACCGGCACCATCACGCTTGGCAACCGCCAGGCGAGCGCCTTCATCCCTGCCGCCGGCGTGAAGGAAGCCGAACTCGCCGATGCGGCGCAACTCGCCTCGCTGGCCGACGAGACGCCCGAAGGCCGCAGCATCGTCGTGCTGGTCAAGCAGAAATTCCAGCTGCGCGAGCGTGAGGTGGCGGCGCTGGGCGCGAGCTTCGTGCACTTCACGGCGCAGACGCGCATGAGCGGGGCCGACCTGTCCGGCACCGACGGCTGCGTACGGCAGCTGCGCAAGGGTGCGGCCGATGCCATCCGCCGCCACGTCGAGGGGCTGGGCGGATCCTTTCCGGCCGCGCTGCAGGCCGCCGTAGACGACGTGGCGCGCCGCGGCAGCACACCGCTGGTGGTCGCCGACGGCACGCGCGTTCTCGGCGTCGTGGAGCTGAAGGACATCGTCAAGGGCGGCATCAAGGAACGCTTCGCCGAGCTGCGCCGCATGGGCATCAAGACGGTGATGGTGACCGGCGACAACCGCCTCACCGCCGCGGCCATCGCGGCCGAGGCCGGCGTCGACGACTTCCTCGCCGAAGCCACGCCCGAGGCCAAGCTCACGCTCATCCGTCAGCATCAGGCGGCCGGCCGGCTGGTGGCGATGACCGGCGACGGCACCAACGACGCACCGGCGCTCGCCCAGGCCGACGTGGCGGTGGCGATGAACACGGGCACCCAGGCCGCCAAGGAGGCCGGCAACATGGTCGACCTCGACAGCAACCCCACGAAGCTGATCGAAATCGTCGAGACCGGCAAGCAGATGCTGATGACGCGCGGCTCGCTCACCACCTTCAGCATCGCCAACGACGTGGCGAAGTACTTCGCCATCATCCCGGCCGCCTTCGTCGCCACCTATCCGCAGCTCGGCGCGCTGAACGTGATGGGCCTGGCCAGCCCGACCTCGGCGATCCTGTCGGCGGTGATCTTCAATGCGCTGATCATCGTCGTGCTGATCCCGCTGGCGCTCAAGGGCGTGGCCTATCGTGCGGTCGGTGCCGCGTCGCTGCTGCGTCGCAACATGGCTGTCTACGGACTCGGCGGCGTGATCGTGCCCTTCATCGGCATCAAGCTCATCGACTTGGGCCTGGTGGCGCTGGGCCTGGCCTGAACCACCTCCGCGAGGACACCATGAACCTCCAACTCCGGCCCGCAATCGCCCTCTTCGTCGTCCTGACTACGATTACCGGGCTCGTCTATCCGCTGGCGGTGACCGGCGTCGCGCAGGTCGCGTTTCCAGCAGCCGCCAACGGCAGCCTGATCGTGCACGACGGCAAGGTGGTCGGTTCCGAGCTGATCGGCCAGTCGTTCAGCGACCCGAAGCACTTCTGGAGCCGGCCCTCGGCGACCTCGCCGATGCCCTACAACGCCGCCAGTTCCTCCGGCTCCAACCAGGGCCCGAGCAGCCGGGCGCTGGCGGACGCTGTCAAGGCCCGGATCGAAGCACTGCGGGTCGTCGATCCCGGCAACACGGCCCCAGTGCCCGTGGATCTCGTCACCGCGTCGGCCAGCGGCCTGGACCCGCACATCAGCCGCGCGGCGGCCGACTACCAGGTCGCCCGGGTCGCGCGCGTGCGAGGACTGCCCGAGGAGCGGGTGCGAGCGCTGGTCGAGCGGCACACCGAACAGCCGCTCCTCGGCTTCATCGGCGAGCCGCGCGTGCACGTGCTGCGGCTGAACCTGGCGCTGGACGCTACGCATTGACCTCCATGGCCGACTGCCGGGCGTACGAGAGTCTCGACGTGATCCGCGTGGCAAGATGCCCAGCGAGGAGGATCGCTGAACCATGCTGATCAACTGCGTCGCCTACCAGGACGGGCGCAAGCTCGCGGACATCGCGATCGACGACATCGACGAGTGGGTGCGCAAGCCCGGCTGCTTCGTCTGGGTGGCGCTGCGCGACGCCACTGACGACGAGTTGCGGCAGATGCAGCAGGAGTTCGACCTGCACGAACTGGCCGTCGAGGACGCTCGCCACGGCCATCAGCGCCCCAAGGTCGAAGAGTACGGCGACATGCTTTTCGTCGTGATGAAGCTGCCCGAGGTCCACCAGGGCGAGCTGGAGAACGGCGAGGTGGCGATCTTCGTCGGCCCGAATTTCGTGCTCTCGGTGCGCAACAACAGCCAGCAAGGCTTCCTCGGCGTGCGCGAGCGCTGCGAGCGGGAGCCGGAGAATCTGAAGCAGGGCGCGGGCTTCGTGCTGTATGCGCTGATGGATGCCGTGGTGGACCGCTACTTCCCGTTGCTGGACGCGATGGAGACCGATCTTGAAGAGATCGAAGGCCAGATCTTCGAGCGCGGCGCGGCGCGCTGGAACATCCAGCGGCTGTACGCGCTGAAGCGCCGCGTCACGGTGCTGCGTCATGCCGTGGTGCCGCTGCTGGAGGTGGCCGGAAAGCTGCACGGCGGCCGGGTGCCGGCGGCATGTGCGCGCAGCCAGGAATACTTCCGCGATGTCCACGACCATCTGGCGCGCATCAGCGCGGCCATCGACGGCATCCGCGAGACCATCGGCACCGCGATCCAGGTGAACCTGTCGATGGTGACGATCGAAGAGTCCGAGACCACCAAGCGGCTGGCGGCGTGGGCGGCGATCTTCGCCGTCTCGACTGCGCTGGCCGGCGTCTGGGGCATGAATTTCGAGCAGATGCCCGAGCTGAAGTGGGCCTATGGCTACCCGATGGCGCTGACGGCGATCGCCAGCGCGGCCGGCCTCCTGTTCTGGCGCTTCAAGCGGGCCGGCTGGTTGTAGCCATGGGCGGGGACGAGCGGCCCGACCCCGACCGCCTTCTGCAGCAGGTGCAGCAGGACGAGGCGCGCGAGCGGCACGGCCGGCTGAAGATCTTCTTCGGCGCTTCGGCCGGCGTCGGCAAGACCTACTCCATGCTCGCGGCGGCCCAGGCCGCCCAGGCGCAGGGCACGGCGCTGGTCGTCGGCCTCGTCGAGACCCACGGCCGCGCCGAGACCGAGGCGATGGCGCGCGAACTGCCGCGCCTGCCGCTGAAGAGCGTGCCGTACCGCGATCGCACGCTGCAGGAGTTCGACCTCGACGCGGCGCTGGCCTGGGCGCGCGAGCAAGTCGACCCGCTCGTGCTGCTGGACGAGCTGGCGCACAGCAACGCCACCGGCTCGCGCCACCCGAAGCGCTGGCAGGACGTGGAGGAGCTGCTCGCTGCCGGGGTCGACGTCTGGTCGACGATGAACGTGCAGCACCTGGAGAGCCTGAACGACATCGTCAGCGGCATCACCGGCATCCGCGTCTGGGAGACGGTGCCCGACCGCTTGTTCGACGAGGCCGACGAGGTGGTGGTGGTCGACCTGCCGCCGGACGAGCTGCTCGAGCGGCTGAAAGCCGGCAAGGTCTACCTGCCGCAGCAGGTGGAGCGCGCTGCGGCCAATTTCTTCCGCAAGGGCAATCTGCTGGCGTTGCGCGAACTGGCGCTGCGCCGTACCGCCGACCGCGTCGACGACGAGATGCAGGCCTGGCGCCGACGCAGCTCGGTGCAGAAGGTGTGGCCCAACCGCGAGGCGCTGCTCGCCTGCGTCGGCCCCGGCGAGAGCGCCGAGAAGGTCGTTCGGGCCTGCGCACGGCTCGCCGCGCAGCTCGATGTGCCGTGGCACGCCGTGCACGTCGAGACACCGGCCCTGCACCGGCTGCCGCCGGGGCGTCGCGAGCAGACCTTGCGCGTGCTGAAGCTGGCGCAGGAGCTCGGCGCCACCGTCGCCACGCCGTCGGCGCCCGAAGCCGCCCACGCGCTGGTGCGCTATGCCCGCGAACACAATCTTGCGCGACTGGTGATCGGCCGCACGAACCGCCGCTGGCCATGGCAACGCTCGGCGGCCGATCGGATCGCCCAGCAGGCCGACGACCTCGACGTCGTGCAGGTCGCGCTGCCCGCTGCCCGGGATCGGCCGGCGCCTGCCTCCGCGGCGAGTACGGCAGGCGCCGTCGCGGGCGAGTTCCCGTGGCGTGGGTACGCAGCCGCCGTCGCCGCCTGCGGGGTCACGGCCCTGTTCGCCACGCCGCTGCTCGGGCTGCTGGAGCTGACGAACATCGTGATGATCTTCCTGCTCGCCGTGGTGGGCGTGGGGTGGTTCTACGGCCGCGGGCCGGCGGTGGTGGCGGCGTTCCTGGGTGTGGGCCTGTTCGATTTTTTCTTCGTGTCGCCGCGCTTCTCGTTCGCGGTCAGCGACGTTCAGTACGTCGTGACGTTTGCGGTGATGCTGGTCGTGGCGCTGGCCATCGGCCAGCTCACGGCCGGCTTGAAGGTGCAGGCCGAGGCCGCGATGCAGCGCGAGCACCGCATGCGCGGCCTCTACGAGATGTCACGCGACCTGTCGGCGGCGCTGATGCCCGAACAGGTGGCCGAGATCGGCGCACGCTTCCTGGCCGCGGAGTTCCATGCCCGCTCCACATTGCTGGCTGCCGACGAGCACGGCCGGCTGGCCCCACTTCACGGCGGCAATGCGGCTGTCGACGACGCAGTGGCGCAATGGGCCTTCGACCGCGGCGAGGCGGCCGGCTTCGGCACCGACACTCTGGCGGCCAGCGCCTGCCTGATGCTGCCGCTGAAGGCGCCGATGCGACTGCGCGGCGTGCTGGCCGTGCAGCCGGCCGAGCGCGCCACGCTCGGACCCGATCAGCGGCGCCTGCTCGACACCTGCGCGTCGCTGCTGGCGATCTCGCTCGAACGCATCCACTACATCGACGTGGCGCGGAGCAGCACCGTGCAGATCGAGTCGGAGCGGCTGCGAAATTCGCTGCTTTCGGCGATCTCGCACGACCTGCGCACGCCGTTGACGGCGCTGGTCGGTCTGGCCGATACCCTGGCGATGACCTCCTCGCAGTTGCCGCCGGCGCAGGCCAGCGTTGCGGGCGCCATCCGCGAATCGGCACTGCGCATGAACGCGATGGTGGGCAACCTGCTGGACATGGCCCGGCTGGAGGCCGGCGCGGTGCCGATGCGCCGCGAGTGGCAGCCCCTGGAGGAAGTGGTCGGCAGCGCGCTGGCCGCGTGCGCGCCGGCGCTGCAGGGGCGGCCCGTGCGCGTGACGCTGGCCGACGATCTGCCGTTGCTGCACCTGGATGCCGTGCTGTTCGAGCGGGTGCTGGTCAACCTGCTGGAAAACGCCGCGAAGTACACGCCGGCAGGCGGCGCCGTCGAGATCACGGCCTCCTCGTCCTCGTCGACCGTGCTCATCGTGGTCGACGACCACGGCCCCGGCCTGCCGCCAGGGCGCGAAGAAGCCCTGTTCGACAAGTTCGAGCGCGGCAGCAAGGAAGCCGCGACGCCAGGAGTCGGCCTGGGCCTGGCGATCTCGCGCGCCATCGTGCAGGCCCATGGCGGCACGATCCGTGGCGAGAACCGGCCGGGCCCGTCGGGCATCGAAGGCGCACGCTTCACGATCGAGCTTCCGCGTGGCATGCCGCCGGCCGACGACGGCAGCGCGGCCGCCACTGATAGCGTCTAGGATGCCCTCATGGAAGTTCGCGCCCGCATCCTGGTGGTCGAAGACGAGCCGGAGATCCGCCGCTTCGTCCGCATGACGCTGGAGTCGGAAGGCCATGAGGTGTTCGAGGCGGCGACCCTGCAACGTGGGCTGATCGAGGCGGGCAGCCGGCGGCCGGAACTGGCAGTGGTCGACCTCGGCCTGCCAGACGGCGACGGCGTCGAGCTGATCCGCGACCTGCGAGGATGGTCGGCGGCGCCGGTGATCGTGCTGTCCGCGCGCAGCGGCGAAGCCGACAAGGTGGCCGCGCTCGACGCCGGGGCCGACGACTACCTCGTCAAGCCCTTCGGTGCGGCGGAACTGCTGGCGCGTGTACGGGCACAGTTGCGGCGGCAGGCGCTGGCCCCATCGTCGGCTCAGTCCGTACTGCGCTTCGGCCGCACGACGGTGGACCTGGCACGGCGTGTGGTGGAACGCGACGGCGAACGGCTGCACCTCACGCCGATCGAGTACCGGCTACTCACGCACCTGGCCGCGCAGCCCGACCGGGTGGTCACCCACCAGCAGCTGCTGAAAGCGGTGTGGGGGCCCGGACATGCGGAGGATACGCACTACGTGCGCGTGCACATGGCCAACCTGCGCAAGAAGGTCGAGGACGACGCGTCGAGGCCGCGCCACCTGCTCACGGAGGCCGGGATCGGGTATCGGTTCCGGCCCTGAGATGCCGTACTTGCAAGCGAATGCACCCGTGCACCCTCACGTCTGGGTGCGCGGGACTCGTCACGAGCACGCCCAATCCGTCGATCGCCCGGAAGCCCGCGTGGATCTCGAGCTTCGCATTCGAGACGGACATTTGCCCATCGAACCAACGCCTTCGGTCCAGTCGCCGGCGGTCTTCGATCGGCCCCGATCGACCTCGTCCCCTACTCCCACTCGATCATCAAGGAGGCTGGTAAGCTGTTGATTCGTAATAGTCTCGACGCTACCCCCAAGTCTTGTACCGTCATTTTTGCCGTCAAAGTGCAAAGCACCAGCATTGGCGCCGGTTTCCGGGCGGTTCGGCGAAATCCCACCTTTAGAGATCTATCGAGGACTATCGACTCCTGAGTTGCTCGTGAACGCTTCACCGGCGCTTCGACGTGACCCTTGGAGTGCCCGCGACACAAAGGCCCATCGAACACCGTAAGTACTTGTCGCGTATCACCTTTCAGAGAGTCTTTCTTGCCGTCAGTTTGGCGCAGCGCTCTCGAATTCGACGACAAAGCGACATCCGCTGTTCAGTGAAGCATCGCGTCGCCCGCGATGCGGGCCTCTGAG
>OEIU01001718.1_pt1 | contig 13258 bp, 11 predicted proteins | sample 1539221 | NCBI WGS metagenome assembly OEIU01 (sample SAMN03792071, study PRJEB22550) | activated sludge metagenome | feature: wastewater treatment plant; material: activated sludge; isolation source: Wastewater treatment plant of a petroleum refinery complex | place: Argentina: Zarate | collected...
ATCAGCACTGAAGGAAAGTGCATGATAATTATTGGCGCCGGAGTGAATCACTGGTTCCATAATAATCTTATGTACCGCGCTGGAATTATGGCTTTGATGCTGTGCGGCTGTGTTGGAAAAAATGGCGGAGGATTAAATCATTATGTTGGTCAGGAAAAATTAGCGCCAACAGATTCCTGGGCAACAATTGCATTTGCACGTGATTGGGTTGATGCTGTGCGTCTTCAGCAAGCACCCATCTGGCATTATATAAATACTTGTCAGTACAGATATGATGGAAAAACATCAAAGTACAATACTGCGCCGGAAAATGAATTGACAAAAAAGCACATGGCAGATTTAATTTTCAAATCTGTACGAATGGGATGGATGCCGTTCTATCCGCAGTTTAATAAGAACACACTTGAGTTAAATCTGCCAGTATAGATATGATGGTCGTACATCAAAATACAATACTGCACCGGTTAATGAATTAACAAAAAAACATACGGCAGATCTAATTTTCAAATCTGTACGAATGGGCTGGATGCCTTTCTATCCGCAGTTTAATAAGAACACACTTGAGTTAAATAAAGAATCTAAACCAAATAATCCGGAAGAAATAAAAAAGAGTGTTTTAGAAAAACTTAAAACAAAAGAAATAGAATATTCTGTTGCCGATCCCGATGCAGAAATTAATTTCCCGAGAGTTTGGTATATCTGGCGAGGGAATGCAATTGCCGGCAGTATGAAAGGACACGAGTTTGCACTCAAACATTATCTTGGCACTCATACAAATTTAATTGCAAAGGACGACGAAGAAAAAACCGAAGAAGTTAAATGGCACGATATAGCTCCGGTTGGTAAAATGGATTTAGTTGTTGATTTGAATTTTAGAATGGATTCATCCGCACTTTATTCTGATATCGTATTGCCCGCTGCTTCCTGGTACGAAAAAAATGATTTGAACAGCACTGATATGCATTCGTTCATTCATCCTTTATCGGCAGCGATTGCACCTGTTTGGGAAGCAAAAACCGATTGGGAAATTTTTAGAAACATTGCTTTCGCAACAAGCGAGTTAGCTAAAAAGCATTTTAATCATCCTCAAATTGATGTTGTTACAGTTCCTCTTTCGCACGATTCGCCGGATGAAATTACTCAGCCCACAATCAAGGATTGGTATCTGGGAGAATGTGAAGCCATCCCCGGAAAAACGACTCACAAAATTGCGATAGTCGAAAGAGATTACACAAAAATTTATGATAAATTTATTTCGCTTGGACCAAATGCAAAAACAAAAGGTATGGGAGCACACGGCAACCATTATCAATGCGAAGATTTTTATGATGATATGATCAAATCAAATTATTTTCCCACTGAAAAAATTGATGGTAAAATTTATCCTTCACTTAAAGAAGATGTATCGGCAGCAAATGCTGTTTTGTATCTTTCATCTCTTACAAACGGCGAACTGACTCATAGAGCTTATAAATATATGGAATCAAAAACCGGTTTGGCGCTTGCTGATCTTGCCGACGGAAGCAGAGATGTAAGAATCAATTTCAAAGATTTGCAAACTCAGCCACGCAGATATAATACTTCACCCGTTTGGTCCGGACTAATGAATGATGGAAGAGCATATTCTGCATTCACTTATAATGTTGAAAGATTGGTTCCATGGAGAACGCTAACCGGACGTCAGCATTTTTATTTAGATCACGAAATGTACATCGCATTTGGTGAAAATCTTCCGACATTTAAACCTTCACCTAAACCAGAAGTTTTTGGCGACTTGAAAGAAACGTTGAAAGACGGCAGCGCAAAAGTACTGAACTGTTTGACACCACATGGCAAATGGCATATACATTCAACATATATGGATAACTTGAGAATGCTTACTCTTGGAAGAGGAATGGAACCTTGCTGGTTAAGTGAAGAAGATGCAAAAGAACTTTCAATTAAAGATAACGATTGGGTGGAAGTTTATAATGATAACGGTGTTTACTGCACGCGTGCAGTTGTAAGTTCCCGAATTCCAAAAGGCGTTTGCATTGTTTATCACACAGTAGAACGAACCATCTCAATACCTAAATCACAGGTTCGCGGAAATAAAAGAGCAGGTATGAATAATAGTATTACTCGAATACATTTAAAGCCAAATTTTCTTGCAGGCGGATACGGACAGTTTTCTTATCATTTTAATTATTGGGGACCGAGTGCACCAAATCGTGATACTCATGTGGTTGTTAAGAGAATGAACAAAGTAGTTTTTTAAAGGGTCGTTGTGAGTCCTAATTTATAGTGACGAAGTAATCCAAAACAATATGAAAGATTGCTTCACTCGAGGACTCGTTCGCAATGACAATATCGAAATAGAATAATAAATAATCAATAATAAATAATAAATTATGAACGTAAGATCACAAGTATCAATGTTGTTTCATCTCGATAAGTGCATCGGCTGCCACACTTGTTCTATCGCCTGCAAAAATATCTGGACAGACAGAAAAGGTGCAGAGTATATGTGGTGGAATAATGTTGAGACAAAACCCGGAACCGGCTATCCGACCAAATGGGAGGATCAAAATATTTATAAAGGCGGCTGGAAGAAAAATCAAGATGAAAACATTTCTTTAAGAGGATCTGGAAAGTACAAAGGACTGCTTAATATTTTTCATAATCCTTATCTACCGTTATTAGAAGATTATTACGAACCGTGGACATATAAATATCTTGATTTGATTGAATCACCGCAAGGTGATGATCAACCGACAGCGCGCCCCGTTTCGTTAGTGACAGGGCAACCGATTGATATTAAAACTGGTCCTAATTGGGATGATGATTTAAGCGGTACTCCGGAGTATGCACGTAACGATCCAAATATTAAGAATTTAACTCCGGCAGAGCAAGAAGCAATGTTCCAATTAGAAAAGATGGCGATGTTCTACCTACCAAGAATTTGTAATCACTGTTTAAATCCTGCGTGCGTTGCCTCGTGCCCCTCTGGCGCAATTTACAAACGAGGTGAAGACGGTGTTGTGCTGATTAACCAGCAAGTCTGCCGCGCATGGAGAATGTGTGTTACTGCTTGTCCTTATAAAAAATCATATTACAACTGGAGTACCGGCAAATCAGAAAAATGTATTTTATGTTATCCAAGATTAGAAGCAGGACTTGCCCCTGCCTGTATGCACTCCTGCGTTGGAAGAATCCGCTATCTTGGTGTACTGCTTTATGATGCAGATAAAATTCAAGAAGCAGCTTCCGCACCTGATGATGAACTGATTGATCGTCATCTCGATTTAATATTAGATCCCTTTGATGAAAATGTAATTAAAAATGCAATAGAAAATGGAGTTGCAGACTCGACAATTGCAGCGGCGCAAACTTCACCGGTTTATAAATTTGTAAAAGTTTGGGGATTAGGGCTTCCGTTGCATTCAGAGTTTCGCACATTACCGATGCTGTTTTACGTTCCGCCACTATTACCGGTTATGGCTTCTCTGAGTGATACTGATAATAGCGAGCAATCCGGAAAACTTGCCGATGCTGTTTTACGTTCCGCCACTATTACCGGTTATGGCTTCCCTCAGTGATTCGGACAACAGCGAGCAATCCGGAAAACTTGATCCAATTGCAAAGTTCTGGAATAAGAATACACTTTACGATACATCAACCGATGCTTTGTGGGGAACAATTGAGCAGGCAAGATTTCCAATTAAATATATGGCTAATATGTTTGGCGTTGGTAATGAAGGTAAAATTAAAAATGTTTTAAGAAAACAATTAGCAGTTCGTATTCACAGAAGAAGCGTGACTGTTGGGGATATAAATAGAACTTTAGTTGAAGATGCACTTAGTGAAGTAAGCTTGAAACCTGATGATGCTGATGATATTTACAAGTTAACAGCGCTCGCAACATTTGATGACCGTTTTAATATTCCGCCGGCACACAGAGAGCAGGCTTTGGAGATGCTTGAAAATACCGGCGATGTAAAAGGTTCAACCGGATTTGGATTTAAGGAAACACCGGCGAGAGGAATTTAATTGATTATTTATTATTGACTATTGCTAATTTATTATTGACGATTGATTATTCGCTGCAAAAAAATAAGACTTTGTTAATCCTCTACGAGGATTTATTGATGTAAAAAGACTTTTTTCTACAATAATATGACCTCTACGAGGTCTAGATAAAAATAAATTATAAACATCGTAGATGTTTAATTATTGTAACGACAAATGAACCCGACAAGTACATTATCCTCGTAGAGGATAAATAATTTTTTAGTACGTTAAAGAAAAACGATTAAAGTGGTCAGAATGTTCGGAAGAAAAATAAAGAATGGCATTAAGAGTAATAGCATTTCGAGTCGTTCTACTTTTGGGCGTGGACTTATAAATAGAAAATAATAAATAATAAATCGAAAATCGAAAATCAAAAAAATGTTCTCATTACTTTTATCATATCCAAACAAAGAAACACTGGCAAAGGTGGAAGCGATACAGGAATTTCTAAATCAAAATTATCCTGATGCAGCAAAGATAATGATTGAGTTTACAGAATTTGCCAGAACAATTCCGCTCTGGAAATGGGAGGAGATTTACACACGCACTTTTGATGTGCAGGCAATTACAACTCTTGATGCCGGTTATGTTTTATTCGGTGATGATTATAAACGGGGTGAGCTGTTAGTTAATCTCAGCAAAGAACACACTAAAGCAGGTAACGATTGCAATACAGAATTAGCCGATCATCTGCCAAACTTATTGCGGCTTCTCAATAAAGTAAGCGATAAAGATTTTAAGGATGATCTTATTTATTTAATAATTAAACCTGCGCTCAAAAAAATAATTAATGAATTTGAAAGCAGAAATATTGAAAAGAAAAACAAGGTTTATGAAAAGCATCATCGCACTCTTATTCAATTTGAAAATAATTATGGAACTGTTTATCAATCTTTACTAAAAAGTTTATTGATAGTACTGAGCAAAGATTTTCCCGATGATGATAAACTTATTATTGATGAACAAAAATTCACAACCAAATTTGCAAATGAAATGGAATTACCGGATTAGGAGTATGATATGAATTTATTTAATAATTTTTTCTTCATTGCTTTGCCTTATTTAGCTCTGTTCGTTTTTCTAATTGGTTCCATCTATCGCTATAAATCAAAAAAATTTACGTACTCATCTTTATCTTCACAATTTCTGGAGACAAGAAAGTTATACTGGGGTTCACTTCCTTTTCACTGGGGAATAGTGTTTCTGTTTTTCGGTCACTTAATAGCTTTTGCTATTCCCCGATCAGTTCTTCTTTGGAATCAGCAGCCGGTTCGTTTGGCAATACTTGAAATTACAGCTTTTGTTTTTGGTATCATGACATTGTTTGGGCTCATCAATTTATTTTATAGAAGAATTACTAATTCGCGCATTCGGGTGGTAACAAATTACATGGATATAATTCTCGAAATACTTTTGCTTGCTCAAGTATTTTTAGGATTGTGGGTCGCTTATGGTTTCAGGTGGGGTTCTTCCTGGTTCGCAATTGTATTAACCCCATATTTGTATTCCATCTTTAATCTTAATCCGCAAGTGGATGCTGTTATTATGTTACCTGTAATTGTGCAGCTTCATATCATTGGAGCATTCTTGATTGTAATGATTATTCCTTTTACAAGGTTAGTGCACTTTTTAGTATTTCCACTTAGTTACCTGTGGCGTCCGTATCAAAAGGTAATTTGGAATTTGGATAGAAAAAAAATCAGAAGCCCAAAAACCGAATGGACAATTCATAAACCAACCAATAACTGATTTAGTAATATGGAAGAAAAGATAATAGGTAAAGCTCATCGTATTTTATTCTTCAATACCCTGGCATTTATGATTTGTTTTTCAGCATGGATGCTGAACGGAACGTTGGTTTCCTTTTTAGTTGATAACCATGTTTTTGATTGGAGTCCAGTTCAAATTGGATGGCTTCTCGGTTTGCCGGTTTTAACCGGATCAATTTTCAGATTACCTTTTGGAATGTTAACCGATCGTTTTGGCGGCCGATATATTTTTAGTTTGCTCATGTTAATTTCTGCCGTGCCGATGTTTCTTCTTTCATTTGCAAATTCATATTTTTTATTTCTTCTTTGCAGTTTTGGGTTTGGACTAACCGGTGCAAGTTTTGCAGTTGGAGTTGCTTATACTTCAGTCTGGTATCCAGCAAAGTGGCAAGGTACCGCACTTGGCATTTTTGGATTTGGAACTACTGGCGCTGCTTTAACTACTTTAATCACCCCTTCGGTGCTACAATTTTTAACCGATCAAGGGAAAAATATAGAAAGCTGGCGCACACTCCCGATCATTTATGCATCTATACTTCTTCTAATGTCAATAATATTTTATTTCTTTACTGAAAATAAAAAACCTGAGCTTAGCGGAAAAAAGTTTACTCAACTGCTTGAACCTTTAAGCAATGTAAGAGTCTGGCGTTTCGGACTTTACTATTTTCTAGTCTTCGGATGTTTTGTTGCATTCTCTCAATGGTTAGTTCCATATTACTTAAATGTATATTACATGTCCTTTGTACAGGCGGGAATGATTGCAAGTTTATTCAGTTTTCCCGCTGGAATTGTTCGCACTCTCGGAGGTTGGTTATCTGATAAATATGGACCACGCAAAGTTCTTGTATCTGTTTTTGTTGCATCCACTATATTGGGATTGTTGTTAGTCTTTCCAAAAATGGAATTATATTCACCCGGTAAAGGAATAATTTCAAAGAACAATGGTGTAGTTACATCTATCACAGACAAGTCAATTAAGGTTGATGATAAAGATTATCCAATTACTTCTTTAAAAAGTAATGCTGATTTAGATGAAAATGATTTTATAGTTTTTCCGAAAAAAATTATGTGGCAGGAGCCTGCAGTAAAGATTGGTGATAAGGTCAAAAAGAACCAGCTTATTGCGAAAGGTATTACAAAGATTAATTTCCAGGCAAATGTAAATATTTTTGTGTTCTTTGTTTTACTAATAGGAATTTCCTGGGGACTCGGAATGGGTGCAGTGTATAAATTTATTCCGATGTATTTTCCAAATACAGTTGGCGTAGTTGGCGGCACAGTGGGTGTATTAGGCGGTCTCGGAGGATTTTTTGGTCCAATATTGTTTGGTTACTTATTGGAGTTTACAGGATTATGGACAAGCAGTTGGATATTTATTTTTATTCTTTCTCTAATTTGTTTGATTTGGATACAAATAATTATTAGCAAGATTAACAATCAAAAACTTAAGCAGGATAAATTATAAGATTAGAATTAATTGAGCGATAAATGAACTTATTAATTAACAGGCATAAAGATGAATGATAAATCAGAATTAAAATCCTATAACGATTCTATAAAACGATTTGTAGAGAAAGATAATGATCATGAAGAACTTTCTCCAATGAATCCGCCAGATGCATACAGTCCACAAAACATTGAACAGGTAGCTTACGAAAACATGCATCCCTTTCTTCAAAAATTGATAGATGAACATTTGGCATTTACAAAAGTTTTAAATGAATTTGAAGAATCACTATTAAAATGGAAAAAAAATAATTGGATTTTTACTGATGCAATTAATTCGGGGCTGAAACAATTCTTTAATTTCTTCGATGAAAAAGTTCCGTTGCACAATCAGAAAGAAGAAAAAAAGTTATTTCCACTGCTGCAAGAAAAACTAATTGAAACCGGCGAACACAATTCAAAAGATACTTCATATACAGGTATTAGTTTGATGGAGGACGAACATATTAAAGTTGCACAAGCGGCTGCAATTGTTTTTAATTTTTTAGGATTAGGAAGCCGGCTAACCGATAGTCGTTCGAAAGAAATTACATTTGAAGCAGCATTTGAACAAGGTATGGCGATTGTTGAAACTATGAAGTTACATATCTTTCGTGAGGAGAATATTTTATTCCCACAGGCAATGAAATTAATTAGTAAAGATGATATGGTGAGCTTAGTGTAATAACTTCTGAAAAATAATTAGTAAATGGGCATAATGAATTCATTTATAGATCTCGTATGAGATGACAAAATAGATTTCTCTACCGACAGGTAAGATTCGGAATGACACTTCTCAAACAGCCTCCTCTTTCTACAATATTTTAGAAATATTTACACGCCACACTTCCGGTCCACTTTCGATATTCTCCCAGCCAAATTGTTCAGATCTTTCAGCATTGAATTGATAATAAAGCGGTTTCGGATCGTGATCATTTATCAATTGAAAAGTTTCACCATTATTTAGTGAATCAAACATTTTAAAAATTGTTGGATGTTTTTCTCGTGGCGGTACGGGACGAATATCAAGTGTTTTGATTTCCATTTCTACTCCTTTAATCGTTTTATTCTTATTTCAAACCTAAGGAGTCTAAAGGATGTTTTCCTTGACTTAAGTCAGTTTTGTTAATTTATTAATTTTGCGGAATAATAATTCAAGAAATTATGTGGGACTTAATTGGCGAGATTTTTTAATTTTTTAAGATCAGTTATGAAAATTTTCTTTCCGCTTACACGAATAATTTTTTCATTCTGAAGTTTTTTTAAAGCCCTCGATAAAGTTTCAGTAATCGTACCGATATAAGATGCGACAGTAGATTTAGGAACTGAAAGTTTTATGAACGGTTCAGGAAGGTTCTCCGTCCCGGATATTTTAATCTCTCTCAACAGATATTTTGCCAATCTGTTAGGAACTTCGTTAGATGAAATATCTTCAAGCTGGTTTATTAATGATTTTAATCTCTTCGCAAATCCTGCGAGCATTTTTAAAGATATTTCGGGTTCATTATGAATCAATTCAAGAAATTGTTCTTTAGGAATCAACAGTGCTAAGGATTCTTCAAGTGCTTCTGCACTAACAGGATAATTTCCACCTTCAAATAAAGGAATATCTGCAAATGCTGTCAGTGGCTTTATTATGTGTACTACTGATTCTTTCCCCTTAGAAGAAATTTTATAAACCTTTACTGTACCTTTTAAGAGTACATAAAATCCGACATAGGCATTGTTTTCATTGAATATTATTTCATTCTTTGTAAATCTTTTTATTTTGCTGAAAGATGAAATTTTTCTTAACTGTTCGATGCTTAGTTCCGAGAACAGCTGAATATCTCGTAGCGTTGATTTTATTTTATCATCTTCAATTAACATAGAATCATAGATATTGATTTTTTACAATCGCATAATTCTGGCTAAAACAAATTAGACAGCGAATGATTAAAAGAAATTAATTTTATAAGATTTATTTTACCGGAGAAACGTTTTGGGTCGCTTTACTTTTCTGCGCAAGTTTTTCTTTCAGTCTTTCATCAAAAAGTTTCCCGATCTCAGCACCAATAATAAAAACGGCGGCGGTATAATAAATCCAAAAAGCAATAACGATTACTAACGCGTAGGCGCCATAGATTTTCCCCCACGTTTGAAAGTTAGCAAGATAGTATCCGAACAGAACTTTCATTCCAACCCACATCAAAGAAGCCCACAAAGCACCAACGAGTGCCGAGCGATGTTTTATTTTTGATGTTGGGATAAAACTGTAGAACAAATACATCAGTACTAACATTATAAAAATAGAAACAAGCACGGTAAACAACTGCTGGAAAATTGGTTGATTGAAAAATTTAAGATAAGGTGTGGATTCCGCTATTGATCTTAAAACCTCCAACAAAGGTAGAGCAAGAATTGAAGCAAAGAAAAGAAGGATTGCTATAAGTATAACAAGGAAATCTCTTAGCTTACCGAGAAAAAAATTAATATCTATATCAGTTCCATTAATTTTATTTAAAACCGTACGCATGCTGCTAAAGAACCCGCTTGCAGCAAAAAATAATCCAACAAATCCCAAAATACCTGCAACATTTTTTAATTCAATTACTTCTTCAACACGACTAAAAATTATTTGCTTTACAAAATCCGCATACTCACTGTAAGGAATTACTGTGTTGATGAAATTAATAATTTGCAATTCCATTTCTTCCGAGCTTAGAAAATTTCCCAGTATCCAAAACATAATTAGAATTAATGGAATGATGCACGTAAAAAGTGAAAAAGCTAATCCGCCCGAAAATAAAAATATATGATGCTGGTCCATTCTGTTGTATAGACCGCCAAAATAATGTTTAAGGAAGCCGGCTTTACGCTGCCAATGCGGGCGCAGATGATACAGATATCTTAGTTGTCTATAGTATTTAAAGAAAACTGATTTCTTAAATATTTCTTGTACTTTATTCACCGGACATTATTCCAGGAATTGTGTTGTAATAAATATCGAAAAGTTCTTTAACACTTACTTCAAATAAATTTTTTAACTTTAATTCACTGCCGGAAACGAAACCCAGCTTTGTGAATTTAATACTAGAGATTTTAAGTTCACGTTCAAGATCAAGAAGTTTTTCTTTGGAAACAGAAATTATTATTCTTGATTGAGATTCTGAAAACAAAGAAAAATCTTTTCTGGATTTGATTGGAATCTCAACTTCACATCCAATTTGCTTTTCCTGGTTAATGATACAGCACTCAGCTAATGCAGAAACAATTCCACCTTCAGAAATATCGTGTGCAGATTTTATTAAACCTTTTCTAATAAGATTTAATAAAGTGTCCTGTAATTTCTTTTCTTCATCAAGGTTTATTGTTGGAGATTCACCCGCAACTTTGTTATGAATAACTTTTGCGTATTCACTTCCGCCAAGTTCTTCTTTGTCCTCACCTAGTAAATAAATTACATCGCCTTCATCTTTAAAGTAAGATGTTGTAATGTGTTTTAAATCTTCAACCAATCCAACCATTCCGATTGTCGGCGTTGGATAAACTGCAGTATCAGGTGATTCATTATAAAAACTTACGTTGCCACCCGTAACTGGAGTATCAAAATGTCTACAAGCTTCTCCCATTCCCGCTATCGCTTGAGCAAATTGCCAGTAAACTTCCGGCTTGTATGGATTACCAAAGTTCAAACAATTTGTAACACCAAGCGGCACGCCGCCGGAACAAACAATATTTCTTGCAGATTCAGCAACTGCAATCTTTGTTCCTTCTTTTGGATTAAGATAAACATAACGAGAGTTGCAATCTGTTTTCATTGCTAATGCTTTTTTAGTTCCTTTAACTAAAATAACCGCAGCATCGCAGCCGGGACCAACAACTGTATTTGTTCTAACCATTGAATCGTATTGATGATAAACCCATTGTTTTGATACAATGTTTGGAGATGAAAAAACTTTTAAAAATACTTCTTTTAAATCTTTTGGTTCAGGTAAAGTTTTTGAATCAAACTTTCTGGTCTCTTTTAAGTACTCAGGTTCTTTTTGTTCACGGATGTAAACAGGAGCACCGCCGCCAAGCACTAAATCAAATGGTGGCATTGTTGCCATACGTTCACCATGATAATCAATATGAAGCAAACCATCATCAGTAACTTCTCCAATAATTTCACAATGTAAATCCCATTTTTCAAATACGGACTTTACACGATCTTCATATCCTTTTTTAACACAGCATAACATTCGTTCCTGACTTTCACTCAACATTATTTCATAAGCTGTCATCCCCTTTTCACGCAATGGAACTTTATCAAGATTGATCTTCATTCCTGATTCGCCTTTTGCACTCATCTCACTTGTTGAGCAGGAAATTCCCGCCGCACCCATATCCTGAATTCCGATCAGCAAATCATTTTTAATAATTTCTAAAGTGGCTTCAAGTAAAAGTTTTTCTGTAAACGGATCACCAACCTGAACTGATGGACGTTTTGCTTCAGACTTTGCAGAAATTTCTTCGGATGCAAAAGTAGCACCGTGTATTCCGTCTCTTCCTGTTGATGAACCAACAATCATTATCGGATTGCCAACACCTTTTGAAGTAGCCGAAGCAACGTGCTTTTTGTTTACAATTCCAACTGCCATTGCATTAACAAGCGGATTGCCCTGATAAGACTCATCAAAGTAAACTTCTCCAGCAACGGTCGGAACTCCGAAGCTGTTTCCGTAATCTCCAATACCGCGAACAACGCCATCAAATAAAAATCTTGTGCGTGCATCTTTTAATGATCCAAAACGAAGTGAGTTTAATGAAGCAATTGGACGAGCGCCCATTGTAAAAATATCACGCATAATTCCACCAACGCCGGTTGCTGCCCCTTGATATGGCTCTACTGCTGATGGATGATTATGACTTTCAATTTTAAATGCTACAGCTAAATCATCACCAATATCTATTAGTCCGGCATTTTCTTCACCAGCCGCAACTAATAATCTTCCGCCGCTGCGTGGTAAAGTTTTTAATTGTGCAATGGAATTTTTATAACTGCAATGTTCGCTCCACATTACAGAAAAAACACCAAGCTCTGTAAAAGTTGGAGTGCGACCGAGAATTTTTAAAATCTTTTCCCATTCTTCTTTAATTAAACCGTGCTCTAACGCAAGCTCAAAAGTAACTTCAGGTTCTTTCATCAATCTTCCAGATGGATTTAAAATAGTTTGAAAATTTTATAAGGAAATATACAGGAATGTTGAATAAATCGCTTTGTTAATTTATTGTAATACGAACCCCACTTGTTTTCTCCCCTTTCGTAAAGGGGAGAATTTAAAAGTCCTTCCCTTTGCGAAAGGGAAGGATTTAGGATGGGTTCATACTTTGCAGCTCTTTGACTTTAATTTCTATACTCTTCATAACACCATCCAAATCACTAAACACATCGTCATTCCTAAATCTTAAGAATTGAATGCCTAAAGTTTCAATAAATTTTTGTCTTTCTATATCGTATTGAATTATATCACCGTCCGCAAAATGAATATCTCCATCTATTTCAATGGCAATTCTTAACCTCGGGCAATAAAAATCCAAAACAAATTGATTTATGCTAAACTGTCTTAAAAATCTTTCATTTAGTATTTGTCTTCTTCTAAGATAAATCCAGACTCTTTTTTATGCTTCGGTTGTATTTTTTCTAAGAAACCTACGTTTCTCAAGCTCTGATTTTTTATTGAATAGTTCAGTCATCTACTATTTACGGTTTATTATTGTAAAATATATCTGCAATTTTAACCCCACTTGTATTCTCCTCCCGAATTAAGTTTGGGACAAGCTCATTCATAAATGAGCGCGAGTTAAGTCCCTTCCCTTAGGGAAGGGATTTAGGGATGGGCTAAGTATTCTTCCCAAATCTTAAACAACTGATAAGTTGCATAAATATCTTTAGAACAATAAACAGCAATATCTTTTATTCTTCCGGCTTC
>OEIU01001719.1_pt1 | contig 13247 bp, 12 predicted proteins | sample 1539221 | NCBI WGS metagenome assembly OEIU01 (sample SAMN03792071, study PRJEB22550) | activated sludge metagenome | feature: wastewater treatment plant; material: activated sludge; isolation source: Wastewater treatment plant of a petroleum refinery complex | place: Argentina: Zarate | collected...
CTAAGGTGTACTACACTTTTGAAATATAGATATTTTCACTTTCTGCTTTGTGAAAATCACTTTAACTAATTTTGTACAGATAGAAAATGTAAAGTTTTATTATCATTAATTATTACAAATAAATAAAATGAAAAAATATATACTAACCTCAATAGTAATTTATTTAATGCTTGGCTGTTCAACTTCTCAGCAAATAACAATTTTAACTCCGCATAAAATAGATGGTAATACCGTTACGGTATTTACTACTGCTGATGACACTAATCTTAGATTAACTCTTACAGATAAACTAACGTTCAAACCGGCTGTGCAGCCATTAGAATCAGAAATTTCTGTGTTTGTAAATCCAGAGAAACAGTATCAAACATTTATTGGAATAGGCGGAGCTATTACAGATGCCTCCGCAGAGGTATTTGCCAAACTACCAAAAGATAAACAGCAGGAATTATTAAGTGCTTACTATGATAAAGATAAGGGAATTGGCTATACGCTTGCTCGCACAAATATTCACAGCTGTGATTTTAGTTCTGGTAGTTACACTTATGTTTCTGATGAAGATAAAAATTTAACCACATTCAACATACAACACGACAAACAATTCCGTATTCCGCTTATCAAAAAAGCGATTGAAAGCACCGGTGGAAATTTATTGCTCTTTGCAAGTCCATGGAGTCCTCCTGCTTTTATGAAGAACAATAAAGATATGCTGCATGGCGGCAAGCTCCTTCCGGAATATTATCAATCGTGGGCAGCATACTTTACAAAGTTTATTAAAGCATATCAAAGTGAAGGAATTCCTGTTTGGGGATTTACACTGCAAAACGAACCAATGGCAACACAAAGATGGGAGTCTTGTATTTTTACAGCAGAAGAGGAAAGAGATTTTCTTAAAAACTTTCTCGGACCCACAATGGTAAATGAAGGTTTGGGTGATAAAAAAATTATTGTGTGGGATCACAACAGAGATTTAATGAATCATCGTGCTGATATAATATTTTCGGATCCGGAAGCTTCAAAATATACTTGGGGACTTGGCTTCCACTGGTACGAGTCGTGGTCCGGTGGAGAAGAGATGTATAATAATGTTGGCAAAGTAAATGAATCTTATCCTGATAAACATCTTTTATTTACAGAAGGATGTGCAGAAACTTTCAGACCGAATGGTTATCAATCGTGGAAGAATGCTGAACGCTACGGCCGCTCTATGATTAATGATTTTAACAATGGAACTGTTGGCTGGACTGATTGGAATATTTTGCTTGATGAAAATGGCGGTCCAAATCACGTGGAAAATTTTTGTTTTGCCCCGATGCATGCTAACACAAAAACCGGCGAATTAATATATACCCCATCATATTATTATATCGGACACTTTTCAAAATTCATCAGACCAAATGCTAAGCGTATAAGTACAGCAAGCAGCAGAAGCCAATTATTAAGTACATCTTTTATAAATACTGACGGTAAAATAGTTACAGTTGTAATGAACCAAAGTGATCTTGAAATAAAATATAAGCTATATGTTGGATCTAATGTTGCGGAGGTTGTGATACTTCCACATGCAATTCAATCTTTAATTTATTAAAAATTATGGTTAACAAATATGAAACAGAGTATAATTTTTCTAAACTCATTCTTAATGATGTTTTTTATGACTGAAATTCTAACTGCACAAAATGACGATTGGGCAAATCTTAATCGTTATAAAGATGAGAATTTTAAAATTGGTTCACTGGCTGAAAATGAAAACAGAATAGTTTTTATGGGCAATTCAATAACGGAAGGATGGTTACAAATCAATCCTGAATTTTTCAAAGATAAACCGTATTTAGATAGAGGAATTAGCGGTCAAACAACTCCGCAAATGCTGGTAAGATTCCGGCAGGATGTTGTAAACTTAAAACCAAAAGCAGTTGTAATTCTGGCCGGCACCAATGACATTGCAGGTAACACAGGTCCTTCTACCCTTGAGATGATTGAAGATAACATTGCGTCAATGGTGGAAATTGCAAAAGCAAACAACATTAAAGTTTTACTGTGTTCAGTTCTTCCAGCATTTGATTATCCATGGAAACCAGGATTAAATCCCGCAGAAAAAATTGTTGAATTAAATAAGTGGATTAAAAATTATTGTGAAGAAAATAAACTCATCTATGTAGATTATTTTACTCCAATGGCTGATGAACGCAATGGATTGAAAAAAGAATATTCTGAAGACGGAGTTCATCCAAATGAAGACGGTTACAAAGTAATGGCACCGCTAGTTGAAGAAGCAATTGAGGAAGTGTTATCTGAATAAAGTCCTATTTTGGATACGAGTTTACAATAGACTTATTGTAAAAAGTAAATATGACCTTTAAGATATGTCAATTTTCAAAATTTCACTCATTTCTTTACTTTCACACATAACTTTTCAAACTATAAGGAGTTTTAATGAGCAGAGAGATTCATCGTTGGTACAGCCCAAATTTAAATAAGGAAATGGAAATTGTGGTTTACGGACACTATGGTTATGCCTTGCTAATGTTTCCCACAGCAGCGGCTGATTATCTTGAATATGAAAGGTTTAATCTTATTAATTCTATCGGTGGATATTTACGCGACGGAAAATTAAAGGCATTTTCAATAAACAGCATAAACAACGAGAGCTGGTTGAATAATAGCATGCATCCCGCTGATAAAGCAATTCGTCATCAGCAATATAACCGTTATGTTGTTGAAGAGGTCGTTCCTTTTATACATAATCATTGCAAAGGTTTGGTGCCCATTATTACAACAGGCGCTTCACTTGGTGCCTTACATGCAGCAAATAATTTTTTCAGACGCCCGGATATTTTTAGCGGTACTATCGCAATGAGCGGTAGTTACGATTTGAAAAGTTATACAAAAGGATATTTTGATGAAAATGTTTATTTCAATTCACCTGTAGATTATCTGCCAAGATGGGATGATGAATATATGTTTAATAAAATGCGTAAGGGAAGAATTGTAATTGCAAGTGGACAGGGAAATTTTGAAGACCCCGATGCATCAAGACAGTTATCTGACATACTCAATGCACGCGGGGTAAAACACTGGTTGGATTTGTGGGGCTACGATCAACCACACGATTGGCCTACGTGGCGAAGTATGCTTCCCTATTTTCTGGGTTATATTAAATTTTAATTTATGTCGTCATTTCGAATCCACTTTAGTGGTTGAGAAATCTTTACTGTTTCTTGGAGAGGATTTCTCATCGTAAAACTACTCGAAATGATTTTCTGCAGCTTACGTGCTGCATATATTATATTTATTCAAAAGGATTTATGAACTGGAAAGAATTTTTAAAAGTAAAACGGAATCAAGTTGAGTTTATTATCACTCTTCTGCTTCTTTCTATAATATTAACAGCACTAACAACTTTTTTAAATTTTGTTGAAGCTCGCCACGGAGTTGTATTACCCGACCCAGTCTTAAATTTTTTTAATCCGACTGATTTAACCTGGCTGACATTTGCCTTGATTTATATTTCTATTGTTGTTGGTATTGCAACTTTAGCTAAAGATCCCACAAGATTATTATTTACAATACAGCTTTATATTTTAATGGTAGCAGTTAGAATCCTTGCAATGTATTTGCTACCTTTAGATCCACCGGCAAAAATTATAATACTTAAAGATCCACTCGTTGAATTTTTTGGAACAGGACAAACATTAACCAAAGATCTTTTCTTTTCCGGACATACCGCAACTTTATTTATTTTATTTTTAACATCAGAAAAGAAAACAATTAAACAAATTTTTCTCATCAGTACAATTTTAGTTGCATTTTCCGTTTTGCTTCAGCATGTACATTATACTATTGATGTTGTTGCTGCCCCATTTTTTACTTACGCCTGTTATAAACTGCTTAAAAAAATAAAATCATATTGAAGTAATGGAAAAAGAATTAAAACAAGAAGAAATATTTTCAATCCAGAAATTTGTTTCCAAAGATTTTGTTAAGAGCGATTATTCATCCCTGATTCCAAATAATGATTTTGAAAGACTGGAAGAGTTTAAAAAATATCTCACAGAAAAAATGAAAGATTTACTTGATAATAATTATGATCTTCTAATCAACACTCTTTATAGAATTGATATCAGCGAAAGAAAGCTTAGCGAACTCTTCTCGGCAAAAAACAGGGACATAATTCCAGAAAAACTTGCAGAGCTTATCATCGAAAGACAAATTGAAAAGATACACTTCCGTAGAAAATATCAGGAAGGGAAATTATAATATGTTTTTACCTGCAAAACCGGATGTAAGATTTACAAGCTGTAAAATTTTGTTAAATTGAAAATTATCCATTCATTAGCTAACTTCATCCATAATAAATAATACATTATTAAAATATTCTAAGTTGAACCTAATTTTAGCTTAGAAGGAGCCAGTATGGGATTATTTGAATCAAAAAGATTAAAAGAACTGGAAAAAGAAAAAGAAGAAGTTCTTATTCGGCTTAACAGTATCACGGAAAAAGAAGATACCGTAAGGCATCTTAATGATGTTCTTAAAAAGATGCGTATTGAAGTTTCCGAATTAAACGAAAAGAAACTTAACCTATCAAAAGATATTGAAGTTTTAGACGAGCAGAAAAATCAAATCAGATCAGATATAGAAAGCTTAGGAAGGGAAATTCTAAATCTACGATCAATTAAACTTGAAGAACAAAACTCTATTCTTACTTATTCAGAAAAAATTGATACACTAAAAAGTCAGATTGAAAAAAGAGACAAACAAAATTATGATGAGTCAGCTTCGGTTTTGGATTTATCAGAAATTCAAAACAAAAAGGATGAGATAAAACAACTTCAAAAACAATATGATGATCTTAACGACAAGATTCGTTCTGCAGAAGAGATAATTGAAGAGCTAAGTGAAACGGAAGATCAATTAAACGAAAAGATAAAAGAAAAAACCGAAGAACTGGAAAAATTAAATTCTAAAAAACTTAGCAAAGTCAATGATGAAGTAAAAAAGATCGAGGATAAAATTGCCGGGCTTGAAGTAAAGCAACAGAATATCATCTCTGAGATTAAGGATAAGGAAAAAGAAATTGCTGAGCTAAAGCAAAAGATTTCAAGTCTCAAAGAAGAAGAAAACAAATCCATAGACTTCTTAAACAGCGTTGAAGAAGAGGTTAAGCAAAAGCAAAATCAAGCAGAATCATTAGACTCAATTTTATCTGATTTGCATAAGGAAGAAGGAGAAAAGAGAAATTCATTATCTCTTTTAAGTGAACAGTTGACTGAGCAGGAATCAAAGGTTGAGGCAATCAAAAAAGAGTTGTCCGAGTTAGAAGCGGAACAAAAGAAAAGACATTCAAAATTATCAAAACTCTTAGGACAGTTTAAAAATAAAGAAGACTTAGAAGAAGAAAAGAAATCACATCTTGCTGAATTAGAAATTTTAGAAAAAGAGCGTATTCACCAAATTGAGGAATTATCCTTTGAAGCTAAGCAGCATGAATTAAGAAGCGCTTATTTAAAAGAGGAAATAGAAAAGCTTTCCACCGAAGAAGCCGAAAAAAGAAAAATTGTTGATGAACTTAATCAACAGCTTGTAGTTGAGGAAAATCTTTTAGATAAAAAAAGAGTGAGCTTTAGAGAACTTGAATTGATGGAGCAGGAACGACTTGAAAAACTTGAAAAGTTAAACAAAGACATTCAGGAAGCAGAACTTAAATTTGGGTACTTGAAAAAAGAAAAATCTGATGTTGAAGAAGAGGCGGATCGATTAAGAGGAAGTATTTCGGAGATTTCCGAGCAGATTAAAAACCAGGAATCAATTCTTGAACAAAAACTTGCCGATATAAAAAACCTGGACGAAGAAGAAAATAACAAAACTCTTAAGATTGAGGAGCGATCGCGGGAAATAGAAAAACTTGAGTTACGTTTTTTCGCTTTGAAAAAAGAGTTGGATGATTTTCTTGAATTACAGCAGGAAAAAGAATCACGCATTTCTGAAATTCAAACCGAGATAAAAAATCAGGAATTGCTTCTGGAAGAGAAAAAATCAAATCTGCAAAAACTTGAAGCTGAAGAACAAGAAAGAATCGTTAAGATAAAAAATTTATCTGAAGAGATAATTAAGAAAGAAAATAAATTCGATTTACTTAAAAAAGAAATTGCTGTCCTAAGTGATGAGGAAGAATTACGAAGAACCCGTCTTGCCGAACTTTTAGAAAGATTAGATGAGAAAGAATCTCTTGTAGAGCAAAAATCTAGTTCATTTTTTGCTATGGAACAGCAGGAGCAGAATTTGAAGGATCGAATTCAGACGCTTACCGAACAGCTGCAGACAGAAGAATTAAAACTTGAAAATCTAAAATCTGAAATTGAAAAACTTTCAGAGGAAGAGGAAGAAAAGAGAAGCACACTTGATAAAATCAGCAATGAAATAAACGACAGATATTCAACTCTTGCATTAAAATTAGTTGATCTTGAAAATTCTGAATTCGAAAAGAGAAAAATTGTTGATGAACTTTCAACTCAGATTGAAAAGCAAAGTACCGAAGCATTGCAAGTTCGTTCAACACTGGAAGAGTTACGCAATGCAGAACAAAATACCCGGCTTAAAGTTGATCAGTTAGCTGAGCAAATAAAAGAAAAAATGGATAAGCTGAATGCTTTGGAAAACAATCTTAGTGTAAGGGAGAATGAAGCTGCTAAGTTAGAATTTGAGATGGCAGAAAAATTAAAAGAGTTAAATGATACTAATGCCAGACATCAAAAATTATATGAATCAATAGAGGCAAAACAAAAAGAACTTTTAGCGGTTGAAGAATCTTTAAGCATTAAAGGTAAACGATTATCAAAATTAAATATTGAAGTAGCAGAGTTAGAGGCAAAACACAGTCAAATATTAAATGAAACTAATCGGCTTGAAAATCTTAAGATTGATGTTCATAATAGAACCTTGATTGAACAGGAAACATTGGATAAGCTGAATAAAGAAAAGGAAAAAGTAAAAGAGCTTCTTCCTTTGCTTGAACAACGCCGCGAAGAAATAGAAAAAGGTAACATCGATCTTGAAAACCGATTTGCAAAAATGTTTCAGCGATTTAATTCAGAGATGAATGAAATCACCAAAAAGCGCAATGTACTTGAGCAAATTGTATTGAAAAAAGAAAAAGAAATTGAAGAAAAAGATCAGCTTCTGTTTGAAAAGGTAAATACACTTGAAGAAACTGACCGCGTTTTAAGTATGCGTCAGGCAGAAATTGATTCTTTTGAACAACTGCTTAAATCTTTTAATGAAAAGAAAGAACAGCTTAGAAATGATTTATTAAAATTGGAAGAGCAAGCTGTTGAAAAGAGAAGTTTTAATGAAGACATCAAACTTGAAACTGAACTTTTACTTAAAAAGAAAATTTCTATAGAGCAGAGTTTGCAGGAATTGTTAAATGTTATGAATCTGAAGTTTGTTGAGACAAAAGATAAACGAAATAAAATCGAAAAAGAGATTAGAGAATATGAAGAAAAAATTGAGGGGATTAATTTAAAAATATCAGAATCTATGGATGAGCTTGTTGAACTTCAAACTGCAATTAGTATGATTAAAGTTGAACACGAAGAGCATCGGGGTAATGTTGTTAAGCTTGCTTCAATGAAGAAAAAGCTGCAGGAAGAAATAGGGAAAAATCAAAGGGTTCTTCAACGTTATCAAAAAATAAGAGAGAAACTAAAAATCGAGCAATCAATTCTTAAAAACAGACAGGAATCAATTTCAAGAAATGTTCCATCTGGTAACACAGATCAGACTGAGAATAATGATGCATCACCAGATAGTTCACGCATTTTTAAGATATAAGTATTTAGAAATTTATAACGGGATCATATGATGATCCCTCTTTTCTATTTTCATTTGCGCCGTTCATCAAAATTATTATTTGATAAAAAGACAATTATTTTAATTTGCACATAAAATTTATTTAAGGAAAATTTATGGAAGCAAAAAAACTTATAGTGCCGCTTATTATTCTTTTTTTATTAACACTAACAGGCAAATCCACAGCGCAACAAGTTGGAATAAATCTTTCACTCGCAATTCCGCAAGGTGAATTTGCCGATCAAGTAGATAATTTAGGCGGAGGGTTGAGCGGTGAATTTTTAATTCTTAGCCCCAAACTAAAATCTCCAATTGGATTCGGCATTAACCTTGGCTATTACATTTATGGCATGGAAAGCCGAAGAGAGCCATGGAGTAATACAATACCTGATGTTTTTTTAGACGTTAATAGAACAAATAACCTTTTTAACTTTCATATTCTTTTTCAGATTGGATTACCGCAAGGACGAATAAGACCTTACGCTGAAGGATTGTTCGGTGGATCATATCTCTATACTGAAACGTCTGTAAGCGGTCAATATAATTCAGATAACATTGCAAGTACCACTAATTATGATGATTGGGCATGGAGCTATGGTGTAGGTGGAGGAATTTTAATTCTTCTATCAGGGGATCCGGTTACTGAAGAAGGAGCTGTTTACCTTGATTTAAAGGGTAGATATCTTTTTGGTTCAGAAGCTGAATATCTTAAAGAAGGATCAGTTGAGATAATAGGTGGTCAGGTAAGATACTATCCGAGTCAATCTAAAACAGATTTATTAACTCTACACGCCGGTGTAAAAATAGCTTTAAATTTTAATAATTAATTTTCTTTGTAGTTTTAAAATGCCATTAGTAAAATTAAAAAGGGGACGGGATAAATCTTTTTTAAGAAAGCATCCCTGGATTTTTTCCGGAGCAATAGATTCAGTTAAAGATTTGAAACAAAATGGTGAAACTGTAGAAATTATTTCCGCTGATGGTAAACCACTTGGTTATGGCTCTTATTCTGCTCATTCCCAAATCACCGTTCGTGTTTTATCCTTTAATCCGAGTGATAAAATTGATATTGATTTTTTTAGAAATAGAATTGAAAGTTCAATCGAATTACGCAATAATTTAATTAACACACAATCAACAAATGCTTATCGAATTATTAATGCTGAAAGTGATTTTCTACCTGGACTTGTTGTTGATAAATATGATAATTATCTGGTATGCCAATTCCTTTCTGCTGGCGCTGAGTTTTGGAAAAGGGAAATTGTAGAAGTATTAAATAGTATTTTTAATCCCGCTGGAATTTATGAACGCTCCGATGTTGATGTGAGAGAAAAAGAAGGACTGCAACCTGTTAAAGCAGTTCTATCCGGAAAAGAGCCCGCTGAATTTATTGAAGTAATCGAAAATGAAAATAAATTTTTTGTTGATATAAAGAGCGGTCATAAAACGGGATTTTATCTGGATCAAAGAGATAATCGAAATATATTATCACTATTTGTAAGTGATAAGGAAGTACTAAATTGTTTTTCATATACCGGTGGATTTGCAGTGTATGCACTAAGGGGAGGAGCAAAGAAAGTTATCAATGTTGATTCTTCGGCGGATGCACTATCTCTTGCAGAAAAGAATTTATCACTTAATAAAATAGATTCTTCGAGATACGAAAATACCCGTGATGATGTATTTAAATATTTAAGAAAACTCCGGGACACAAATAAACAATTTGATGTTATCATACTTGATCCGCCCAAGTTTGCTGAATCTGTAAGCCAGGTTGAAAAGGCGAGCCGTGGATATAAGGACATTAATCTTTTAGCTTTAAAATCCTTAAAGAAAAATGGGGTGCTATTTACGTTTTCGTGCTCAGGGCATATCACACAAGAGCTTTTTAATAAAATAGTTTCGGATGCAGCCATTGATTCCGGAAGAGAAGTTCATATTTTAAAATTTCTAACGCAATCTTCCGATCATACTATATCAACATCATTTCCTGAAGGGCTTTACCTTAAAGGATTAGTTTGTGTTGTAAGCTGAACTTGGAATAAATTAATCTTTATGAGGAAAATTTATTTGTTACATTAGTTTTTATTTAAGTATTTGCGAAAGATTACTTTATTATTTTGAAATATATTTTTAAAACATTAGTTTTTAATAGTATTTACTCTATAATTTTGGTAAACGTTATTACATTTAACTAATCACTATATTATTAACAGGAGGAAAAATGAAACAATTAACAATTCTTGCCACTCTTATCTTGTTCTTAGGATTAACATCAATAGCAACCGCTCAAATTCAGAGTGGTACGTGGATGACAAAGGTTGGTGATACCGCCTACAATCTTGACACTAATACCGGTGAAAGAGCTATGACTGTTGAAGTTAACTTCAAAAAACCATTTGATGTAAAACCAAAGGTTATTCTTTCCGTTACACAATTAGATGGAGATAAAGCATTCAACCAAAGATATAATGTTGAAGTTTTATCAGTTTCAAGAGATGGATTTACAATTAAAATCCGCACCTGGGCTGATTCAAAAGTTTATAGTATCAGTGGTTATTGGTTAGCTTATACAGAATGATATTTTTTTATAGTTAGATTTTTAATGCCATATCAATTACGATATGGCATTTTTATTCTAAAACAAGGAATTCGTGCTTCCAAATTATTATCTTCCACTATTAAATAATTAGAAAAATATTTTTTATTGAAATATTATTCAGGAGATGGCTTTATGAATATTAAATATATTTTAGTCCTAATTGCATTAGGTTTATTTATTATTGTATGTCTTCAAAATGTTGAACAAATTCCAATGCATTTTCTTTTCTGGGAATTTAATATTTCGAAACTTCTTTTATTAATTTTAATTTTAATCATTGGGATATTTATTGGGATGTTAATTCCTGGATTATTAACAAAATCTTCAAAACAAAAAGATAATATTACGGCTAAATAAAACCTTATTTATAAAATGAAAAATAAACTAATATTAATTTTTATTTCTATTAGCGTACTACTTCCTGGTTGTCTAAAAGAAATGAAAGAAAAAGAAATTACTATTTCCGTTAAGGAAGAAGATCCAATAAAACTTTTACAAAGTTTGACTGTTGATACGCGTAAAACAGAAGTGATGATCTTGGGTACACCTCATTTAAGAACTCTGCAAAAAAGCGTGGATAGCAAACTATTTGATTCCCTATTTAACACTCTTAAAAAGTATGCGCCGAATCAAATTGCTATTCAGTCGCTTTCACCAAATTATATTTTTTATTTTTCAAAGGTCAAAGATAATCTGGATAAAACAGTTAATGATGAAGTACATTTAATAGCTGAACTTGGTATTCTTACTCAAAATAAATTACATTTAAATTATTATACAGCAAGTTCGTCATCTGATTCATTACTTAAACAAATTTCTGGGGTTAATAAAGATAAAATTAATTCGTTTCGGATTGAATTAATTAACAATTTGGTTGCTTCATTTAATATTTATTCGGCAGCTTTGCAATGGAGTTACCTTCCGGAGTCCGTACGTACAAAAACCAATAGTTTGCCCAAGCCGGTTGTTGACGAGTTAAATCGAATAATAAATTCAACCGATGAAGTAAACACAATTGCAATAAATCTTGCAAAAAAACTTGGTTTGCAAAGTCTGGTCTCTGTTGATGATCAACAGGATAAAGATTTATACATTAAAATTATGCCTGAATTAACAAAGCAATTGATAGATGATACACTATACAATCGTGCAGCAAATTCTGAAGTGTACAAAACCACCGATGGTATTTTTAAGAAAGGATATGAACATAAAAATCTTCTGCCATATTTTCTGTATATAAATTCTCAGGAATATGCAATCAAAGATGCCGAGGCACAGTGGGGTATTTTTTATAAACTAAATCTTAAATCCGGTTTAGACCGGACGAGAGCCGCATTGTGGGAGGTAAGGAATCTTAATATTGCTTCTAATATCCGAAGAGCAACATCACTCAATCCGGGAAGCAGGCTGCTTGTAATAGTTGATCCTTCTCATAAACCATTTTTAGAGGCTTATCTTAGCAGTCTGGGGGATATAAAAATTATGCAGTTAAGTTCTTTACTTCAAAAATAAAAAGGGCTCGAAAGCCCTTTAATTTTTTATTTAGATTTTAATTTTTCAGTTTCAACTTTTGTTTTGGTAGAAACACCAATTAAACTATAAGCCGGGCAAAAATTAAACACACCTGTAAGAAGTGGAACAATGCCTACAAGTCCCCACCAGCTTTGATAAATAAATCCAAGTGCAATGATAACAATTCCGAGAATAATTCTAATCACTTTATCTGCGCTCCCAACATTTGGTTTCATAATGAACTCCTTTTTAATTAGTTAAAAATTTGATTTATTAATCAAACAATAATAAGATGCAACAAAGAGATTATTGGATTCAAACATTGTTATTTATTAAATAATTGCATTAACTGTAAAATTGATCATTGATTTTTTTGAATTTTGGTCTGTTCAATAATATGTTTTCTTTTTAATCTTTCTTCTGTTGCCGGCTCAATATGAATAAGCACATTTGTTATATGCGGAAATGAGTTAATTAATCTGTTTTTTACGTTATGTGAAATTTCATGTCCTTGATAGACTGAAATATTTCCATCAACAATTACGTGCATATCTATATAATACTCAAGCCCCATTTTTCTCGCAAAACATTTGTCTATTGCAATCACTCCATTTTCCATATTTGCCTCTGCAATAACCTTTTTTATAATTTCAGGCGAAGGAGCAGCATCCATCATTTCATACAATGCAGGTTTAAATAATCTGTAGGCATTAAAAATAATTATAAGAGACGCAAACAAAGCGGCATAGTCATCTGCTGGTTCATAACCAGCTCCGCCAATTAGGGCGATTGAAATACCTACAAAAACAGCTCCGGAAGTAATTGCATCGCTTCTATGATGCCAGGCATCATTTTTTACCGCGATACTTTCAACAGAGGTTCCAACATTAAGAACAAACCGAAACAGTGTCTCCTTAGTTATAACAACAATAACCAGAACAATTAATGTAAATGGCTCAGGTGCATGATGTGGAGTAATAATTTCATGCAAGCTTTGAATGATTATAATAATTGCAGCCAATAGTAATGCAGAAGCTACAATTATTCCCGCAAGCGGTTCGGCTTTACCATGCCCATAAGGGTGATTTTCATCAGCGGGTTTTTGTGCAATACGTAAACCAGTAAGCACAATTATTGAAGTAAATACATCAGATGTTGATTCAATTGCATCAGCAACAAGAGCATAAGAATTTCCCAAAACCCCAGCAGTTGCTTTTATTATGGCAAGGATGATACTAACTACAATTCCAATTAATGTTGTACGTATGCCTTGGTTAGCAAA
>OEIU01001720.1_pt1 | contig 13218 bp, 16 predicted proteins | sample 1539221 | NCBI WGS metagenome assembly OEIU01 (sample SAMN03792071, study PRJEB22550) | activated sludge metagenome | feature: wastewater treatment plant; material: activated sludge; isolation source: Wastewater treatment plant of a petroleum refinery complex | place: Argentina: Zarate | collected...
CGTCCTCGCGGTTCTTCGAGAAATATTTCACCAGAACCGTCACAACGAACTCCATTGGCGTGTAGTCGTCGTTGAGCAGAAGCACGCGATACATCGAAGGCTTGCGGGTCTGCGTCTTCGGACGCGTGATGACCTGCGTGCCCGAGCCCGGCGGCCCATCGCCGTTGCGACGGTTCGGAGTGGATGCCCGGATAGCGCCTTCCTTCATTTGTCTCCCGTCAGCCCGTTCGGGAAGAACCGGACCAATGCCGCCCGGTCGCCCGGGCGCGGCGAGCGCCGCATTCGCCTGGTTCTTCTCCATGCAGCAAATAGGCCAGCCGATCTCCGCCGCCAGTTCCGCCAGCGCCGAGGTGAAGGCGCGCGCGGACGATTCAGTCTACGCCACGATCTTTCTTCGCCATCGCGGCGAACGCAAGGCGCCGGAAAAGCAAAAAGCCCGGCGCGAGGCCGGGCTTCCGAGATGGCGACCGAGGCCGCCGATTTCAATGTCGCGCGGGATTACTTCCCGGCGGCCTGGATCTTGGCGATCGCGCCTTCGACCGGCTTGAACGCTTCCTTGGCGACGGCCTGATACATCTCGCCGAGCTTGGTCGCATGCGCGGCGAAGCCCTCGTAGGAGGTCTTGGCGAACTCGGTCTGCAGCGTGATCGCCTCGTCGAGCTTGTTAACGCCGACCAGCTTCTCGACGAAGGCCGAGCCGTCCTCGAAGGACTTCTTCGAGAAGTCCGAAGCTTCGGTGGCGATCGCCTGGAGGCCCTTGGCGACTTCGGTCATCGCGGCCGAGGCGGCTTCGAACTGGTCCTTGCCGAACTTCTGGAACGCTTCGAAATCATAAGCCATGTGTCGATCCTCGAAATGGGCCCGCATCCGGGGGCAGCCGGGGACCTTGGTGGAGGCCCGGGACAACGCGTCCGTTTTATGTGCAATGCACAATAGAAGTCAAGAATCTTTTTGCATCGCAAAATTCCTAAACTTTTCATCATTTAACCGGTGGGTAACCCAAAACGCCTAGGCTTCGATCCTGTGTTTTCCTGGCAACGGAAGCTTTGCCGGAGATGGACGTCAACAGGATGCGCAGTGAGGCGTCGCATGGGGTTGCGTAGCGTTGTATCGAAGCGTCTGGGCCTGCTGGCAGCAGGCGCCGCTCTGGTCGTGGGCATGCTGGCGGTCTCGGAGCCGGCCGAAGCGCGAAGCCGTCACCGGCATTATTCCAAGCATCGCGTCCACGCGAGCTGGCACGTCAAGCGCTACGTCCATATCCGCAAGCGTCACATCGGACGCGCGCGCGCCGTCGCGAGCATGCAATTGCCGGCGGAATTCATCATGGACGCCAATTCCGGCCGCGTCCTGCACGCCCATAACGAGAACGCCGAGCGCTTCCCCGCCTCGCTCACCAAGGTCATGACTCTTTATCTGCTGTTCGAGCAGATGGAGGCGGGCCGCTTCCGGCTCGATTCCGAAATCCCGGTTTCCGCGCACGCGGCGTCCATGGCGCCGTCCAAGCTCGGCCTGCGCCCGGGCTCGACCATCGAGGTCGAGGACGCGATCAAGTCGATCGTCACCAAGTCCGCCAACGACATCGCCGTCGCCATCGGCGAGGCGGTCGGCGGCTCGGAGGACCGTTTCGCCGACATGATGACGCGCAAGGCCCACGCGTTGGGCATGTCGCGCACGAATTATGCAAACGCCTCGGGCCTGCCGAACAGCGAACAGGTCACGACGGCGCACGACCAGGCCCTGCTCGCCAAGGCGATCCAGGACCGTTTCCCGAAATATTACCGCTACTTCTCGACGCGCGTGTTCAACTTCGCCGGCCGCAGCATCCGCAACCACAATCACCTGCTCGGCCGCGTCGACGGCGTGGACGGCATCAAGACCGGCTATACGGCCAAGGCGGGCTTCAACCTGATGACCTCGGTGCGCCGCGACGGCCGCCACATCGTCGGCGTCGTGCTCGGCGGCCCGAGCGTCCGCATCCGCGACAACCGCATGGCCGCGCTGCTCGAGAGCAATATCGACGAAGGCGCGGTCGGCCGCACCGCGATCGCAGCGGCCGACAAGGACGACGACGCGGCGCCCGCCCCGCGCGAGGAGGCCCGGCAGGTCCAGAAGGCCGAGCCGACGCCGGTCCGCGAGACCGTCCGCGTCGCCGCCGCCGAACCGATGCGCCTTCTGCCGCCGGTCCAGATCGAATCCGTGCGCGCCAACGTCGAGCCGGCCCGCGCCGAAGCGCCGCGCCCGCAGCCCGCTCGCGCCGAGGCCGGCCTGTTCCTCGGCGTGCCGCCGGCGCCGATCCCAGCCCGCGCGGCGGACGCCGCCGAGCGTCCGCGCCCGGCCTATGTCGCCGGCGCCGCCCGCGCGACCGAGACGCCGGTCGAACGCCCGGCTGAAAAGATCAAGCGGCGCGCCGTCGCGCGCACCCCGGCCACGGCCGACGGCGCGACCGCCCGCGGCGCGCTGGCGCTGGCCACCGCCACCCCCTCCTCGCTGCGCTGGGTGACCGGCGCGCAGCCGGCGCACGGCAAGGAGACGAAGGCCGCGGCGAAGGAAGCCGCCCGCGAGACGCAGAAAGCCGGCCGCACGCAGGTCGCCCGGACGCAGCCCAGCAAGGACGAGGACGACGAGGCCCCGGCCGTCTCCCGCTCCGGCTGGATCATCCAAATCGGCGCCACCGACGACATCGCCAAGGCCAAGGAATTGCTGTCGCGCGCCAAGGGCCACAGCCGCGCCGTCGCCAAGGCGCAGCCCTTCACCGAGAAGGTGCAGAAGGGCTCGGGCACGCTCTACCGCGCCCGCTTCGCCGGCCTGCAGGAAAACGCCGCCGAAAGCGCCTGCAAGGAGCTGAAGCGCTCGGGCATGGCCTGCATCGCGATGAAGAACTGAGGCGCGTCGCTTCCGGCGCGCGGGACATGCGTAGGAGTTGGAGTCTCACAGATGACGGCGCATCAGGACGTCCTTGGCCTCGTTGACCCGGGCCGCCAGATCCGTAGACCCCCCCTGGTCGGGATGCAGTTTCTTCATCAGCGTCCGGTGCGCGCGCGAAATTTCCTCGCGGCTGGCTCCCTTGTGAAGGCCGAGCACCTCATACGCCTCATCCTCGGACATGGCGGCGTTGCGGGTGCGGGTGCGCGTCCCGCCGCCCCGCGCGTCGCCGTAACCCTCTCCTGCCTGACGCCAGCCGGCAAAGCGGCGGTCGAGATAAGCCTCTAGCAGCCGCGCGCCGTCCGGATCGGCTCGCAGGCACTGGCGGTAAAGCTCTTCGCAGGGCGAGCGGCGGAGCCTGTTGGGGGAGCGCACCCCCTACGGGGCCGGCCGAACAACGCCGGACATGGCGCCGGTCGCGTGATCCAGCTCCATCTCGATCATGGCCGAGCGCACGCGCGAGACGCCGGGCCCCTTCGACCGGCCGAAATTCCAGTCCTTCGGAAAGCGCCCGTGCCCCAAAATCATCGCGCCGACGGCCGCGAGCACGCCGGCGGCCGGAAAGGCCCCGCGCAACAGCAGCAGCAGGCCGGCGCCGATCGCCGAGGCCCCGCCGACGCCGCGGATCCAGCGCGCCAGCACCGCCGGCGGCGTGCGCGCGAACAGGCGCAGCAGCCAGTAGCCGCCGACCAGGATCGCTATGGCGATGATCAGTTGCGGCACGTCAGCCTCGCTTGCCCATCTGCGCGATCAGCAGTCTTGCATCCGCATTGCCCTTTTTCGCCTGCGCCTCGAGCGCCGTAAAGCCGCCCGCCGCATAGGCGGCCGCCGCCCCGAGCAGGGATGCGAGCTTCTTCGGCGCGCCGGCGTCGAAGGCGGCGTAGGCGCCGCCGGTCAGCCGTGCGATCTCCTGAAAGGCGGTGCGCGCCTGAACGTCGCCGCCCTCGTGGAACATGAAGGCCTTCACGCCGCGCAAAGCCAGCTCGCCGGCGATGGCGCAGAGACGGTCGACATTCTCCTCCATCGCATCGCCGACGAAGACCAGCGCGCCGACGGGCGCGGCCTTCGCCTCGTCGCGGGCGTGGCGCAGCACTTTCTCGATCTGCGTATTGCCGCCCCGGCAGTCGATCTTCGACATGACGGCGGCGAGCCCCGTCCCCTGCGAAATGAAGCGCGACGCCCGGCATTCCGTCAGCCCGCGGAAATAGACGAGCTGCACGTCGAGGCCGCCGAGCGCCTCGGTCTCCTCGAACATGCGCTGCTGCAGCGTCTGCGCCATGTCCCAGGTCGGCTGGCGGCTCATCGTGGCGTCGAGCGCGAAGATCAGCCGGCCGCGACCGCTCGCCGACGGCGCGGGAACGCGCGACGCGCGAGACAGGAAGCTGTCGACCTCTGCATTCACCTTGCGGGCACTGTCGGGAAGCTGGCTCATGGGTCAATTCCACACCGGCCGGGCCTCATAGATCGTATCCGTCGGAACGTCGCGCAAGGGGCAGGTTCGGGTCAAAGCAACCCCAGTTCGCGCAGCTCCCGCCGCAATTCCTCGGGCATCTCGGCGATCGCGCCCGAGCCCTTGCCCAGATCGGCCGGCGCGTCCTTCACGGCGAGGTAGCGCCAGCCCTGGAACGGCCGGCACGGGCGCGGGTGGACGGGAACGACATCTCCGCTCAGCACGAGGTCGGTCCGCCCGATTCCATCGGCGCCGACAACGGGGCGCAGATCGAGAAGACGCTCGCGCGCGGCGATCTGCCCCTTGATGACCCAGTAGAGCGAACCGCCGTCGAGCAATGCCTCGCGGCGCTTGGGAGTCATCCGCGTCGTGTGGATGTGCTCGGGCGTCTCGCCGCGCTTCTTCTGCGCCGCCAGACGCTGGTCGATCCAGTTCTGAAGATCGGAAATCGATTCTGCGCCGACGCAGAGCTTGAGGAGGTGAAGGGAGGGCATGGCCTATTTAACCGAGCGGAGGGGTTCCGTAACATCCTCTACCCCCGCCTCGTCCCAGACCGCGTCTCGAAGCAGGAACTTGTGGCTGTTGGTGTGCTCGATGAAGTTGGCCTGCTTGCGGACGACAGCCGCCGGGATCAACGCCGCGCGCCTGACAGTATAGTCGTTATTGAACAGAACTGCAGCCAACACGTCAAAACCGTCCAGGTCTCGGATCGCCGACAATTGCCGCGACTTGTTCAACCCATGCAGCCGGCGTCCCTTGATCTGATAGCGAAGGCCATCGCTATCTCTAGCGTCCACGGATTTCGCTGAATTGTTCTCCTGCTTCCATCCAAAGGCAGCGCAAAAGAGGTATTCTGCGAGGTCCCCTGTGGGGTTGTTGGCCGAACGAACTACGCCGCGATGACGCATTTCCTCCAGAACTTCAGCATGCAGGAGCAGCAATTCGGCAACGGACTTGGCCGCCAGTTCGCTCGGAGCGCTCACGGAAGCGGGCTCACCCCCGCCCGACGAACGGCATCTTCGTCGCCATGATCGTCATGAACAGGATGTTGGATTCGAGCGGCAGGCCCGCCATGTGCACGACCGCGTTCGCCACGTGCTCCGGGTCCATCACCGCTTCCGGCGCGATCTGGCCGTTCGCCTGCGGCACGCCGGCCTTCATGCGCCCGCCCATGTCCGTGTCGGCGTTGCCGATGTCGATCTGCCCGCAGGCGATATTGTATTTGCGGCCGTCGAGCGCGGTCGACTTGGTCAGGCCGGTGATCGCGTGCTTGGTCGAGGTGTAGGGCGCGGTGTTCGGGCGCGGCGCATGGGCCGAGATCGAGCCGTTGTTGATGATCCGCCCGCCGACCGGGTTCTGGTCGCGCATGATGCGGAAGGCGTGTTGCGTGCACAGGAACGGCCCGGTGAGATTGGTGTCCACCACCGCCTTCCACTGTTCGTAGGTCAGGTCCTCGAGATTGATGCCCGGCGCGCCGATCCCGGCGTTGTTGAACAGCAGGTGCAGATGGCCGAACTCGGCCATGGTCGCGTCAAACAGGGCTTTTACCGAATCCGGATCGCCGACGTCGCAGACCACGCCGATCGCCCGCCCGCCATGCGCGCGCGCCTGCGCCGCAACCTGGTCCAGAAGCGCCTTGCGGCGGCCGGTGACCACGACGTCCCAGCCGGCCTTCGCTAGCGCCAGCGCCGATGCCTTGCCGATGCCGGCCGACCCGCCGGTGATGAGAGCGACCTTGCGTTGCGTCATGCTTCCTCTCCGAAATCTTCTAGTCTTGCGGCGGCTCGAACCGCGGTATCCGCCAGGTCTCGGCGGCCGCGCCGGCCATCCATTTCTTCCACGCGGGCGTCGCCATGACCGCGTCCATATAGGCGCGCGTCGCGGCCGACACCTTCGGCTGGTAGATGTCGAACCGGCAGACGACCGGGGCATACATGGCGTCCGCGGCGGAAAAGGCGCCGAACAGGAATGGGCCCGCCTGCCCCCATCTCGCGCGCGAAAACGCCCACATGGATTCGATGCGCGCGATGTCGGCGAGCGTCTCGGCTGAGAAATCGACAGGCTCTTTCGCGCGGTGCACGACCATGCCGCATTGCTGCCGGAGCGCCTGGAAGGAGGAGTGCATTTCAGCCGACATGGAGCGCGCCAGCGCGCGCGCCTTCGCGTCGCGCGGCCAGATCGCGCGGTCCGGGAATTTTTCCGCCACATATTCGCAGATCGACAGCGAGTCCCAGACCGTCACGTCGCCGTCGATCAGCGTCGGAACCTTGCCCGACGGCGCATATTTCAGGATCTCTTCCTTCGATCCCTCGGCATAGAGCGGGATGACGATTTCCGAAAACGGAACGCCGAAGCCCTCGAGCAGCATCCACGGACGCATCGACCACGACGAATAGCTCTTGTTGCCGATGACGAGCGTGAGACTCATGCATGCCGCTCCATCGCGCTGTCCTTCTTCGTGTCGCGCATCGACGCGTAGACGAGGAAGGACAGGAAGATCACGGCCGTGAGATACCAGTAATACCAGTCGGCGTGGCCGATATCCTGCATCTTCAGGGCCACCCAGTCCGCCGTGCCGCCGAAGGTCGCCACCGTGACGGCGTAAGGCAGCCCGACGCCCATCGCGCGGATGTTGGTCGGGAAGAGCTCAGCCTTCACCACCGCATTGATCGACGTGTAGCCGGCCACGATCAGCCAGGCGAGGCAGACGATGAGGAAGGCGGTCCACGGATCCTTCGTCGATTGCAGCCAGGTGAGCAGCGGCACGGTGCACAGCGTGCCGAGAATGCCGAACATCATCAGCAGCGGTCGGCGCCCGATCCTGTCGGAGATCGCGCCGTAGATCGGCTGCAGGAAGGTGGCGAAGACCAGCGAGCCGAACACGACCGCCGTCGTCTGGTCGTCGGTCAGCTTCACCTGCAGCTTCAGGATTTTCTGCATCGTGGTCGTGTAGGTGTAGAAGGCCGTCGTGCCGCCCATGGTCAGGCCGATGACGAGAAGCACCTCCTTGGGATGTTGCAGGAGCGCGCGCAGCGAGCTCGTTTTCTTCGCAACGGATTTCGCCGCCTCGAAATGCTCGGTCTCGTGCATGTTGGAGCGCATGACATAGGCGATCACCGCCAGCACCGCGCCGATAAAGAACGGCACGCGCCAGCCCCAGCTCTTGAGCTGGTCGGGCGTCAGCAGCAGCTTTTGCAGGACGAGCAGCACGATGATCGCGGTGAGCTGCCCGCCGATCAGCGTCACATACTGGAAGCTCGAGTAGAAGCCGCGCCGCTTCGGGTCGGCCATTTCCGACAGGTAGGTCGCGCTCGCGCCGTATTCGCCGCCGAGCGAGAGGCCCTGCAACATGCGCGCGAGGACGAGGATGGTCGGCGCGGCGATGCCGATCGTGGCGTAGGTCGGCGTCGCGGCGATGACGAGCGAGCCGAAGCACATCAGCAGCACCGAGAACGTCAGCGCGTTCTTGCGCCCGTAATGGTCGGCGAGATAGCCGAACAGCCAGCCGCCGATCGGCCGCATGATGAAGCCGATGGCGAAGACGGCGGCCGCCGACAATTGTTCGGCGACCGGATCGCTCTTGGGGAAGAACGAGCCCGCGAAATAGAGCGCGAAGGCCGAATAGGCGTAGAAATCGTACCATTCCACGAGATTGCCGACCGAGCCGATCAGGATCGCCTTGATGCGGCGGCCCATGTCGGAATAGTCGATCGCGCCATCCGGCGTTTGCACGGCGTCGCTCATTCGCCTCATCCCCCTGTTGTCTTCGCCTGCCGCGTTCAGCCGCCCTTGCGCGCCTTGGGAACCCAGGCTTCCGTCGGGCCGCCCGCCTTCTTCCAGGCGCCGTAGCCGCCTTCGATATGGGCGACCGGCTTCAGGCCCATCTTCTTCGCCGTATGCGCCGCGAGCGCCGAGCGCAGGCCGCCGGCGCAGAAGAACACGAATTTCTTGTCTTCCTGGAATTGCGGCTTGGCGTAGGGGCTCGCGGGATCGATCCAGAATTCCAGCATGCCGCGCGTGCAATGGAACGTCCCGGGAATATGGCCGTCGCGCTCCATCTCGCGGGGGTCGCGCAGGTCGACGAAGGTCACGTCGCCGTTGCCGTGCAGCGCGATCGCCTGCTCGATCGTCAATGTCTCGATCTCGGCGTTCGCTTCCTCGACCAGCTTCTTGATTCCAACCGTAATCTCTTGCGCCATGGGCTCCTCCTGCCACAGATTGACGGGAGCGCGCGCGAAAAATCAACTGCGCGCGGGGCCTGCCAGACCGGACCTTTCGACATGCTGCCCTATTCCGCCGACGCAGCCGCGCTCATCGCTTTTCTGGCCGCCTGGATCGGCTATGCGCGCTTCGTGAAATTCCGTCACGACCGCAAACCCGGCCTCAACGCCCTGATGAACGCGCAGCGCGAGCTCTGGATGGGCGAAATGGCGCGCCGCGAGGTGCGCATCGTCGACACCGCCATCACCTCGACCCTCCAGAACGGCACGGCCTTTTTCGCCTCCGCCTCGCTCATCGCCATCGGCGGCGCGGCCACCGTCCTGCGCTCCACCGACGACGTGCTGCGCCTGTTCGCCGAACTCCCCTTCGCGCCGTCGATCTCGCGCGGGCTCTGGGAGATGAAGGCGATCGGCCTGATGGCGATCTTCGGCTACGCCTTCTTCAAGTTCGGCTGGTCCTACCGGCTCTACAATTATTCGGCGATCCTGATCGGCGCGACGCCGCCGGCGACCTCTGCCGACGCGCAAGCGCGCGAGAAGGCGGCGCGGCGCGCGGCCGGCATGAGCACGGTCGCCGGCCGCCATTTCGCCGACGGCCAGCGCGCCCTGTTCTTCTCCTTCGCCTATCTCGGCTGGTTCCTCGGGCCCCTCGTCTTCCTTCTCACGACGGCGCTCATCATGGTGGTGATCTACAGGCGCCAGTTCCATTCGGACGCGCTCGAGGCGCTCGTGCGCGCGGGCGACGACGTTCCGAAATCTTGACGCGGGCGCGCCGCGCGCGCATCAGCGAACCATGCCCGACAGACAAGATTCGAACGCCGACAGCGACATCGTCGCGGCCGCGATTTTCGCCGAGATTTCCGCGCGCGGCGCGGCGAAGACCATTTCGCCCGAGGACGCCGCCAAGCGCATCGCGGCCGAGCGCGGCGAGGACGACCTCGGCTGGCGCAAATGGCTGCCGCGCGTGCGCGCGACCGCCAAGGGGCTCGCCCGCGAAGGCCGGCTCGTCATCTATCGCAAGGGCAAGCCCGCCGATCCCGACGACGTGAAGGGCGTGATCCGGCTGGGTCTGCCCCGTAGCGATTGACCGGACCGCGAGCCATCTCGCGCTGTCATCCCGGCCGGAGCGAAGCGGAGAGCCGGGAGCCAGGAGCCGCAGTCGAGGCTGGATTCCGGATCGGCCTTCGGCCGTCCGGAATGACAATCGAGGCTCGCGGTATCACGGCGCCGGAAACAGCGCCGCGCTCTTGCCGCTGAGCCAGTAGGAGACGAGCCCGATCCATTCATGCGACGCGGTTTCCAGCACGCGAAAAGCCTCGCCCGGCCGCCGGAACCCGATGAAGTCGCCGCGAACGCCTCCTGTCTGATAGTCGACGGGATAGGGGATCACGTCGAAGCCGATCTTGCGGAAAATGCCGACCGAGCGCGGCATGTGCATGGCCGACGTCACGAGCAGCCAGCGCTCGCCGGGCTTGGGCTGCACCAGCTCCCGGGTGAAGACCGCGTTCTCCCATGTGTCGCGCGACCGGTCCTCGAACGACATGCGGTCGTCCGGCACGCCGAGCGAGCGCCAGAACATCCGCGCGACGTCGGATTCCGTCCAGGCGGTCGGGGTCAGGCGGCCGCTGCCGCCGGAAAAGACGAGGCGCGCGTCGGGAAAGCGGCGCAGCAGCGCGACGGGCTCGGTCAGGCGCTCGGCGGCGTCGTTCAACGCGGGCGTGTGGCGGCCCCGCGTGACCCCCTCGTCCATCGCGCCGCCGAGCACGATGATCCCTGTCGGCGGCGTGGCGAGGTCGGGCTGCGGAAAGCGGTCCTCGAGCGGGCGCACGAAAATCATCGCCAGCGGCGTGACGGCGAAAAGCACGATCACGGCGGTCATCGCCGTCGTCAGGACGCGTCCGGCGCGGCGCCAGCGCGTCCACAAGAGCGCGGCGCCGACGGCCAGCAACTCGAAGAAGAGCTGCGGCGCCTGCGCCATCACGCCGAGCGTCTTGGCGATCACGAAGAACACGGGCACCCCCCTGAAGATGCGGCCGGCGCTGCGCGTGCGGCGGCGGCGCCCGTGACAACGCCGTCCTTCACGCCCTGCCCTCCGCGATCGGCCGCCGCGCCCAGATGAGATGCCCGGCCGAGGTCCGTCGCGGCCCAACGCGCGGCGCGCCGAAATAGCGCGCGGCGATGTCGGCGACGGCGAGGTCTTCCTGTTCGCTCATGCCGAGACCTTCGAGGTCGCGCGCAAGCCGCTCCGGATCGAAGAAGCCGACGATCGGCTCGCCGAGCGCGGCGACGCGGTCGAGCAGCGCGTCGTGGAAGTCGCGCGCCTCGCCGTCGTGCTTGTCGCGTCCTTCCGTGTAGTCGAACGCGACTTCCGCGCCGGGCGTCCGCGCGACCGTGCGCAGCGTCGTCATCGCCGCGTCCCGCGTGAGATAGGGCGTGACGCCGAGCCACATGAAGAAGATCGGCGCGGCGCGATCGACGCCGGCGCGCGTCAGCGCCTCGCCGAGGTCGTCGCGCTCGAAATCGCAGGGCGCGAAGGTCAGCGACGGCGCCTGCGCGCCCATCGCCGCGATCTGCTCGCGCTTCCAGGCCTGCGTCGCAGGATGATCGACCTCGAACACGCGCAGGCCCTGGCCCGCATGCGGATTGCGCAGGCCGAACGTGTCGAGCCCCGCCCCGAGCGTGACGACCTGCCGCACGCCCCGCGCGGCGGCCGCGGCGATCCTGTCCTCGGCGAAACGCGCTCGCGCGGCGATGAAGAGGCGCATGCGCCGCCGGCTCTCGTCGTCGCCCTCCTGCGCAACGGCCTCCTCCGGCGTCAGGCCGAGGATCGCGCAGGCGTAGGGGTCGCGAAAGATGCGCCCGCCCTCGAGCGTCTGATGGGCGGCGCGATGCAGGGCCGCGCCGCGCGCCGTCCGGCTGAACTGGTCTTCGAGCATGGGTGGGAACCGACGAGTTGCGGAGAGCGAACAGTGAGGAGAGCCTGGTTTGGGCCGCGCCCTGCCCCTACTCGCTACCCGCTATTCGCCACGCGCTCAATTGCTGGCGAGCCAGGTCTGCCATTCCTTCGCGGAGCCGTGGAAGCAATTGCGGTCCACCTTGCCCACGATGCCGGGCACGTAGCCGTCCGACTGGTATTGCCAGAAGTGCCACTTGCGCGAGCCGTAGCGGACGTGCGGGCGGTTCTTGGTCGAGCGCACCCAGATCGGATATTCGCCGAGCGCGCCGTCGGCCAGGATCGCCTCATAGAAATCGACCGTCGTGTAGATGATCGGCCGCTTGCCGTAATAGCGCTCCATCTCCTGCAGCATCAGCTTCATCTGCGGAATGGCCTGCTCGGGATAGATCGTGCGCTTGCAGGTGCGCGAGGTGGGCGTCGCCTCCACGTCCAGAACGGGCGGCAGGGCGTCGGGCTCGCGCGGCACATTGGCCTTGAACCAGGCCATCTCCTCCTGCCACGGGCGGCACCAGTAGACGAAATGATACGCGCCGCGCGGCACGCCGGCGGCCTTGGCGGCCGCCCAGTTCTCGCGGAACTTCGAGTCGATGTGGTCGGCGCCTTCGGTCGCCTTGATCCAGGCGAACTGCACGTCGGAATTGGCGACCGCCTGCCAGTCGATATTGCCCTGGTATTTCGAGACGTCGATGCCGTGGATCTCGAAATCCCGGCTGTGATCCAGCGCCTCGCTCGGCTTCACCGTATGGGTCGGCGCATAGGAAATGGCCGAGGAGCGGAAGCGCTGCTTGCTGGAGAGCTGGGAATCCACCGCCGAACCGCACCCGGCGAGCGCGGCGGAGAAGGCGAGCGCCGCAAATACGCGCAGCGGCAGGCGGAGATCGAAGGTACGCATCATCGGCGCAAATTATCCCTCTCGGGGTAACGAGTCGTTAATGCGCGGTCTCCGGTGGAATCTCCGCCGGGCCGACGGGATCATTTTAGCCCGAAATACAGCGTCGCGAAGCTCAAAAACGAGAAATAGCCGACGATATCCGTCACCGTCGTCACGAACGACCCCGAGGAGACGGCCGGATCGATCTTGAACCGCTCCAGCGTCAGCGGCACCAGAATGCCGCCGAAGGCCGCCGCGACCAGATTGGTGAGCATGGCCGCCGCGATCACGAAGCCGAGCGCCGGCAGGCCGAACCAGATGGACGCGCCGATCCCGGTCAGGACGCCGAAGGCGAGGCCGTTGAGCGCGCCGACCAGAAATTCGCGGAAAATGATCCGCGCCGCATTGGCGCGCGACATCTCCTTGGTCGCCAGCGCCCGAACGGCCACGGTCATGGTCTGGGTCGCGGCGTTGCCGCCCTGGCTGGCCACGATCGGCGCGAGGATGGCCAGCGCCACCATCTTCTCCAGTTGCCCCTGGAACAGGCCGAGCACCGACGAGGCGAGAAACGCCGTCACGAGATTGACGAACAGCCAGACGAAGCGCCCGCGCGCGACCGAGAAGATCGGGTCGCTCAATTCCTCGCGCCGGTTGACGCCGCCGAGCGCCTTGATGTCCTCGTCGGCGGCCTCCTGGATGACGTCGACGATGTCGTCGATGGTGATGACGCCCACCAGCCGGTCGGCCTCGTCCACGACGGGCGCGGAGACGATGTTGTAGCGCTCGAACATGCGCGCCA
>OEIU01001721.1_pt1 | contig 13214 bp, 10 predicted proteins | sample 1539221 | NCBI WGS metagenome assembly OEIU01 (sample SAMN03792071, study PRJEB22550) | activated sludge metagenome | feature: wastewater treatment plant; material: activated sludge; isolation source: Wastewater treatment plant of a petroleum refinery complex | place: Argentina: Zarate | collected...
AGCCCGGCATGTTCTTCACCATCGAGCCGATGATCAATCTCGGCAAGCCGCATGTGAAGATCCTGTCCGACGGCTGGACCGCGGTGACCCGCGACCGCTCGCTGTCGGCGCAGTTCGAGCACTCGGTCGGCGTCACTGCCGACGGCGTCGAGATCTTCACGCTGTCGGAGCGGAACGGCGAGAAGCCGTACGTTGTGGTCTAATCATCTTCGAGCGCGTGAGCGCATCGAAGGCAAACGACTTCCTTCGGCTTGATCCGATGAACGACGCAGTCGCGCAAGCGCTGTTGCAAGTCGTTCTCAACATGCTCGTTCCCTGCGGCAACTTGTCATTCTCGCCGTCCGAATCCCGCGGAATAGGCCTGCCGCGCAGGGGTAGAACTTGGCGCGGGGTGCTCTCCGGCAGAGAGAGTCTTCCAGCGAGGGATCAATCCAGGGAGGACGGCAAATGTTCGAGATTTCACGGCGCGATCTGGTTCTCGGCAGCGCAGGGGCGGCGCTCGTTTTCGGCCTCAAGGCACCGGTTTCGTTCATCGGCGCGGCGCATGCCCAGCGCGCCGCGGACAGCCTGAAATACAAGGTCGGCGACATCGAGGTGTTCAGCCTCAATGACGGCACCATCGAGCGCGCGGTCACCGACGGCATGGTCAAGAACGCTTCGCTCGACGACGTCAAGAAGGCCCTGACCGCGGCCGGCATCGGTCCCGACAAGATCGATAATCCCTTCACGGTCACGGCCATCCGCACCGGCGGCAAGGTCATCCTGTTCGACACCGGCTTTGGCGGCAACGGACCGGCCACCGTCGGCAAGATGGCCGACAACATGAAGGCGGCCGGCCTCGATCCCGCTTCCGTCTCGACGGTTGTGATCTCGCATTTCCATCCCGACCACATCTCGGGCCTGTGGGTGAAGGAGACCAACGCCCAGGTATTTCCCAATGCGGAAATCATGATGCCGGAGGTCGAGTACAAGTTCTTCACCGATCCGGCGCTGGTGGAGAAGCTGCCCGAGGCGGCGCGCGGCAACGTCAAACGCATCCAGGCCACATTCCCGACCTGGAAGAACATCAAGCAATTCGGTGATGGCGCCGACATCGCGCCCGGCGTCAAGGCGATCGCAACGCCCGGCCATACCATCGGGCATATGTCCTTCCTCGTCGCCTCCGGCGGACAGCAGCTCTACATCCAGGGCGACGTCACCGGCATCCACCAGCTTTTCGTCAGGAATCCCGGCTGGTTCTCGGGCTTCGACGCCGACGGGCCGAAGGCGGAAGCCACGCGCCGCGCCTTCTTCGACCGCGTCATCGCGGAGAAGGGCATGATCGCCGGCTATCATTTCGGATTCCCGAATGTCGGCACGCTGGCCAAGGACGGCAACGGCTATGCGTTCGCGGCCGTGAAGGCCTGAGAACGAAAGCGCCCGGCTCGACCAATCGAAGGCGCCGCGCCACCCGCGGCGCCTTTTTTCTTGCACGCTGGGTTGCAAAAGCGGCCGGGCACGGCATCCTTGCCGCCGATGCCCGGCAAGGTCCCCGACCCACCGAACGAAGCCGACGAGGAGCCGCACTATCACGGCCACCGCGAACGGTTGCGCGAGCGTTTCTTCAGCGCAGGCCCCGACGCGCTGACCGATTACGAATTGCTGGAAATGGCTCTGTTTGCGGCCATCCCGCGGCGGGACACCAAGCCGCTGGCCAAGGAGTTGCTGAAGAAATTCGGCTCCTTCACCGAGGTCATTCACGCGCCGGCGGCGCGGCTTCGCGAGGTCAAGGGCATCAAGGATGCCTCGATCAGCCAACTCAAACTGCTCGCCGCCGCCTCAAGCCGCGCCGCAAGGCGCGAGATCGAGCGCAAGGTGGCGCTATCGTCCTGGAACGACGTCATCGACTATTGCCGCAGCAGCATGGCCTTTGCCGACAAGGAGCAATTCCGCCTGCTGTTCCTTGACAAGAAGAACCAGTTGATCGCGGACGAAATCCAGCAGACCGGCACCGTCGACCACACCCCGGTCTATCCGCGCGAGGTGATCAAGCGCGCGCTGGAACTATCCGCCACCGCGCTCATCCTCGTGCACAACCATCCCACTACCCCCTTTTCGATCACACTGGATCACGCATAAGCTAATTGAATCACAACGATTTTTTGGCTTGTCGCACTTCCGGCTACTGTGGCATATTGGGGTCGGTTTTAAGGGGATCGAAGCCTTTTTTGACCCCAGTTGCCGGCACCACTGATCCGACTGGCGACCCCACTCAAAAGCCGACGGGAGACCCCAGTGCCAAGCCTTACAGATGGAGAAATACGCCGCGCCCTGAAGCAGGTTGAACAGACCGGAAAACAGCTAAGCCTCGTCGATGGCGAGGGTCATGGCACCGGTCGTCTCGTCCTTGTCAAGAAGCCTATGCCGACACGCGTGACGGCCGATTGGATGGCCCAACAGTGGCGCGACCAGAAGCGGCTCAAGAAGAAACTCGGCTCATATCCATCAATGCCACTCAGCAAGGCGCGCGAAGTGTTCAACCGCGACTTCGCAGAGATGATCCAAAAGGGTCGCAGCATCAAAATCGCCGGCGACACACGGCCGGGCACAGTAGCCGATCTCTTCGAAGCCTATGTCGCCAACCTCAAGGAGGCCGGAAAGCCATCTTGGAAAGAGGCGGAAAAGGGCCTCAATAAAATCGCCGACACGCTCGGACGCAACCGTCCTGCCCGCGACATTGAACCGGACGAGATCACTGCGATCATCCGCCCCATCTATGAGCGCGGCAAACGCTCGATGGCCGATCATGTCCGCAGCTACATTCGATCCGCTTATAGTTGGGGCTTAAAATCCGAACACGACTATCGCACCACGTCGTCCCGACGCTTCGGCCTCGTTTTCAATCCCGCAGCTGGTATTCCGACCGAGCCCAAGAATGTCGGCACGCGCTGGCTAGATGAGGACGAATTCCTCCGTCTCTATCGTTGGCTTGAATGCCCGGACAGGCCTGTTCATCCACCTTACGCCCGTGCCGTTAGAATCCTGATGCTAACCGGCCAGCGCGTCGAGGAAATCGCGCGGTTACACGTTTATCAATGGGATTCGGCCGAACGCATTATTGACTGGTCGAAGACGAAGAACGGCAAGCCACACGCTATTCCCGTGCCCAGAATTGCTGCTGAACTTATCGAGTCGATTAAACCGAACGAATTCGGCTGGTTCTTCCCGTCGGCGACCGATCCGTCAAAGCCTGTCAGCCATGGCACGCTTTATTCGTTCATGTGGCGCCAGCGCGACCGCGAGATTATTCCTGTCGTAACCAATCGCGATCTCCGGCGAACATGGAAGACCCTCGCCGGTAAAGCCGGCCTGTCGAAGGAAATTCGAGACCGGCTGCAAAACCACACGCTCCAGGACGTCAGCTCCAAGAGTTATGATCGCTGGAACTACATGCCAGAAAAACGAGCAGCCGTGGCAAAGTGGGACAAATTTGTCCGTGAACTGCTGTCGAAGAAGAGGCGCAAACCCTTGCTGAAGGAGGCCGCGTGAGTCCTCGACCCTCCAAACCTGCGCCTCGCCGCGCGAAGGCCTCCAACCCGGTCGTCGAAATCGACGCGCAGAGCTATTCCGCCTTCGTCGGCGATCTGAAGCAGAAAATCGCCGAGGCGCGCTATCGCGCCAGCCTGTCGATCAATCGAGAAATGATCCTCCTCTATTGGGGCATCGGCCGTGATATTCTGGCCCGGCAGGAGCGTGAGGGTTGGGGCACCAAGGTCATCGACCGACTGGCGGAGGATCTCCGCCAGGCCTTCCCCGAAATGACCGGGCTTTCGGCCCGGAATCTGAAATACATGCGCGCCTTCGCAGACGCCTGGCCCGATAGCGAAATTGTGCAACGGGTCGTTGCACAATTGCCATGGGGCCATAACGTTAGCCTCCTCGATGCCGTTAAAGCGACAGATGAGCGTGTCTGGTACGCGCGGCAGGCCATCGAACATGGCTGGAGCCGCCCGGTCCTCGTCCACCAGATCGAGAGCAATCTGTTCGTCCGCCAGGGCAGCGCGCTCACCAACTTCTCGCGAACCCTGCCTGCCCAGCAGTCCGAGCTTGCCCAGCAGCTCCTCAAAGACCCTTACACATTCGACTTCCTCGCGCTCGGCCCCGACATGTTGGAACGCGACCTCGAACGTGGCCTCATCGAGCACTTGCGTTCACTTATTCTCGAACTTGGCAAGGGCTTTGCTTTCGTCGGCAGCCAGTACCATCTCGAAGTTGGAGGGCAGGACTACTATCTCGACCTTCTCTTCTATCACCTCCGGCTGCGCTGCTTCGTCGTGATTGAGTTAAAGATCGAGGACTTCAAGCCCGAGTTTGCAGGCAAAATGAACTTCTACCTCTCGGCTGTCGACGATCAGCTTCGGCATGAGCATGATCAGCCAACCATCGGCATCATTCTGTGCAAGGGCCGCAACGAGCTGATCGTTGAATATGCGCTACGCGACACCAGCAAGCCGATGGGTGTCGCCCAATATAAGCTTTCGCCCGCGTTGCCACCGCAGCTTCAGCAGGAATTGCCAACGGTCGAGGAGTTCGCGCGCGAGTTTCCGTTGATGTCGGTGGTCAAGCTTCGCATCGAAATCGAGCGCGCACTCCGCGACCTCGCCGCGGAAAGAAGCGTCACCTTCGATCGACCCGCTGGCATCATGAATATGCTGCGAGATATGCGACGGCAGGGATCGATGCCTGCCAGTACTGAGCAAATGCTGGGCGCGCTGCGCGTCATGAACGAAGCCACGCATGGCGTGGACGTCGACGCGAGCGCAGCAATGCAAGCTGTGGAGATTGGCACCCTCTTCCTTGCCGAACTCAGGACCCTAAATACCAACGACTGAGACGCTCAACAAGAAAACCAAACCCGGCGGCTCCGCCTCGGCCACTGAGTGAGTGCTTTACTCACGCTAAGGAACCTAGACTGCTAAAATGTTTCCTGAATCACAAATTCGATTCGCCAATCGTCGCAGCCAGGCGGGTACTTCCGGCCTGACCGTCAATGCGAGGCAAAGGAGCATGAATGGCGAAACCGACGGATAAGACCATAAAGCGGCTATTCGCTCTTTCTGGAAACATTTGCGCATTCCCTGGATGTGCCCTACCGATCGTCGAAGGCACCGTCACCGGCGAAATCTGTCACATTACTGCCCGCAGCCCGGGAGGCCCTCGCTACGATCCCTCACAATCCGATAAAGATCGGAACGGCTTTGGCAACCTCCTCTTATTATGCGGGCATCATCATAAAATTATCGACGGAGAACCAAGACTCTATACGGTGGATGTTTTGCGGGACATAAAGGCCATTCACGAAAGTGCCGCCGGCCGAGCCGAGCAGCCGACCGACCTCATATTCGCGAAGATCCTTTTGAACGATCTCAACGGGATCACGATCAACCAGAACAGCGGCAATATCGCGATCAATAGCCCTGGCACAATCCAGGCGCACCAAGTCCACGTCAGCACCAACCGTCGTTCCATCAGAATCAATGCGCCACCCGGGACAATCGGCTCTGATCAGGAAACTACGCGCTATGTGAAATATCTGATCGACCGATACAACAAATTCGCTAGTGCAGATCGGATGCGCACGTCGAAATTTAGCTATGGGGCGATATCCAAGAACATTGAGAGCAACTTCGGCGCCCCCTGGCGGCTACTACCAACCGACAAGTTCGATGCAGTCTGCGAGTATCTGCAGCAGCGGATTAAGCGAACGGTCATAGCTAAATCGAATGCCGCAAATGGAATGCGCGCCTATTCCACCTATATGGAGTTCAACACGAGATAGACTTCCGAATGTGATCTCCAGGCACGAGAAGCTAGGGTCCAAGCTGTCGTTGGTCCACCAGAGCGGACAGTGCCCGAAACCGATGACCATCGCGCACCGGTGCGCCATCGATGCGGAGTCAGAATGCCTCTGAAAGCCAAGCTCGATGGCCGCGAAATAGTTTCTGTCCTTTGCTCGGACAGGGACTGGTCAGAGGCGCAGCATGCGTCAAAGGGGACAGAAAATCGGCTACGTATGTCCTGCTGCGATGCCCCAGCTTACGCCAGCCACAGTCCGCTCGACCTACGTTATTTCGCCCACAAGTCCGGCTATGATCGCTGTCCGTCCGGCGGCGAGTCCGACGAGCACGAGTCCTTGAAGGCAGCCGCAGCAAGAACAGTTCAATCTCTGGCAGGATGGCAGGCAGATGTTGAGGTCTCGGGGGACGGCTGGCGCGCCGACGTTCTAGCTATGCGCGGCAGCATCAAGATCGCAATCGAAGTCCAGCTTTCGGCGCAGGCAAAACGACAGACTGGAGCGCGTAATGACAGGTTCGAAGCCTCGGAGGTTTCAGCATTCTGGCTAAAGGGTCCGAAAAACCGCTTCAATGATTTTGGCGACGGCCTACAAGGTCCGGTCCACGGGGCGTCGATCCGAGAACAGATGGCGAGTGTAGGCGTGGCAGTCAGGAATCTGATCGGTGCTGTTGAGCGCCAAGTGAGGATGGCAAACGAACTCGCTCGACTCATCCGCACTATTCCCGGATGGAAGTACGACATCGATCTGCAGGGGACCATTCCAGCTTGCTTCGAACTACGACGCGAGGCCAAGCGACAACAGATCCTGCTCGGCGAACTGGGCCCATCCCTTTTACCGACGATCTTTCGTCCTGTTGACGGAAAGCAGATCGGCGCGGATCAATTTGCCGGCGCGATCCTACAGTTGCGCGTGAATGCTCCACATCTTCGCGGCTACCAAGCGTCGAGCTTCCAGCTCGCATCCGAGGACTTAGCCAACTCGCTCGCACGTCAGCTCCGTCCAATCCTCGAAGGCAAAAAAACCTGGCAAGGCAAGGAACACACCGAGGGCGTGCCAGGAGCCTTCGTGCATTACCCGGAACAATGTCCAGGCTGCGAAACTCGCTTTCTCAGGATCACTCATCTTCTCATCGGACATCCTCGCCGACCACGCACGCTTCCCGTCAAGGTCGTGCGAGACGAGTGGCGTTGGTACGAACCGATCCTTTCGAAAGCCGAACTACTATCGAGGAAGGTTGGGCTTCCCTTGGGACCATTGGTCGACCACGGTGAAAGTGCATACTTCCAACCAAAACGCGTCGACCAGAGGTGCCCCGTTTGCGGAAAGCAAGCCCCTGATCCCTTGATCTCCAATGACGAAGCGCTCCGCGCTTGGCCTGGTCGTGACGAGCACTTCCGCTATCGCTTGCCCGCGCCCGGCAAAGGATGGAGCGCGTCGACCCGATGGGTAATGCAGCTCGCGCCTGACGCCGCCGTTTGGGACGCTCTGCTGGACGCGAAACGTGCCGAACGTCAAAAGGAGCGTGAGGAGGAGCGCCGACGCGAGGAGTTAGCCGAAGCGGAACGCAACCGCCGATACGAAGAACTGAAGCGGCAAGCAGAAGAACGACGTCAACAACGCATTGCAGACGATTTAGTTCGCAAGGCGGTCGACGAGCAGCGAGCCATAGAGGCGCGACGCCAAGCCGAAGAGGACCGTCAGGCGCGCATAGTAGCTCAACAAGAGGAGAGGAAGGACAAGCTGCGCACGGCCGCGGAGACGGCGATCAGAGATAGATTGCGTCGCAATCTCTGGCTGACAACCGGCAATTCTCATCTACGATTGGCAGGTGATGCCGTCGCCCCGCGCCCAATCGAAGTTGCCGCCCAGAGCAAGGAAGGACTTGAGATGGCGTTGCAATTGCTTCGATCAACTAAGTTCTGAGTGTCTCTCAGGACGCAAGCTTGGCGACCTGCGATCACAAAGAACATTGGCGCATGTACGATCAATACCGCCGAAGCACATGCAACGAGACAGAGTTTTTCGATGACCACGGCAGCTAAAGGAAACTAGACCCTGCTCGAAAACCGATCATAGGCAGTGACGCGAACCGTTCGAATATCTACTTCATATCGATATATTTCTCGCGCGAGGTAAGAGATTTCTGCCTCTTTCTCAGCATCTTCAACATCGACATACCAGGATCTCGGCTTCCCGTTTTCCTCACCATTCCACCGATACCCCCGCGCTTTCAGGATATCCTTGAATTCAAAGGGTGAGTTCTCGGCCCATATACGCCATGTTGGCAACCGTGCGCGCTCTAGCAGCTTTGCCAGGGCTGGTGCTTGTGTACGGGGCAACTCGCGCGCAAGAATCTCGATGGCTGCCAAGCAGTCATTCGCTGCTCGATGCCGCTCGTAGAAGAAACCCATAGCCATCGCGAGATAGGAGAGTTTCGTGCCCTCGAACCCTTCGGCTGCCCACTCGATCTCGGACATCGAACAGGCCCATGGCTTAGTCGAAAACACCGAGCTGTAGCGCTCCAGAAAGCGCCGATCGAACGCTGCATTGTGCGCGATGATCACAGACGCCGGCGCAGCAAACGCCGTGACTTCTGAGGGATCAATCGACTTTCCCGAAACCATGGCGTCCGTGATCCCCGTCAACACAGTGATTTCGGACGAAATCGGTTTCGTCGGTTCACGAAGGCGGTGGAAAGGCTCCAGGACCTCTACAACCGTGCCATCAAGCGCGTATCGGAACGGCACCATCGCGAGTTCAATAATCTCATCCTGATCCGCATCGAGGCCGGTCGTCTCAACATCGACCATGAGACCCAGGCGTGTCTCAGCAACGTCAACTCCTTCAACCGTGGCTCGAGGCCGAAGGCGTCTAAGAACACGGTAGTCCGAGCTGGCCTCGAGCGCCGCAGCGAAAACTTCCAAATCTGAGGCGCTGGTCATCAGTCGAAGACGCCCCCCGCACCGGTATTCTGGACAGGCGCCACGACAATACGGACCTGAGCCGCCTGTCCTTGTTCGTGGAACCAAAGATCGCGGATTTTTGCATCATCGCTCGCAGGAAGTGGATCAGCGTCGCGGACCTTGAATGTTGTCGGAAGATTGACGGAGGTCCCGAAAACCAAAGCATGCTGCTTTGGCAGTGAGGGAAGGCGTTTTAGAACGGCGTCTGAAATGAACGGTGTCATCTGCCGAATATGTGAGAGGTCATCTGGATTCTGGATCCGGTGAATCACGAAGTTTGAGCACTGCGAAAGCACCGTCTTCGATAGCTCGCTCGGTCGCTGAGATGCGACCAAGAGGAAAAGACCGTACTTTCGGCCCTCTTTCGCAATGCGCTCGAAGACGCGGCTAGCATCGATCGCATAGCGCGATGGGGTGGATGCAACGTAGCGATGCGCCTCTTCGAGAAGCAGGTGGACAGGAAAGCGGTTGCGTGGATCGGCTTGGCGAAGAAGACGAAACGACATCCTCGCCAGAACAGAAGCCACGAGTTCTACCACTTCATCTTCGACCGAGTTCATGTCGATGATGATGATCTGATTTCGCTTTACCCAGCTCGCGCCATTTTGCGCCAAACCCAAAAGCTGCGACAGAAAGGTGCCCATGGATGGATCATGACCACCACCCTGTGGATCGTACCGCAGGAAAGCATATTCCGCCCGCTCTTCGAGCGATTTGAATCGGGTGATCATCTGGGAGCAATAGTCGCGTATCTGCCGGTTCCCATGCGCTTCCTCGTAGAGGATCGCGAGGTCTAGGGCTTCGCCAAGGGCGGAAAATTCAAATGGCAGAGACTTATAGGTAGGCATCTTCAGGCCATCGATAATGAACCCCCCTCCCTGTGCGCCGCCAAGAAGGTAGTTTGTCAGCCCTTGGGGATTGGCCATCTGGCCGAAATTAATCCTGATGAACTGTGCAATCGTTGGATTATTAATTTGCTGAGTACTGAAGCGCTGAAGGAGGCCCACCATACGATCGTGTTTCGACGGACTCCCCGAGTCGTCGCGCAGTATCTGACTGAGGCACGTCGCTAAGATATGGTTCTTGATGCCATTGAGTTCCTGCGCGTTCCCTCCCGAAAACAGCGTCGAAAGACCCAACGCCATACGCAGGATTGGCACCTGAGTGCGTTCGCTCGCTTGTAAGAGCAACTCCCATTCCGACTGTTCAAGAAACCAGTGGGGTAGCCGGAAACGGCCGTCGGCAGCGGTTCCATCGAGAACGACGTGGGAAACACCGATCCCGTTGCCGTTCGCCAAGGGCGCCAGCGCCCGAGCATACTCTCCATTGACGTCGAATACCACGAACGTCGCACCACGGGCATGATGCTCGTCGGGTTTATCGAACAGCGACTGAAGCACGGATGCAACCGTGCAGGACTTCCCGCTGCCGGTATTTCCGAGGACAGCAGTATGACCTCCGAAGAAGTCATCAATTCGAACCTTCACATCGTAACCGTCGAAAATAACAGACCGACCAATTGTCAAGGCGCGAAATCGAGTTGCCTCCGGCGGGATAGGCGGGTGCTCCCCCCTTTTCGGCGCTGGCTCGCTTGGGACGTCCGTCTCAAACACGCGGTCGAGTTCGGCGTCCAGAGCGTAGAGCGCATCGGCGTAGAGCGACGGGAATATAGACACACCGAACCGAAATTTCTCGTCTAGTTTTTGGGGAAGCATCCCCACAGGCACGACATCCAGAAACTTCGCCGATGATGCCTTGTCCATATCACCATCATGTCGATCTGAACTTCCGACATCCCGCTCGCGGAGCCCGACGACCTCTGCTACGACATACTCCGTCTGCGCCGGTATCATCAAAAAGGAACCGAGGCGAGCCACGTAGTGGACGTCATCGAATCCGACGACCGTGAAGTTGTCGGTCCCAGCGTGCATCTCGACGACAAATTTATCGGCCGCAACGGAGACGACCTTGCCGATAGCCCGCTTTCGGTCGTCGCGGCTCATTCTTGTTCCTCCTTCTTCTGAGAAGGAGCCATCACTTCTAGAACCTTGCGGACGGCATCATCAATACGTTCACTCGGTCGCTGAGGCATGAACTGCTCGATAATCGTATCGAAGTAGTGCGCCTTGCGCCCCGCTTCCGGGCCTTCCCCCCCAATGATCCAAATCCGGGGATCGTTGAGAGCTTTCAACTTGGCGATATCGCCATCGAGATTGGGGTCGACAAAGATAACCAGCCGGAACGTAGGTATCGTCAACGCCTGATAGATGATGTTGTTGATGTGTTCATCACCGAATGCATATCCCATCGTAAACAGAACGCTCTGCTCCCGGACGATCCGCGACTGGAATTCACGGAAGAGATCGGCGTAAGGCGATCCGAGGCTGGCATTCTGCTTAGCCGGCGTTGGATAAATCATGACCTTTCCGGGCATTTCCGAAGCCGCTACTTCCCTAATCGGGAAGAGGCCATGATCGTCCTCCGTCCAACTTATCGAACCATGGATCTTGCAGAGATAGACGAACCCATCGACTGCCGACCATTTGCGGCTTGTCAGATCGAGTTGCTCGGCTAGCGCATACCGAAATGTCGCGGGATTGAAGCGGCGTTCGACAACACCGGAAAACCCATTTGCATATGGTAGGCCAAGCCTATCCATAGCTGTCTCGTTGAAAAGATCATAGTTGGTCGTGAATACCCAGGGCCGCGGCAGCGAGCGGTCACGCAGAACGAGTTTCCGATAAAAAGTTTCATACAGATTCAGAACACCGCGATCACCGATGGCAAAGGCTCCTTTGGTGCATTTTGCCCACAGAAAAGCCTGAACCTTCTTGATGATCGACTCCACGGAGATCAGTCGATTTTTCGATACTTCAAGCGCGCTTCGCTCCAGCGAAAACCGCAGGCTGTGAAGCAGCTCCATCAGGCGTTCGAGATTACGAGCATATTCGTTCGCGCTGATATCGATGCCGAGTTGCTCGACGAGCACCTCACGCTCCGCAATCGTGGGAAATTCCGCAACATCCTCTTCGCGCGCGCTCGTGAATTCTGCGGCAAGCGGTGCCATGGTCGGAATACCAACCTCGACATTGTTTACACGTAGCGACGAGCACCCCGCTCCGAGCAGGAAAGCGACATTTTTCGCGTTCAACGATTCCGCCAGTGCCTTACGAACGATATCGGCGCCTTCGCCCCAATCATATTCGCGACTATCAGCGTCGCTCCCTCGAATGAAACGGAATGTTTGCTTTGGCTCTTCCGTCCCTCCTGGTTTATCCAAATTTCCCTCCTGATCGTCCGGCTCAGGCTCATCATGTTCAAGGCCGAACTCGAAATTCTCGAGGACTCCATGCCCTCCCACATTCGTCTCATGACGGTTCTCGGCCCCTATGGGATATTCCCACAGTGACCATCTAAGCTCCCCTAATGCGGGATGCTCTAATATAGCTTCATAATGGATCTCCGGCCCCATCTGGCGTTCATCGCCGCCCACCACATCCCAGTCCAGTTCGTCACTTTCGATCTCATAAATCTCGCCAGTCGCCATATGCCTGATGCGAGCAGCCCCCCTGCAATAAATGTTCACTATCCCCTCCAACGAGTCACTTGCTAAGATATAGCCAAAACTCAGAAACTTGGACTTCATGCAGAATACCGAGTCATGATTGATTGGCTAAGCGACTGTGAATCCAGAACGCTCAGGTAGACATCGAAGGGGAGAATTGCTCCCGAACCATGGTCGCCGTTCCCAATGGTTCTTTCCGTATCGGAAAGCGCAACTGAATGCTCCGTGTCCTCACCGACTGGATCGAGCGCCGGCGACGGATTCGCCAACGCTGGCAGCAGGACGCCCGCGTCCTGATCGCGCATCACGAACGGCAAGCCTATTATGAAGCGCAGCGCCTGGCCGCCCGTAGCCGCGCACAGGGCAACAGGCCCGAGTTCTGGCATTGGGCCAAGGTTGCCTCCGAGGTCGCGCGCCTGTCACCCGCTGCCGAGATGGACATGAAGGTCGTGGATGCCATCGTCGACGAGGAAATGCGCGGATACCGGCGTTCCTGACGAGTGTGGGAGGGGGAAAGCCTTCCCCCTGGTCGGCGCTCTCGTTGCCGACACACCCCCTTCCGCGGGAGACTCCGCAACGCCCTCTTAGAGTGAGAGTGCAGGCCGGGTTTGCCGTGACGGGTTGAGGGCTGGAGAAGAGGTCTCCGGCGCCCGTCGCGGAGAACCGCGATGTCCAGACATGATCGCACCCCACGCGCCGGCGCGAACCGCGCGAACCTTTACGATGAAATCACCGGCAAGATCATCGCCGAGCTAGAGGCCGGGCGCGTACCCTGGGTGCAACCGTGGGGATCGGCTTCGACGAAAGCGCCGCTCGCCATGCCGGCGAATGCCGCGACCGGACGGCATTA
>OEIU01001722.1_pt1 | contig 13211 bp, 12 predicted proteins | sample 1539221 | NCBI WGS metagenome assembly OEIU01 (sample SAMN03792071, study PRJEB22550) | activated sludge metagenome | feature: wastewater treatment plant; material: activated sludge; isolation source: Wastewater treatment plant of a petroleum refinery complex | place: Argentina: Zarate | collected...
CTGCGCACCGGCGAAGCGGCGATCGCGACCAGTCGGTCGACCTGGTTGTCGTCCGCCGGCAGCGCATAGGGTTCGAGCATTCTCCAGTGACCGTCAGTGCGTTCGAAGCGGCGCGCCGACGGGCACTGCAGGCAGGCGACTGTCACCTGCCGAACCGTATCGGGATCGAGCGTGCCCAGCGGCGGCTCGAACTGGCCCAGCTCGCGCTGGACCTTGAGGGCGGCGGCAATGCCGAGCACGGCCACGATGCCGAGCAGGATCAGGTTCGAGCGGGTTGCGCGTTTCATCAGCGACGCCGGCGCCGGCGCCAGATCAGCAGGCCGCCGCCGGCGAGCAGGAGCGGCAGGCCGAGCAGGAACCCGAAACTGAGTACGGCCAGCGCCGTTTCCGAGAGCGCGATGTTGCGATCCTCGGCCGCCCGCTCGGGTACCTCGATCAGCGCATCATCGGCAAGCAGCCAGTCGAACAGGCGCGTGCCGAGTTCGCGGTTGCCGCCATTGGCCAGATAGCTGTTGGAGAGGAAATCGCCGTCGCCGATCACCACGACACGCTGGTCGCGCGCGCCCGGTCGCGGCGACAGGCGCGTCATCGCGACGCCGAAATCGAGCGGTCCGGAAATCTCTCCATCGGTGCCGTCGTAGCGCACGTCGCCGGGCGGATCGCCGGCCCTGGGGATATGCCCGGTCTCGTTCCAGGATTGCGCCGAACTGCGCAGGATCGACCTGAATTCCCAGCGCGGCGGCGCGAGCCGGGCCAGCGCAACCGGTTGCGGAAACAGGGTGCCGAGATCAAAACCCGCGAGCGCGGGATGCTCCGGGTAACGATTCACCGCAACAAAGCTCGGATCCTGGATTCCAAATGCCTGCCCGCTCCCATCAACGATCACGCCGGGCAACACGCGGATCGACAGCGCCTCGGCGAGCGCGTCGAGCCCGTTGTCCTCGTCAGGTTCCAGCAGCCAGAGCAGGTTGCCGCCGCGTTCGACATAGTCGACCAGTTCCAGTGCGGCTGGTCCGGACAGCGCCACGCGCGGGTTCGCGATCACCAGCAGGTCGACGTTGTCGGGCACCTTGCCGGTGGTCGTGAGCGCCAGGTTGAGGGCGCGGATCCCACGCTGCTTCAGCGTCGCGCCGAACTGGCCGAGATCGGCATTGGCCACGCCATCGGGCTTGCGCTCGCCTTCGCCCTCGAGAAAGGCGACCAGGGGCTCGCGGGCGCGCGACAGGCGCAACAGGGCGCTGCTCAATTCCGCTTCGCTGAGGACCTTGAGGCGCTCGCTGCGTCCCTGGTAGCGCAGTTCGATTTCGCCATCGATCTGCACGCCGGCCTCGCGCATCGCATTCGGATCGGCATCCGGATCGACGAAGCGAAGGCTCACATCCGCCTTGACGCGCTGGTAGCGCGCGATGAAATCGCTGATCGTCTTGCGCAGCTCGCCTTGCGGGCGCGCATAGGACACCACCTCGATCGGCGCCGTCATCGATTCGAGCAGGCGGGTCGACTCCGCGCCAAGGCTCAGGCGCTGGGTCCGGCTGAGGTCATGGACGAAGCCGTAGCGCGTGCTGAGAAATCCCGCCAGCAGGGCAAAGGCGACCAGCAGGACGACGTGGATGAGGTTGTTGAGGCGATCGTTCATCGCTCAGCCCCGGGTGCGCAGGGTGTCGAGGCGACGCGCGGCGAACAGCAGGGCCAGCGTGGTCAGCAACAGGAAGTAGACGATGTCGACGCTGGCGACCAGGCCAAACAGGAACGGCTCCAGGTGGGTTGACAGCGACAGCCAGTTGATCAGGGCGTTGTCGATGCCCTGGAAGCGCGCGCCCATGTCGAGCATCGCCAGCAGGCTGCCGAGGATCAGCGCTGCGGCCGCGGCCAGGGCCGGCTGTGCGGTCCAGGCCGAGCAGGCGATGCCTATCGCGGTCAGGCTCGCGGCATACAGAAGCAGGCCAAGCGTCGCCGCCGCCAGTCGCCCGAGATCGAGCGCGGTGCCGAATTCGAGCGACAGCGGCATCAGCACCGCGAGCAGCACGACCAGGGCGACCAGCGTGTACGCACCGAGGAACTTGCCGAGAACGATGCGCAGGTTGCCCACGCCGGCAGCGAGCAGCAGCGGCAGCGTGTGTGCGCGGCGCTCGCCGGCCAGGCTCTGCATCGTGGCCAGCGGCGCAATCAGCATGAGCAGGCCGGAAAGGCTGCGCAGCAGCGGAATCGCGATCAGGTCGGTCGCGCCCTGCGAGTTCGGCAGCGCGGCCAGCTTCGGCAGGATGCGCAGGTAGGCATCGAGCGCAACGAGGAATTGCCAGGCCAGCAGCGCGCCGGTCAGCGCGAGCAGGATCCAGGCGAACGGCTGGGCGAACTGGCGCCTGATGTCATTGCCGGCAATCAGGCGGAGCGCACTCATGCGGCGACCCCGGACGTGCCGGATTCGCCGGCGATGCGCACGAAGATGTCCTCGAGCGCATTGCCGTCGGCGCGCAGTTCCTGCAGGCCGAAGCCGTGCTCGCTGATCGCCGCGGCCAGTTCACCGGCCTTGGCGCCTTCGCGCAGGGTGATGCGCCAGCGCTGCCCGTCGAGTGCCTCGCTGTGGGCGACGATCGGCACCTTCGCCCAATCCGCGCTGCCGATCGCGCGATCGACGCCCACGCGCAATGCACTGCCGGCATCGAGTTCGGAAAGCGTCGCCGAATGACGCAGCCGCCCGCGGTGCAGGATCACCACGCGGTCGCAGCACGCCAGCACGTCGGAAAGCACGTGCGTCGACAGGATGATGGCATGCTCGTCGGAGAGCGCGCGGATCAGTTCGCGCAATCGCAGGGCCTGGATCGGATCGAGCCCCGAGGCCGGTTCGTCGAGCACGATCAGGGCCGGTTCGTGGACGATGGCCTGGGCCAGGCCGACGCGCTGGCGAAATCCCTTCGACAGCAGGCCGGTCAGGCGCCGGCGCATGTCGCCGAGTTCGCAGCGCTCGATGGCGCGCTCGACGGCGCGACCGACGGCCGCACCCTGCAAGCCGTGCAGGCGCGCGCAGAAACGCAGGTATTCCTCGACCCCGAGCTCGCCGTACAGCGGCGGTTCCTCGGGCAGGTAGCCGATCTCGCGCCGCGCGCGTTCGGGATGTGCATAAAGGTCGACCCCGTCGAGCCGCACGCTTCCCGAACTCGGCGCGAGCATGCCGGAGATCACGCGCAGCGTGGTCGACTTGCCGGCGCCATTGATGCCGAGCAGGCCGAGCACTTCGCCGCGGTCGAGACGGAGGTCGATGTCCTCGATGATCGCGCGACCGGCCAGGCGGCGCGACACGCGATCGAGGGCGAGCAGGGGGAGGGAATCGTTCATGCCGCGCGGATTGTTCCGGCTATGGGCGGGAAGGGCAAGGGCGCAAGTTCGAAACCAGGGAAGAATGTGCCCGTGACCAAGGCGAAATACATTTCGTCATCGCGGCGCAGGCCGGACCGCCATGCGGTCAAACGCCTGCTCGTCGCCCCGGCGCAGGCCGGGATCCAGCTCCTCGCTTCTTCCTGTCCTTTACGCCGCTCCGCGGCGCTTAACCAAAGCAAGGCTTTCGCTCGCCGCAGGCGAGCGAGCTACTTCTCCTCGCGTGGCCACTGCGCCGCAGGAGCGGCGCGAACTGCGCAGCCGGCCCGGAGTCAAGGAAGTAACGATGGCTTTGGCTTTGGCTTTGGCCGTTGGCTTTGGCTGTTGTTGTTGCTCTGGCGCGCAGGATGCGCGCTACCCGGAGCCCTGCCGCGGAGTCGGAGGGCAGGATGCCCGGAGACCACCGCTTTGGGGTGGCCTTTCTCTTGGTTACTTCTCTTTGGCCAAGCAAAGAGAAGTAACTCGCTCGCCGCAGGCGAGTGAAAGCTCTTTCCAAACAGGAATGCGCCACGGAGCTACCCAGGGAATCATGAAAAGACCAGATACCGGGTCGCACCGTTGGGCAAGCCGAGCCTGTCCTGAATTCGTCGAAAGGCCGGGGTGAAGCATTGGCGAAGGCACGCGCTGTGCGCGCGGGCCGCTGAGCGGACAAGAAGAACCCGCCATTCGGCGGGTTCTTCTTGAAGCTTTTGATCAGGAACTGGACCCCGGCCTGCGCCGGGGTGAAGCATTGGCAAAGCCACGCGCGCAGCGCGTGGGCCACAGGCAGGAAACAAGAAACCCGCCGTGGAGGCGGGTTTCTTGTTGAATGTTTTGGTTAAGAGCTGGAACCCCGCCTTCGCCGGGGTGAAGCATTGGCAAAGCCACGCGCTGTGCGCGTGGGCCAATGCTTCACTTGATCTTGGCTTCCTTGTAGGCCACGTGCTTGCGCACGACGGGATCGTATTTCTTGATCTCCATCTTGTCGGGCGTGGTCTTCTTGTTCTTGTCGGTCGTGTAGAAATGGCCGGTGCCGGCTGAAGACACGAGGCGGATCTTGTCGCGCTTGGATGCCATGATTCGATACTCCTCAGATCTTCTCGCCGCGCGAACGCAGCTCGGCGATGACTACTTCGATACCCTTCTTGTCGATCGTGCGCAGGCCGTGGCTGGAGACCTTGAGCTTGATCCAGCGATTTTCGCTGGCCACCCAGAAGCGACGCTCGTGAAGGTTCGGCAGCCAGCGGCGCCGCGTTCTGTTGTTTGCGTGGGAAACACTATTGCCGGACTGGAAACTCTTTCCGGTGACTTGGCATACCTTGGACATGCGAACCTCGTCGTAATCGGTTACCGACCTTGGCCAGGACGGAAGCGGCCCAGCGGCGACAGTGCGCCACACGATGCTGGGGGGCTTCGGCCATGCGACAGAGGGGTCGTGTACCGGGGACTGCCCAACCGGAATACCGGCGGAAAGGGCCGAAGCGAGCCGCGCTTTATAGCCGATTCGGGGTCTTCTGGCAAGCAGCGGGGCTTGCCAGGCCTCAGATTTCCTCGGTGGCCGTGCGCTTGGAACGGCGGATCAGCCAGGCCACGCCGCGCAGATCGGCGATGCCGACCAGGGCGCGATTGAAGTTGTTGTACTTGGACACACCGGCGCCACGCGCGCGGTGGTTGACCGGAACGCTCTTCACCTGCCAGCCGGCGCGCTGCATCAGGGCCGGCAGGTAGCGGTGCATGTGGTCGAAGTAGGGCAGGTCGAGGAAGGCGGCGCGCTCGAACAGCTTGATGCCGCAGCCGGTATCCGGGGTTTCGTCGCGCAGCAGGCGGCTACGCAGGCCGTTGGCGAACTTCGAGGCGAAGCGCTTGCTGCCGGTGTCCTTGCGCTCGACGCGCCAGCCGGCGAACAGCTTGATCGTGTCGGGCGACGCATCGCGCATGGCGATCAGCTTGGGGATGTCGGCCGGGTCGTTCTGGCCGTCGCCATCGAGCGTGGCGATCCACTCGCCGCGCGCCGCCTTGATGCCATTGCGCACGGCCGTGCTCTGGCCGCTCTGGGCCAGGTGGCGGATCACGCGCAATTCGGGATAGTCGGCCTTGGCCGCGGTGAGCACGGCCAGCGTGTCGTCCTTGCTCGCGTCGTCGACGTAAACGATCTCGAACTCGATCCTGCCGCGCAGGGCCGCCGCGATTTCGCCGATCAGGGGCAAGACATTGTCGCGCTCGTTGAAGACCGGCACGACGACGGATAGCTGAGGCATGAGCCGGATCCTGTTCCATGGGCGCGTATGCGCGGGGCGCGCACCGGCCGAATTGGACGATTATCGCCGATTGTCCGGCGATGCCCAAATTCCGGACTCAGCGGATCCTGCCGAGAATGCCGTCGAGTTCGTCGAGGCTGTGGTAGTGGATGACCACCTTGCCGCGGCCGCCGCGTCCGTGGCTGACCGCGACGCGCGCACCGAGCTTTTCGGACAACTCGGTTTCCAGTGCCTCGATATCGGCATCGCGCTTGGGTCGGGCGGGCTTGCCCTTGGGCAATTCGCCGGATTTGCGCGCCGCCTCTTCGAGTTCGCGTACCGACCATTCGCCGTCGACGGCCTTGCGCGCGAGTGCGATGGCGCGCGCTTCGGGGAGTGTCAGCAAGGCGCGTGCGTGGCCCATCTCGAGCTTGCCCTCGTCGAGCAGGCGGCGGATCTCGGCCGGCAGGTCGAGCAGGCGCAGAAGGTTCGACACGGCGGCGCGCGAACGTCCCACTGCATCGGCGGCCAGCTGGTGGGTCAGCTTGAATTCGGCGATCAGGCGGGTCAGCGCCTGGGCTTCCTCCAGCGGCGACAGGTCTTCGCGCTGGATGTTCTCGATCAGGGCCACGGCAATGACGGTGCGGTCGTCGAGGTCCCTCACCAGGGCCGGGAGTTCGGTCAGCCCGGCCAGCTGCGCCGCGCGCCAGCGACGCTCGCCGGCAATCAGTTCATAGCGATTGGCGCCGGTGGCGCGCACGATGACCGGTTCGATCACGCCTTGCGCGCGGATCGAGGCGGCCAGTTCCTCGAGTTGTTCCTCGTTGAAGTGCCGCCGCGGCTGGTACTTGCCGGCGACGATCTGGTTCGTCGGCAGCGAGCGCAATTCACCTTCGTCGGCTCCCGTGTAGGTGGCCGAATCGGCACGGTCATCGCCGCTGCCAAGCAGGGCATCCAGCCCGCGTCCGAGCCCGAGCCCGCGTTTCTTTGCTGCCATTGCGTCGAATTCCTAGCTGGTCACTGCGGCGGCGGGTGCGCGCTCGCGTCGCAACATCTCGCCGGCCAGGCCGAGATAGGCGATGGCACCGCGCGACTCGCGATCGTAGAGGTTGATCGGCTTGCCATGGCTGGGCGCCTCGGCAAGCCGGATATTGCGTGGAATGATCGAGCGCAACAGCTTCTCGCCGAAATGCTTGTGCAATTGCGCGGACACATCGTTGCTGAGGTTGTTGCGCACGTCGTACATGGTGCGCAGCAGGCCTTCGATCTCCAGCGTCGGATTGAGGCGCTTGCGCACGGCCTTGATCGTGTCGACCAGGCTCGACAATCCCTCCAGCGCGAAATACTCGCATTGCATCGGAATCAGCACACCATTGGCTGCAGTCAGCGCATTGAGCGTAAGCAGGTGCAGGGAAGGCGGGCAGTCGATCAGGATCGTGTGGTAGTGGTCGCCGAGCTTGTCGAGCTGTTCCTTGAGCCGGTGCTCGCGCGCCAGCGCATCCATCAGCTTGATCTCGGCAGCGGTCAGGTCGCCATTGCCGGGCAGCAGGTCGAAGCCGCCTTCGGTCTTGACGATAGCGTCCTCGATCGCCGCTTCCTCGAGCAGGACATCGCAGCCGTTCGGTCGGGCTTCGCGCTTGTCGACGCCCGCGGCCATCGTCGCATTGCCCTGCGGATCGAGATCGACGAGCAGGATGCGGCGGCGCGTCTCCGCGAGTGCCGCGGCGAGGTTGACCGCGGTGGTGGTCTTGCCGACTCCACCTTTCTGGTTTGCGATGGCGATGATGCGTGTCATGGAATTTTCCGGGCAGCCGATCCGTCCCCGCTGCGCTTGATGATGACCAGGTGGCGCTCCGCGTCCAGCCCGGGTACGACGAGCCGGTGCACGGCCTCGACGGCGAATCCCGCGGGCAGGGCGTCCAGCTCATCCTGAGGGAATCGTCCCTTCAGCGCCAGCCATCGGCCGTCGCCCGCGAGCAGATGGCCGCCCCAGCCCAGCATGTCGGCCAGTGTCGCGAATGCACGTGCCGTGACGCAATCATATTCCCCGGTGACGCTTTCGACGCGGCCTTCGAAGACCTGCGTGCCGGTCAGTCGCAACTGGCGCACGGCCTCGCGCAGGAAGCGCGCCTTCTTGCCATTCGAATCGACCAGGCAGACCTCGAGATCCGGTCTTGCCAGTGCCAGCGGAATGCCCGGCAGGCCCGCCCCCGTGCCGAGATCGACCAGCGACCGGCCGTGCAGGTACGGCAGGATCGCGAGCGAATCGAGCAGGTGGCGCGTGACCATTTCGCCCGCATCGCGAACGGCGGTCAGGTTATAAGCGGCATTCCAGCGCAACAGCAGGTCGAGGTAATCGAGTTGCTGTTCGACGACCGGATCGGCGAGGTCAAGCGCCAGCGCCTGCAGCCCTGAGCGCAGCCGCTGCCTCAGCGGTTCGCGGTCGGACATGAGTCGCTCGGAATCGAAAGGGGCGCCAGTATCGGGGCGGCGGCCGCTGAAATCCAGCTTGGCAGCCAGTCGCTGTGCGCACGGCAGGAATCTGGATGCGTCTGACCGGCACCGGGTGCGTCACTTCCTGCCTCAAACAGGCACAGGGGGCAGCGGATTCGGGGGATGGCCCGGCGTGGCGGTTTGCCGCCACCGCGGCAGGTTGTCGGCGAACTGTCAGGCGGCGTTGCGCAGGTCGATGCGGGTGACCAGCAGGCCGCGCTCGCGGACTTCGCTGTTCAGGCTCTGCTTGAGCCAGGTCCGGCGTTCCATTGGATCGGTCGGGAGCGCCGAGCTGGCCAGAAGGTCGCTGGCGCGTTCGCGCAGCATGGCGTCGACGGATTCGATGACATTGTCGGCGCGCTGCGGATCGAGCACCTGGAAATAGACCGAGGCGGCGCAGTCTTCGCCGGAAACGAGCGAGGCGTTTACTTCGATCGTGCTGCCGTTGAGGCTCATCTTGTGCGAAACGCGCTCGATCAGCGGCAACACGAAATGCGTGCCTGCGCCGACGAAACGGGTGTGGCCGCCGAAGCGACGCAGGGAGTAGACCTGTCCCTCGGGTATCCGGCGCAGGCAGGCGAACGTCAGCAGCGCCAGCGTTACGAGCATGAACCAGAGGAGTGGGAGTGGCATTTCCGTGTTCCTACAAGAGGTTATCCAGTGAACCTCAGGTTGAGCCTAACAAATTTCCGGCGTTACTGGAATAACGCGGCCTTAACATCTTCGCCTGTATTGCACCAATCAATGCTGAACCGATTCACAGTTTCGATTGAAAGGTCTGCCCATCGGTCAGCCATTTTGTCAAGTACAGGCATGCATTTTGGATGCCAGATGGGGCGCTGGAGCGCTGCGGCGCCCCGATCCTTGACCGATTCGACGGACGAAAAGCGACCAAAGGGTTGCCATATTTACCCTGATACCTTTATAAGCCACTAGATGGGCGAATTGCTCGTCCTGTCACGATCTCCATGGAATTCAGGGTTTTGAAGATTCACGTTGCCAGGGACCGGCTGCATTCAATATTTTCAAATATCGGGGTACTAGAAAATGAATAAAGTGACGCTGGCTGTTGCAAGTGCTGCGTTCTGCCTGGCCCAGGGCGCCTTTGCGGCACCTGTCAACAACAAGATCGCTGCTCCGACGCCGGGTGCGACCCCCAGTGGCGGGGCGGCGTGCTCCAGCACGCTGGTGCTGGATTGCGGGTTCGAATCCGGAACGCCAAGTTCCAACTGGACCGAGGCTTCGACCAACTTCGGGACGCCCATTTGCGATACCGCGGGTTGCGGCACGGGCGGTGCGCCCATCGGCCCGAACTCGGGTGCGTTCTGGGTCTGGTTCGGCGGCATTGCCACCTTTGAGGAAGGCAGCGTCAGCCAGAGCATCACGATTCCGGCTGCGCTCACAGGGACCTTGAGTTTCTACTTCCTGGCGCCCGTCTGCTCCGGCGATGCACCTGATTTCGTGGAAGCCACGATCGACGGCACTACGGTATGGAGCGTCGATGCGACCAATGCCACCTACTGCGGCAACAACTCGGCCTATACGCAGATATCGGTCGATGTGTCGGGTTATGCGGATGGCGGCAGCCACACGCTCGCTTTCCATAGCGTGGTCAATGGCGTTTCCGGCACGACCAACTTCTGGATCGACGATGTCGACCTGGTCACGGCAGGCTCGCCGGGTGGTCCGCCGCCGCCGGCACGCGAATTGCCGTCCCTGGGCACGATCGCCATGATCGGCATGGGCAGCCTGCTGGCCCTGTTCGGATTCACTGCACTGCGTCGCCGTCGACTGAATTGATCGGCATGAGCTGAAAGAAAAACCCCGCCACGGCGGGGTTTTTTTGTGCGCCATGTTCCCGATCCATCCGCATCCGTTGCTGTTGCGGCTCAGCCGCCGTCCCCGGCTTTCGCCGCAAGACCTCGCAGCCGGGGCACGCAGCCTGCTTCGGACGTCAGCGCGAATCAGCGCTGCAGATGCGTCTCGAACAGCTTGAGGATGCGCCGGTACTCGTCGTACCACGAGTCGGAGTGGACGAAGCCATGGCGTTCGAGCGGATAGCCGGCCAGTTCGAAGTCGTCCTTGCGCAACTCGACCAGTCGCTGGAACAGCCGCACCGAATCCTGGAACAGCACGTTGTCGTCGATCATGCCGTGGGCGATCAGCAGGCCGCCCTTGAGGCCGTCGGCGAATTCGATCGGCGAGGAACGCCGGTAGGCAATCGGATCGAGCTGCGGCGTATTGAGGATGTTCGAGGTGTATTCGTGGTTGTAGGAAGTCCAGTCGGTCACCGGGCGCAATGCCGCGCCGGCAGTGAAGACCTCGGGTGCGCGGAACATCGCCATCAGCGCCATGAAGCCGCCGTACGAGCCGCCGTAGAGTCCGACGCGCCGGCTGTCGACCGCCTGGCTGGCGACCAGCCAGTTGACGCCGTCGATGAGGTCCTCGAGTTCCGGATGGCCCATCTGCCGGTAGATCGCGGTGCGCCAGTCGCGGCCGTAGCCTTCCGAGGCGCGATAGTCCATGTCGAGCACGACATAACCCTTCTCGGTGAGCAGGTTGTGGAACATCTGCTCGCGGAAATAGTTCGGGTAGCCCAGCTCGGTGTTCTGCAGGTAACCCGCGCCGTGCACGAACAACACGGCCGGATATTTTTTCGCTGCGTCGAACCCGGCCGGCTTGTACAGCTTGGCGTAGATCGGCTGCTTCGTATGCGTGGATGGCACCTCGACGATCTCGAGCGACGGCCATTGCAGGGCCTTGTACTGCGCCGTGCGCGTATCGGTCAGCGCGCGCGTTGCGCCGCCTTCGGCGGCGACGACGGCGAGTTGCGAGGGCGTATACGACGAGGATTGCAGCACGGCGAGCTGGCCGCCATCCGCTGACAGCACGAAACCATCCATGCCCTGCACCCGCGTCACGCGCTGCAGCGGGCCGCCGCCGACGGCCACGCGGTAGACGTCATAGGAATACGGCGCCTCGACGTTGCTGCGCAGGTAGAACCACTGGCCATCCGCCGACAGCTGCGGCTCGGATACCTCGAACGTGCCCGAGGTCAGCGCCTTGCTGCGGGAGCCGGGTTGCTTCAGGTAGAGCTGCGAGTAGCCGGTTTCCTCCGACAGGTACCACAGGCTGCGCCCATCGACGGTCCAGCCGAAGTCGTTGAAGTTCCAGTTGATCCAGGCCGGGTCGCTGAGGCGGTGCTGGCTGACCAGCTTGCCCTTGGCGAAATCCACGCTGGCGATCCAGCGATCCTTGTTGTCTATCGCGCGCAACTGGATGGCGACCTGGCTGCCATCGCGGTTCCAGGCGATCTGCCGCACGTTCAGCCCGCGCACGCCCGGACCTTCGTCCTTCTTCTCCTTGGCCTTCAGCTTTTCCGTCGGCTTGCCCGGGGTTTCGCTATCTTCCTTTTCCTTCGCGTTTGCCGCTCGATTCTCGTCGCGGATCGCCTTCAGCGGATCATCCTTGCTGCCGGGCAGGTCGGACACCGGCAGTTCCTTTTGCGTATGCGCGACCAGATCGAGCAGCGAGAGCGTGTTCTCCGCCGGCGAATTGCGGCCGACACGGATGCGCTCGTCTTCCTGTTCCTCGTAGCCTGAATCGGTCACATAGCGCTGCAGCTTGGCGATCTTGCCCTCGTCGTAGCCCTTGGGCGTGGTCACCACGAGCAGGTGGCGGCCATCCGGAGCCAGCGAAGTGCCTTCGATCTTCACCTCGTCGCCAAGATAGAACGGCAACGGCGGACGGGTCGGATCGCCCTTGCGGAAGGATTCCTCGTTGGCCTTCTTCGCGTCGCGATCGGCCTTCAGCGCGCGCAGGGTCGAGAACAGGCGCAATTGCATGTCGCCGAGGTCATCGGTTTTCTTCGCCTCGGGGTCCTTTTCGGCGCGCAGGATGGCTGCCGGCCCGGTCACGCCGGTGCCGAGGTCATGGACGAACCAGTCATTGCCGACGCGAAACTGCACGGAGCGCCCATCGGCCGTGAACTGCACCGATGTTTCGCTGTCGGGTGTCTTCGTGACCTGACTCAGGCGGCCGCTGGCCAGGTCGCGCACGAACACGTCGCCGTTGCGAATGAACGCCGCGCGACTGCGGCTGCTGTCGAACACGGCCTCGGGGCCATCGGCATCGGCCATCATTCCCGGATCGACGAGGACGTCCTTGCCGCTGGCGGGATCCATGCGGTGCAGGTCGCGGATCGTGGAGCCTTCGCGCTTGAGCGAGTAGTAGATCGCCTTGCCGTCCACGCTCCAGTAAGGCGACTCGACCGGTGGCCCGATCCAGTCGGGATCGGCCATGGCCTGGTCCAGGGTGATCGCCCGGGCAGGGGCGGCAAGCAGGCTGGCCAGGGCAAACGCGATGGCTACGACGAAACGGGGCATCAATGACTTCTCCGGCGGAACGCAAGTCCGACAGCATAACCGCTGGGCTGGACCTGGCCATGCGCCGGAAGTCAGCCATGTGCGGCCTGCCTGGGCGCGGGCGCCGGGCGGCCAGGCGCTTGGCAAGCCGGCACGAATCGGGCAGCCTGCCGAGCTGACTCCAACAGGGATCCGCCATGCCGCTGGACTGTGTACAAATTGAAACGGGTCCGAACCCGCGATTCGCCGTGATCTGGCTGCATGGGCTCGGCGCCGACGGCAATGATTTCGGGCCGATCGTGCCGGAACTCGTGGGCAACGGCTGGCCGGCGATCCGTTTCGTGTTTCCGCATGCGCCGAAGCGCCCGGTCACCATCAACGGCGGCATGACCATGCGCGCCTGGTACGACATCACCGGCATGGAGATCGCGCAACGCCAGGACGAGGCCGGCATCCGTGCATCGATGCGCGAGGTTGAGGCCCTCATCGCGCGCGAAGTCGAACGCGGGATTCCGGCCGCGCGCATCTTCCTGGCCGGATTCTCGCAAGGCGCTGCCATGGTGCTGTCGGCGGGCCTTCGCCACGCGCAGCGGCTGGCCGGCATCATCGCGCTGTCCGGTTACCTGCCGCTGGAGCAGCAACTGGAAGGCGAGCGCTCCGCGGCCAATGCCGACGTGCCGGTCTTCCTCGGCCACGGCAGCGTCGACCCGGTCGTTCCGCAGACCCTCGGCATGCTCGGTCGCGATTTCCTGCCCGGACATGGCTA
>OEIU01001723.1_pt1 | contig 13206 bp, 10 predicted proteins | sample 1539221 | NCBI WGS metagenome assembly OEIU01 (sample SAMN03792071, study PRJEB22550) | activated sludge metagenome | feature: wastewater treatment plant; material: activated sludge; isolation source: Wastewater treatment plant of a petroleum refinery complex | place: Argentina: Zarate | collected...
CAACGCCGGAAGCGATATTGAAGCCGACCCCGGCCGCGCGTGGCCGAAAAGCGCCGCCCGGCGTGCCGGCTGCGGCCCCCCCGGCGTGAGGGACGAACGCCTGTTCGCCCGCCTCGCCGGCTGGCTGCAGCAAGAAGCCGTGGTGCTGGCCAGTGTCGTCGGCGCGCAGGGAGCGACCCCGCGCCGGCGCGGCAGCCGCATGCTGGTGACGGCCATTTCCAGCCTGGGCAGCGTCGGCGGCGGACTGGCCGAAGCGCGCGTACTCGAAGCGGCGCGGTGCCTGCTCGGTTCGACCGCGACCCACGGCGAAGTCGGCATCGACCTGCGCGGCGGCGCGGATTCCGTCGGTGTCTGCGGTGGCAGCATGCGCGTCGGCCTGCGTCGATGGGCGCCCGCGACGGACCTGGCGCGGGCGCGGGAAATCCGCGACGCGCTCGCTGGCGGACATCGCATGAGGCTCGCGGGAAGCGACCTCGGCGTGGCCGACGCCGATGACATCGTGGTTCCCGACACGCGCCTGCTGATCGTCGGCGCCGGTCATTGCGGTGCGGCGCTCTGCGAGCTGGCGGCCCCGCTCGAATTCGACATCCACGTTTTCGATGCGCGCGCCGAATGTCTCGCCCAGCCTGCATTCGCCGGTGCACGGACGCATTGCGGTGACGTGGCCATGCTCGGGCCGCTGCTCGAAACCGGTCGCGATGTGCAGGCGGTCCTGCTCAATCGCGATTTCCACGCCGACGTGGCCGCGCTCGAGGTGCTTTGCGAAAACCCTCCGCGTTTCCTCGGCATGCTCGGCAGCCGGCGGCGCATCGGCGAAGTCCGCGACGCGCTGCCGGAGCGCCAGCAGGCGTTGCGTGGCCTGGTCGCACCCGTGGGGCTCGATATCGATGCGGAGACGCCGCACGAGATCGCGGTCAGCATCCTCGCCCAGCTGATCGCCGAGCGGCGGGGCTATTGAGGCCGGCAACGCATTTGCCGTCAACGAATTCCCGCGTCCCTGTTCGGCAACGCTCTTCGTAGGAAGGGCCCTTCGACGGGCTCAGGACAGGCATTCATGCCCAACAACGAAGCGGCAACGCGAGACGAGTAACCGGATCCCGCGCCGCCATTCGCCCGCTCTTCGTAGGAGAGGCATTCATGCCCGATGCTTTTGCGCAGGATTCGAGAAAAGCATCGGGCCTGAAGACCCTTCCTACAGAAAAGAAAAAGCGCATCGCGCCTGAAGGCGCTCCTGCAGAGGAATGGAGCCTTGCGGCTTTCTTCGTGGCGGGTGCTACTGCGGCGGACGCTGCTTCATGCCGCTCTTCCAGGCGTATACCGCGGCCTGGGTGCGATCGCTGACGTTGAGCTTGCCGAGCACGTTGCTGACATGGGTCTTGACGGTCTTCTCGCCGATGCCGAGGCGTTCGGCGATCATCTGGTTGCTGAGCCCTTCGGCGACCAGGGTCAGGGTTTCGCGTTCGCGCTGGCTCAGCGATTCGAGCACGCCGCTGCCGGGCTCGACGCCGCGCCGCATCGCGTCCATCAGGCGCGCCGCGATGCGCTGGTGGAGGACGGCCTCGCCCTTGGCCGCCTTGCGCAGCGCATCGGCCAGCGCGTCGGCATCGACATCCTTGAGCAGGCAGGAGAGTGCCCCGGCCTGGACCGCGGCGACGATCTGCTGCACGTCCTCGAACGAGGTCAGCAGCACGACCTGGGTATCCGGGCTGGCTGCGCGGATCGCGCGGGTCGCCTCGATGCCGCCTCCGGGCATGACCAGGTCGACCAGGGCGACATCGGGCTTCTGTTCCGCGCACAGGCTGGTCGCGGCAGTGGCGTCGCCAGCCTCGCCGACGATGGCGAGGTCGGCATGCGTTTCGAGGAACGCACGGATGCCTTGCCGAACCAGGTCGTGGTCGTCGGCGATGACGATGCGAATGGGTCTGCTCATCTCGTTACCTCGATCTGGAAGCTGATGGTGACGCGCGTGCCGCGCCCGGGCGTACTGTCGAATTCGAAGCGCCCGCCCGGCAGGGCCTGGACGCGCTCGCGCATGTTGCGCAGGCCCATTCCGCTGCGGAAATCCTCCGGCGCGCCGCTGCCATTATCGGTGATCACGAGGCTGACGCGTTCCGCCGTGCGGCGGAGGGCGAGGTCGACGTGCTGGGCGCCGCTGTGGCGCAATACGTTGGACAGCGCCTCATCGACCACGCGCAGCAGCGAATCCTCGTCGGAAGCCGCCAGTGAAGGCACGTCTTCGATGGCAAAGCCGAGGCTGGCGCCGCTGGTATGCGCCCAGTCGTTGGCGCGCATGCGCACGCGCTCGGCGAACGGGAGCTCGGCATCGGAGGCGCGCATCTTGTCGAGGATCTGGCCGAGCTCCTGCTGGATCTGCTGGGTCAGGCGCTGGGCCAGTTCCAGGCGTTGCCCTCCAGCGTCCTCGCCGAGCATGCGCCGCACGGTGGCAAGTTGCAGGTTCAGCGCAAAAGCCTTCTGCTTGACCGTGTCATGCAGGTCGCGGGCGAGGCGCTGGCGTTCGGCCAGGGTGGCCAGTTGCGCGCGCGACCGGAGCAGGCCCTTGAGGTCGAGCGCCATGCCGTCGAGCATGGCCGAAAGGCCGCCGATCTCGTCGCCGGAGCGGTCATCGATGCGGTCCGAGAAATCACCGCGGCTCCAGGCGGTCGCCGCGCGGGCGATGCGGCTGAGCCGGCGCGTGACCCAGGCGGCGAGGAAGATCGACGAGGCGAGGCCGAACACGATCAGGAAGGCAAACACCGTCGGCGACTCGAAGCTCGGGTCAAACAGCAGGTGCCGCCACGGTGGCGGTACGCGCAGCTCGACGAAGAGCAGGCCTTGCAACGGGCCGCCGGCGTCGCGCATTGGCACGAGTACTCGCTTGATCGTGTAGGGCTCGCGGCTGCCGCGCAGGTCGACGCCGACGTTGCCGGGCATCGCCATGACGCTGGAGATTTCCGCGGCGGTGGGCAGCTCGAGCTTCCATTGCGCGTCCGCTCCCGTCCTTGCCAGCAGTTGCGAATCGGCGTCGATGATCGCTGCGCCAAGAGGGACGTCAGTCAACTCGAGCAGCACGTAGGATTCGTCCGGAGTGAGGCCGCCGCGCGGCTGCTGCAGGCGCAATACCCAGGCATCGAGCCAGAGCTGCAGCGCCGCGTTGCCTGCATGGCCGCGCAGCTGCGGCCATTGGCCGAGCAGGTCCGCGGCGCCGCGCTCCGCGGCGCGATCGAGGCTGCCGGCATCCACGCCGTTGGTGAAGCGCTGGAATTCGTAGATCAGGATCGCCGATTCGACGAGCACGAGCGTGGGCAGCGAAAGCAGCACGTAGAACAGGGCCAGTTTGGAAACGAGTCCGCGCAAGCGCGGGCGGAAGTCGGTCATGGCAATTCGGTGGGCGCCGCAGGGTGTCCAGCATACCTGCGCGTGGCCCGTATCGGGGTCCCTGCCGATCCGCCTCATGACCGATGCGTGATGCGTCGCCGGGCCGTTACGGGCCGACCGGACGCGCGGCAGACTTGATGGCTGTCAGTTGGACGCTTGCATCAAGGGGATCTCATGAGTTCGTTTCCACTGCGCCGCCGTATGCTGCGCGCCGCCACTGCTGCCGCCCTGGGCCTGGCCTGCGGCACCATCCAGGCCGAAGAGCCGGCCACCCTGGGGCCGGTCGAAGTGACCACCTCGAAGATTCCGCTGGCCGTCGATACGGTCGCGGCCAACGTCAGCATCGTCAGCGGCGAGGAGTTGCGCCTGCGTGGCGCCACCGACCTGCGTACCGCGCTTTCGCTGGTCGCTGGCGTCGACATCGCGCCGGGCGGCGATGGCGGGCCGGCCTCTTCGGTGCCGGCTCTGTGGGGCCTGCGCGAATTCGATGCCTTCCTGCTGGTGGTCGACGGCATTCCCTCGGGCGGCGCGTTCACGCCGGCCCTGGCCACGCTCAACCTCGCCAATGTCGAGCGCATCGAGGTGCTCAAGGGCGCCGCGCCGGTGAGCTATGGCGCAACCAGCTTCGTCGGCGTGATCCACGTCATCCACTACGCTGCCGGTGCCGGAGCAACCCGCTTCGAAGCGGGCCTCGGCAGCCGCGGCAGCGCCCATGTCGCCGCCGTGATTCCCATGTCCGGGCCCGGCGCGGCGTGGAGCCAGTCGATCCTGTTCGACGCCGACAAGACCGAGCTGAAGGCGGACCGTTCCGGCTGGGACCGCGCCCATGTGCTCTACCGCGGCGCCGGCCAGGTCGGTGCAGGCGACTTCACGGTCGATGCCGATTTCACCCGCCTCGGCCAGGATCCGGTCAGTCCGCACCCGCGCGAAGGCGGCGTGCTGACCGATCGTTTCCCGCTCGATGCCAACGTCAATCCGCGTGGAGCGAAGCAGGACGAGAACCGTGGCCAGCTGGCCCTCGGCTACACCATCCCGACCGCCCTCGGCGAATGGAACACGCGCCTTGCCCTGGCCCGCTCGAACGCGGAAACCGTGCGCGGGTTCCTGCGCGAGGATTTCGCCGACGACGGCGTGACGCCGAACGCCGACGGCTACCAGCAGGACGTGCATCGTACCGAGCTGTACTTCGATACCCATGTGGCCACCCCGCTCGGCGAATCGGCGATCCTGGCCTGGGGCGTTGACCACCTGTATGGCAAGGGCAACCAGCAAAGCCAGAACTTCGAGTACGCGACCTTGGCCGACGGCTCGAACGTGCCGGACTGGCGCAGCCTGCCGATAGACGAGACCACGCGCCTGGACGACAAGCGCAATTTCACCGGCCTCTACGCCGATCTCAACGTCGCCCTCAGCGAGGCCTGGCACGTCGAAGCCGGGCTGCGCTACAACCACACCAGCGAATCGCGCAAAGGCTTCGGCGTCGACCTGACCGGAGCGACCCCGGAACTGTTCGAGGGCGGCAGCGACCCCCGAAGCGAAACCCGCCTGTCCGGCGCGCTCGGCACCAGCTACCGCTTCTGGCAGGACGGCAACGACAGCCTGGTCGGCTACGCGAACTACCGCAACACCTTCAAGCCGGCGGTCATCGATTTCGGACCCGAACCGGAATCGGAAATCCTCGAGCCCGAAGATGCGCAAAGCGGCGAAATCGGCCTCAAGGGCCGCAACGCCGATGGCCGCCTGGAGTGGGATCTGTCCGTGTTTCGCATGAACTTCCACAACCTTGTCGTAAGCCAGAACGTCGACGGCCTGCCGGGCCTGGCCAATGCCGGCAACGAGCGCTTCAAGGGCGCCGAAGCCGAAGCGCGCTGGCATGTCGGCGACGGTCTCAGCGTATTCGGTACCTATGCCTGGCACGACGCGCGCTTTGCCGATTACGCCCAGCTGTTCGGCGACACCCTGACCCAGCTCGATGGCAAGCTGCTCGAGATGTCGCCGCAACATCTCGGCAGCGTCGGCCTGCTCTACGCACGTGACAAGGGGCTGCGCGCGAACCTCGTCGCCAGTTACGTCGGCTCGCGCTACCTCAACAAGCGCAATACCTCGCAGGCAGGCTCCTACACCACGCTGGACGCCGGAATCGGCTACGCGTTCGAGCGCTGGGAGCTGCGCCTGGATGGCTACAACCTGTCCGACCGCCGCGATCCGGTCGCCGAAAGCGAACTCGGCGATGCGCAGTACTACCGGCTGGCCGCGCGTTCGTATTTCCTGACTGCCAGGTTCGAGCTGGGCGGTCGCTAGGACGGGACTGGTGCCCGCAAAATGCCGGCATTCCGCAGGAAGGGCCCTTCGACATGCTCGGGACAAGCGCCCGATGCTCTTCGTTGCGTGCAGAAGAGCATCGGGCATGAATGCCCTTCCTGCAGAGGAGCCAAGGGCATCGCGGCTGAGGCCAGCAACGAAGCGGTAGCGCGGGAAGGGCGATAGAAGCCTGCGCCGCGAATCGCCGGCTCTTCGCTGGGCTCGCCGCCAAGGCCCACGCCGGCGTTGGGTCGCCCGGCACGCATGCGGTTACAATTGGCCGATGCGCAAGAAACCACCCACGGTGCTGGCCAGGCGTCTGGTCGAACAGAGCCGATTCCTCAAAGCCGAACAGATCGACCTCGAGTTTTCCAACGGCGAGCGCCGCACGCACGAGCGCCTGCGCACGTCCGGATTCGGCGCCGTGATCATGGTGCCGATGCTCGACGAGGATACCGTCCTGCTCGTTCGCGAATACGCGACCGGCATCGAGAGCTACGAACTCGGTTTGCCCAAGGGTCGCCTCGATCGCGATGAAACCGTCGAGCAGGGCGCCAATCGCGAACTCAAGGAGGAGATCGGCTACGGCGCGCACGAATTGCATATCCTGGCCACGCTGTCGCTGTCGCCGACCTACATGAGCGCGATGACCCATGTCGTGCTCGCCCGCGGTCTCTATCCCGAACGCCTGCAAGGCGACGAGCCCGAGGAACTCGAGGTCGTGCCATGGAAGCTCAGCCAACTGCATACGCTGCTGCAGGAGCCCGAGGTCAGCGAAGGCCGCTCGATTGCGGCACTTTTCATCGCCCGCGAATTCCTCGCCGGCCGTTACCGGCCGGTGCCATGAACCTTGCCAGCCTTGTTCCCGAAGTCTGCGAAATCGCCCGGCGTGCAGCAAACGGCATCCTCGAGGTCTACGAGAGCGAATTCGCGGTCGAGCACAAGGACGACCGCTCGCCGCTGACCGCAGCGGATCTTGCCGCGCATCGCACGATCGTCGAGGGCCTGCGCAAGCTGATGCCCGATGTGCCGATCCTGTCCGAGGAATCGGCGACGATCGACTGGGAAGAGCGCCGCCAATGGACGCGCTACTGGCTGGTCGACCCTCTCGATGGCACGCGCGAATTCGTCAAGCGCAACGGCGAGTTCACGGTGAACATCGCCCTCATCGAAGGCGACCGCAGCGTGCTTGGAGTGGTCCAGGCGCCAGTGGATGGCAGCATTGCCTGGGCATGGCGTGGTGGCGAGGCGTGGATGGCGAATGCCGATGGCGAAGTTCGCCGTTGCCGGACGCGCCCGCGCGTCAGTCCGCTGATCGTCGCCGGCAGTCGTTCGCACGGCAATCCCCGTCTCGACGGGATGCTTGATCGGCTCGGACCGCATGAACTGGTCCCGCTTGGCTCGTCGCTCAAGTTCCTCTTCATCGCCGCCGCGAAAGCCGACCTCTACGTGCGCCTCGGGCCGACCTCGGAATGGGATACCGCGGCCGCCCAGTGCGTGCTGGAGGAAGCCGGCGGCTCGGTCATCGACCTGCAGGGCAATCCGTTGCGCTACAACACCAAGGCATCGCTGCTCAATCCGGAGTTCATCGCCTGCGGCGATCCGGCGCAGGATTGGGCGTCGTTGCTCGCCGGCTGAACGGCGCACGCAACCGACCGTCGCCAAAGGCTCTGCGGAACGCCGGTTCAGTCGATGAGGCAGCGCAGGCGTCCGCCCGCCACGCGCAAGCGCAGGTGGCGATGGCGGACCAGGTAGTGGATGCCGACCAGCATGGCCGCAAAGCCCGCGGCGGCTCCGATGGCGAGCGACTGGCGCGGTCCGAAGCTGTCGGCCACCCAGCCGACGATCGGTGCGCCAATCGGCGTGCCGCCGAGGGCGACGGCGAGGAAGATCGCCAGCACGCGCCCGCGCATGCCGGGTTCGGTCGACAGCTGCAGGGCGCTGTTGGCCGTCGTCGTGAAGGTCTGCGCGGAAATGCCGGTGACGATCAGAACAATGCCGAACAGCACCCGGTTCGGCATCAGTGCCGCCAGCGCCAGGCTGCCGCCGAAAACGGCGGTGGCGGCCAGCAGCAGCGTGATCCGCGGATGGGACCTGCGCGCCGCCAGCAATGCGCCGGCCACGGAACCGACCGCCATGGTCGAGGTGAGCACGCCGTACTGGCTCGCGCCACCGTGGAAGATGCTGGCCGACATGGTCGAAATGAAGATCGGGAAGTTCAGGCCGAAGGTGCCGATCAGGAACATCATGAGCAGGATCGCCTTGAGGTCGGGTCGCTTCCAGATGTAGCGGAAGCCTTCGGCGAAGCTGCCGCGCGTGCGCACCGCACGCGCACGCCGCTGCATCTGGCCAGCGTGCAGGAAATGCAGCGACAGGATCACGGCGATGAAGGAAACCGAATTGATAACGAACACCCAGCCGCTGCCAACGGCGGCGATCAGCAGGCCGGCGAGGGCCGGGCCGATCAGGCGGGCCGCATTGAACGACGTGGAATTCAGCGCCACCGCATTGGACAGTTCCGATTCGCTGACCAGGTCGGAAACGAAGGTCTGCCGGGCCGGTGCGTCGAAGGCGGTTACGCAGCCGAGCAGCAGGGCGAATGCGTAGACGTGCCAGAGTTCGGCATGGCCGCTGATGGTAAGCACGCCAAGGCCGAGGGCGAGAACGCCCATCGCGGTCTGCGTGGCGAGCAGCAGCTTGCGTCGGTCGAAATGGTCGGCGGCGAAGCCGGTCAGCGGCAGCAGCAGGACTTGCGGGCCGAACTGCAGGGCCATGACGATGCCGACGGCGGTCGCGTTCTTGTCGGTCAGCTCGGCGAGCACCAGCCAGTCCTGGGCAGTGCGCTGCATCCATGTGCCGATGTTGGATACCAGCGCGCCGGCGGTCCACAGACGAAAGTTGTATCCACCCAGCGAACGGAACGTGCCTGCCATGGCGCGACGATATCAGTCTTTTGGCGCTGCCAGTTCCGCCCCTGCGCGGCGATGCCGCAGCCTGGTCCTGACCATCCAGTAGATGACGGTGCCCAGCACGAGCAGTACCGGAATCACCAGCAGGCCTGACTTGCGCAAGACTGCCGGGAACAGCCTGGCCTGTCCAAGAAAGAACGATGCAGTCGCGACGAACATCGCGAAACCCATGCGCCAGAGATGACGGCCGAGCCGGCGCGTCGCTTCGATGCTTGCGCTGCGCAACAGGCGCAGGTCGCCGATCGCGCCGAGCAGGGCGACTCCGGCGAACAGGAACAAGGGCTGCGGCGGCATGCCATCGATCCTGCCATCGCTGCTGTTGATGGCGAGAATGCCGATGCTCAAGGCGTAGGCGCTGGTCGCCAGCGCCATCAGCATGAAAGCCGTCACCGGCCTGCGCGACTGCTCGAACGGGCGTCGCACCGTGAGCAGCCCGGTCGCGACCAGATAGAACGTGACCAGCGCGGCGACCACGTTGAGCCGGTTGGGGTGCAGCAATGTCGCCATCACGAACGCGCTTGAGGTCATGGCCAGCATGGCGATGACGAAAACCATGCCACCCCTGCGATGCGCCGGCGATCCCTTGGCGGCGATCAGTGCGAGGGCGCCGGCGAGCAGCGCAATCAATCCCGCGATGACGTGAATCGATCTCATGCTTGCAGCGTGGGCGATCCAGCGCGCGCATCCAAGCGGATTGCGACGAACCACGACCTGCCATGGATCGACCGCAACTGGCGATGACGGATGCCCGGAGTACCCGGCGGTTTTCCGCGCAGGGCAGGCGACAACCCCATGCCGCGCGTTCCGTCGCGTGCAGGCGCGCCTGGTCCGCCCGCACGCGCGCCCGGTCACCCGCCGGCTTCCCCGGCGAGCCGCCCGCCGCGACAATGGGCGTAGTAGCCGCTCCTGCGACCGGCGCCCCCCGGCGCAAAGGCAGACGGGCAGCGGCAGGCATCCCCCCTGGCTGCTATCGTCAACGACACATGGCTGAACAATCCACCGCAGACACCCCAGGCGTGCCGTCCGTCCTCGGTTGGCGGCGCCTGCGCTATCCATTCGCGGTCGGCGCTCTGCTCAGCCTGATGATCCTGCCGGGATGGAAGGCCTCGTATGCGGTGCTGGTCGGCCGGCTGCTGTTCATCGCCTTTTTCGGCGTGCTCGTGTTCGGCGTGTTCGAGCGCTGGCCACGACGCCTGCCGCGCTGGCTCGCGCGCTGGGTCCTGCAGGTGCTTGCCGTGGCGCTTGCGATGCCGGTCGCCGCAGCGATCGCCTATGCGCTGACGACGTTGGGTGATCCCGTGCCGTTCTGGCAGGACAAGGACCGCATGATCGGGTTCGCCACGATGACCTTCCTCGGCGTGCTGCTGGCGCCGTGGATGGCGGTGTCGGCCCTGGTCAGCCAGATCAGCGGTGCCGCACAGAAGCAGGCGCTGGCATTCGAGCTGGAGCGCAGCGAACTTGAGCGCAAGGCCGTGCAGGCTCGCCTGCGCCTGCTGCAAGCCCAGGTCGAACCGCATTTCCTGTTCAATACGCTGGCCAACGTGCGTGAGCTGGTGGATTCCGGTTCGCCGCAGGCCTCCGCCGTGCTTGGCAGCCTGATCGCCTACCTGCGCGCCGCCGTGCCGAGGCTGAACGAGCCCGGCACGACGATCGGCCAGGAACTCGACCTGGTGAGGGCCTATCTCGAAGTCATGCACATGCGCATTCCGGATCGCCTGCAATTCACCCTGCACGCCGACGCCGAGGCCTTGCCGCTGGACTGCCCGCCCATGGCCGTGCTGACCCTGGTCGAAAATGCCGTCCGCCACGGCATCGACCCGAGCGAAAAGGGCGGTCGCATCGATGTCCGCGTCGAAACCCGCGAAGGTCGCTGTCGCGTGCAGGTCGTCGATACCGGGGCAGGGCTGTGGGAAACCGGCAACGGCCTGGGCACCGGGCTGGCGACCTTGCGCGAACGCCTGCAACTGATGTTCGGCGCCGACGCGCAACTGCGCCTGGTCCGCGTCGCGCCGCATGGCGTCAGCGCTGAGCTTGAATTTCCCGCCCGCCGGAGCAAGCCGTGAACGCCCGCGTCCCGACTGCACTGATCGCCGACGACGAACCGTTGCTGCGCAAATCGCTGGTGCGCCTGCTCGCCGATGCCTGGCCGCAACTGCAGATCGTTGCCGAGGCACGCAACGGACGCGAGGCGGTCGAGCTTTTCGAAGCACTGCGGCCGGACATCTGTTTCCTCGATGTGCAGATGCCGGGGCTCTCGGGCGTGGAAGCGGCGCGCTACATCGGTCGCCGAGCGCATCTCGTGTTCGTCACCGCGTTCAGCCAGTATGCGGTGCAGGCATTCGAGCACGGTGCACTCGACTACCTGGTCAAGCCGCTCGAATCCGCGCGCCTGGCCGATACGGTGGCGCGCCTGCAGGAGCGCCTGCGCGCGGCACGACCGGCGCCCGATACGGACGGACTGCTCGACCAGCTCGCCGCGCGGCTGCGCAAGGGCACGCCGCCGGCCACGCTGCAATGGATACGGGCCTCGGTCGGCCAGGCCATCAGGCTCATCGCCGTGGACGAGATCGATTTCCTGCGTTCCGACGAGAAGTACACGCGCATCGCGTGGCGCGGCGACGGCGGCGCGCCCGGCGATGCCCTGATCCGCACGCCCCTGAAAGAGCTGGTAGGCCAACTCGATGCCGCGCGATTCGCCCAGGTGCATCGCGCCGTGGTCGTGAACCTGCATGCGATCGACCACGTCACGCGCGGCGACAACGAAACCGCCAGCATCCATCTCAAGGGCCGCAACGAAGTGCTGCCGGTCAGCCGCAGCTACCTGCACCTGTTCCGCCAGATGTGAGGCCTGCGCGCGCTGGGGCCGACGCTGTCGAAGTAACACAGGCTTGGCACTGCGGCATGATTCCCTCAGGCTATGCGGCGGATCCGCCCTTGCCCCCTGGACTATCGATGCAGACGATTGACGACCTCCTGGCCATCATGGCGCGATTGCGCGACCCCGACTCCGGCTGCCCCTGGGACGTCAAGCAGACCTTCGAGACGATCGTCCCGTATACGATCGAGGAAGCCTACGAAGTCGCCGATGCGGTCGATCGCCGCGACTACGCCGACCTCTGCGGCGAGCTCGGCGACCTGCTGCTGCAGGTCGTCTTCCATGCGCGCATGGCCGAGGAGGCCGGGCACTTCGATTTCTCCGACGTGGTCGCGTCGATCTGCAACAAGATGGTCACCCGGCATCCGCATGTTTTCGCCGGCGGCCAGGCCGATACCGCCGACGAAGTGCTGGTCAACTGGGAGGCGATCAAGCGCCGCGAACGTGCGGCCGGCGGCGACGAGGACGGCAGTGCGCTGGCCGGCATCGCGCGCGGCCTGCCCGAGTGGCAACGCGCGATCAAGCTGCAGAAGCGCGCGGCCACGGTCGGCTTCGACTGGCCCGACGTCAATCCGGTCTTGGCCAAATTGCACGAGGAAATCGACGAGGTCCGCGAGGAGTTTGTCGCTGGCGCCGATCCGCAGCGCCTGACCGACGAGATCGGCGACGTGCTGTTCGTCTGCGCCAACCTGGCCCGGCACGCGCGCGTCGACGTATCGGCGGCCCTGCGCCATGCCAATGCCAAGTTCGAGCGGCGCTTCCGGCGCATGGAGGCGCTGGCCGCCGCGGCGGGCAGCCGCCTCGAGAGCCACGGCCTGGCCGAGCAGGAAGCGCTGTGGGACGAGGCCAAACGCGACGAATAGTTTAAACCATTCGCGCACCGGGCGTATCCAATGCGGGACCCGTCCACTGGAGTGTCCCATGCGCCTGATCCTTGCTTCGTCCCTGTTGCTGGTGTCCGCAACGGCTTTTGCCTCGAACTGCGAACACCAGGCCGACCGCTCGTTCAATGTCGACCGGGCCGACATCAAGACCCTGGTCGCGAAACTCGGCTCGACCGACTTGCGCCTGCGCGGCGTCGCCGGCCTCGCGCGCATCGAAGTCCAGGCCCGCGCCTGCACATCGAACGCCGATGACCTTGACCGGCTCACGGTCAGCCAGCGCCGTGACGGCGACCGCCTTGTCATCGAGACCGAGCGCAACCGCGGCTCCTACTCGTTTTCGCTGTTCGGTTCGAGTTATGCCTACCTGGAACTCGAGATCCGCGTGCCGGCCACGCTGGCTGTCGACGTCGATACCGGTTCCGGCGATGTCGATGCGCGCGGCCTGGAAAGCCTCAGGTACGAGGCGGGATCGGGCGATCTCATCGTCGAGAACATCGCGGGCGAACTCGTCACCGACGTCGGCTCCGGGGATGTCGAGGGTTCCGACATCGGCCGCTTCCGCCTCGCCTCCACCGGTTCCGGCGACTTCAACCTGCGCGATATCCACGGCGACGTCGAAGTCGGCGGCGTCGGTTCGGGCGACCTCACCTTCCGCAAGGTCGCCGGCAGCGTGCACATCGACCGTGTCGGTTCCGGCGATGTCGATCTTTATGAGGTCGGCGGCGACGTCAGCGTCGATTCGATCGGTTCGGGCGACCTGCATGCCGTCGACGTGCGCGGCAACCTGACCGTGAAATCGAGC
>OEIU01001724.1_pt1 | contig 13206 bp, 17 predicted proteins | sample 1539221 | NCBI WGS metagenome assembly OEIU01 (sample SAMN03792071, study PRJEB22550) | activated sludge metagenome | feature: wastewater treatment plant; material: activated sludge; isolation source: Wastewater treatment plant of a petroleum refinery complex | place: Argentina: Zarate | collected...
ACAAGATCGTGCGCACCTCGCGCCAGATGCTCAACGAGATCGGCCGCGAGCCGACGCCGGAGGAACTGGCGGAAAAGCTCGCCATGCCGCTGGAAAAGGTACGCAAGGTGCTGAAGATCGCCAAGGAGCCGATCTCGCTCGAAACCCCGGTGGGCGACGAGGAGGATTCGCATCTCGGCGACTTCATCGAGGACAAGAACGCCATCCTGCCGATCGACGCGGCGATCCAGGCCAATCTGCGCGAGACGACGACGCGGGTGCTGGCCTCGCTGACGCCGCGCGAGGAGCGCGTGCTCCGCATGCGCTTCGGCATCGGCATGAACACCGACCACACGCTGGAGGAAGTCGGCCAGCAATTCTCGGTGACGCGCGAACGCATCCGCCAGATCGAGGCGAAGGCGCTGCGCAAGCTGAAGCATCCGAGCCGGTCGCGCAAGCTGCGAAGCTTCCTCGACAGCTGAGGCGACAGTCTGCGAAATGTTCAAAAGCCCCGGTTCGTCCGGGGCTTTTTTCGTTGGCGTCACCTTGGGCGGTCCGCACATGCATCGCCGCGCGCTTCGTGCTATATGAACGCCATGAACGAGCGTTTCCAACCCGATCTGGTGTGGCCTGCCACCACGCAGGCTGCGGACGGCATGCCGCGCCGTCCGTGGAGCGTGGCAGAGATCGAGGCCATGGTCGCGGCCGGCATCATCCGGGAAAGCGAGCGGTTCGAACTGATCGGGGGGGAGGTCGTTCCGATGTCGCCGAAAGGCGCCCGTCATGAAATGGTGAAGATCGATCTGAACGAGCATCTTCAACGTATAAAAGCCCCTGATCTGCGGGTCGGTCCGGAAACCACGCTGCGGCTGGACGATCATGCGTTCCTCGAACCCGATTTCTGCGTGTTCCCGCGCACGATCGAACCCGGCGCCATGCGCGGCTACGATGTGCTGCTGGCGATCGAGATCGCCGATACGAGCCTGCGCTACGATCTCGGGCGCAAGCTGAGCACCTATGCCGCCTACGGCATCCCGGAAGTCTGGGTGATCGACGCCAACCGGCTGGTGACCCATGTCCGCCGCAGCCTCGGCGCGGAAGGCTATCGGGAGGTTTTCGAGGCGGGGCCGGCGGACACGGTGACGGCGGTCAGAGCACCGTCCATCCGCATGTGTCTCGCCGAACTCGGCCTGCACGCCGCGCCGGAACCCGAATCCGAATAGCGACCTGCTGCCGACGTCGAACTTGCGCGTACAGCACTTGTTGACGGCTTGCGTGGTAAGGCCTCGTCATGAGCACCGTTGCCCATGACGAGGAATTGCGCCGACGGCAGACCGCTGGGACGCGACCACCGCTCGGCACGGCGCAAGCCTTAAGACTGCTCCTTGTCCTCAGCCTTGCCTTCGCGGCGCTGGCGCTCACAAGCCTGTTCGGGACGTACCTTTCGAGCGAGGGCATCCTCGCCGCACCCGGGCGTCCGTTCGGCAGCGACTTCGTCAATGTCTGGACCACCGGCAAGCTGGTGTTGTCCGGCGCTTTCGACGACATCTACCGTGTCGCCCGTTTCGACGCCTTCCAGGAAACGCTGACGGGCGGCGACATCGGCCACCGACTGTGGGCCAATCCGCCCCATTCGCTTCTTTTCGTCGCTCCCTTCGGCCTCGGCAGCTATTATGCGGCCTATGCCGGCTGGACGCTGGCGGGACTTGCAGTGCTCGTCGCAGGCGCAAGGCGCTGCGGTTTCGACTGGCTGCAAACCGCGCTTCTCGCCCTGTCGCCGGCCGCCATCTATTCGATCGGCGACGGCCAGTCTGGCAATCTCGTAACAGGCCTCCTCCTGTTTTCCGTGGCCGCCGGAGCGGCCGGAAGACGGTCGTCGCCGCTCGCGGCCGCCATCCTGACGATCAAGCCACAGGCGGGTTTCCTGCTGCCGCTGCTTTGGGCGGTCGAGAGACGCTGGACGCTTATCCTCGCCACCGGCATCGTGACGCTCGGATTGCTCGTGCTTTCGGTCGCGTTTTTCGGCACCGGGCCGTGGAAGGATTATCTCGGCGACACGCTACCGGAGCTTTCGGGCCTCGAACGCGAAGGCACGGGGCCATTCCTCTACATGATCCCGTCGGCTTTTATCGCGATGCGGGTGCTCGGAGCCGAAGCGGACGTCGCCTTGTGGGTGCATCTCGCCTTCGCCTGCACGGTAGCTGCGCTGCTCGCGTTCGGCCTCTGGCGGATAGCGGACACGCGCCAGCGGACGGCCATGATACTCATCGCGACGTGCCTGATGACGCCGTATCTGCACCGGTACGATCTCGGCATCCTTCTTGCCGGAGCGCTGCTTCTCCTGCCGATGCAGGCCGGGCGAACGCCCGCTTCGCGCCATGCGCCGGCCCTTGCCGCGATCGCCGCGGCATGGGCCGTGCCGCTGCTGGTCGGTCCGCTGGCCTCTCTCGGCGCACCTGTCTCGCCTCTGATCATGTTCGCGGTGCTGGTCGTCGCCTGCGTTCCGGCGCGCCGGACGGACTGACGAACGGCAGTCTTTCCTTCGCGCGTCCCGGTTCCTATGTTCGGGCAACGGGCCGCTTCGTCGGTCGATGCCTTGACAGACGGGGCCGCGACGCGGCGCTCGACCGCCACAGGGACCCCGAAGTGACGCAAACCACCATCATCATCGAGACCTCCGGCCCGGGCTTTTACGAATTCACCGACCGGGCGCAGGCTTTCGTACGGGAAATGCATGCGACGGTGGGTCTGCTCGTCGCCTTCGCGCGCCACACCTCCTGCTCGCTGCTTATCCAGGAAAATGCCGATCTGGACGTCCTGCGCGATCTCGACGCCTTCTTCCGGCGCCTGGTTCCGCCCGCCGACGATCCGTCGATGGACTATCTGGCGCACTGGCTGGAAGGGGCGGACGACATGCCGGCGCACATCAAGAGCGCGCTGACCGGCGTATCGCTCACCGTGCCTTTCACCACCGGCCGGCTGGTGCTCGGCATGTGGCAGGGCCTCTATCTGTGGGAGCATCGACGGCAGCCGCACCGGCGCGAGATCGTGCTGCACGTGCACGGATAGCGCTGCGCCGGGCAATTCCAACGCGCCGCAAAATGGCCTATGGCGTGGGAACGTCTTTTTTCGGGAGGTGCCGATGTCTTTTTTGAAACGCCTGTTCGGGCTTGGAGGCGGCGGCGAGGAGAGTGGGCCCGCCGAAGCCAGAGCGGCAAAGGAAATCGAGCACAAGGGATTTCGCGTGCAGGCGACGCCGTTCAAGCAGGACGGGCAGTTCCAGACCTGCGGCGTGGTCTCCAAGGAGATCGACGGCGTGGTGAAGGAACACCGCTTCGTGCGGGCGGATCGCTTCGCGGGACTTGACGACGCGGTCGACGTGTCGATCCGCAAGGGCATCCAGCTCATCGACGAGCAGGGCGAGCGGCTGTTCGGCTGAGCCGGTCGCGGCGCGTTCAGAACAGCGTCGCGAGGCCGTCGAACAGCGCCCTCAACACTTTGCGATAAGGTTCGCGCGGTTTTCCCGCGGCCACCGAGAGCGCCGCGCGGTCGAAGGCCGCCGACAGCAGTTCCGTCGCCGCCTCCACCGGCACGCCGGCCGGCAGGTCGCCGGACGATACCGACTGCTCCAGCCCCATGCGCAGCGCGTGAGCCGCATGGCGGCCGTCGATCTCGTCCATCTCCGCGCGGCCGAGCACGGCCGGACCGTCGATCAGCAGGAGCTGCGTCCGTCCGGGTTCCGTCATCGCGGCAAGATAGGCGTCGCCGCCGCGGATGATCGCCTCACGGGACGCCAGCCCTTCCGGCGTGGCGCTTTCGATCTCCGCCGCGACGATGCGCGCCTCTTCCTCCACCACCGCCCTGAACAGGGCCTGCTTGTCGGCGAAGTGATGGTAGAGCGCGCCGCGCGTGACGCTCGCGGCGGCTACGATCTCCGGCGTTCCCGTTTCGGCATAGCCCTTTTCGACGAAGAGACGGCGCGCGGCGGCGATCAGCGCGGCGCGGGTGGCCTCGGTGCGCTCACGGTTGGAACGGCGGTCTTTCGCTTCTTGCATACATACAGCCTGTATGTTAATTAAAGGATACATACAGATTGTATGTGAAAAGGCAGAGGATGGAAAGCGATGAAGACGACCAGCTACTACCCCGTGCTGATGAGCGACGACGTCGCCGCGCAGGCAGCCTTCTACAAGGAACACTTCGCCTTCGAGGCGCTGTTCGAGGCGGATTGGTACGTGCATCTGCGCTCGACCGAAGACGAGACCGTCAATCTCGGCATCGTCGCGTCGGACCATGAAACGATCCCTGACGGCAGCAGAACAAGGACGCAGGGCCTGCTGATCAATTTCGAGGTCGAGGACGCCGACGCAGTTTATGCGCGGGTGCGGGCAGCCGGCCTGCCGATCCTGCTCGCACTGCGGGACGAACCGTTCGGGCAGCGCCATTTCATCACGCGCGATCCGGGCGGCGTGCTGATCGACGTGGTCAAGCCTATCGAGCCGAGCGCGGAATTTCTCGCCCAGTATCAGGAGGGCGCGGCCGGACAATAACCGACGGCGCGTTTCCAGCATTGGATGAGGCCGTTGCCGGATTGATTCCTTCAACGCCGGCAACGGCCTGTTTCCGCTGAAAAAATCCGTGGCGAGGCGTCGTTGCGGGATGTGCGGGCCGGCAATGCCGGCTATAAGTCCGGCATGGCGACTTTTTGCGCGGACGCGGCCCGGCCTAGCCTTCAGGCGAGTAGGAAGCGATGCGCGATCCAGCAATATCCGGGGCCGGCAACCCCAGGAGACGCGATATGAGTGGTTTCGATCTTCCGGCTTGCCGCGCGCGTCGCTGACCGCCAGCGCCTTTCACTGGCGCAACGGACTCTACGTCGCCGGCCTCGATGCCGTCGGCGAGGCAGAAGAGATCGAACTGACGCTGGCGTCCGGCACGGCGGTGCCGGGCGAACTCGTCGGACGGGACGGCTCGACCGGCATTGCCGTGATCCGGGCCAAGGGCGAGCACGTGGCGCCGACGCTGGCGAAGGCTGCAAAACCCCGCGCCGGCGCGATCGCCATCGTGGTCGGCAGTTCGAAGGGCCAGACGCTGGCGAGCTTCGGCTCCGTCGCCGTGGTCGGTCCCGCCTGGCGGACGCTGCACGGCGCCGAGATCGCCTACAGGGTCGGGCTCGCGGTTAACATAGGCGGCCTGTTCCATGGCGGGCCTGTGGTCGACGCACGCGGAGGGCTCGTCGGCATGATGCTTTTCGGCGCCAAGCGGCAGTCCTTCGTCATGCCGCACGAGGCGATCGAAGGCACGGTGCGCATCCTCGAAACGAAGGGGCATGTGGCGCGCGGCTATCTCGGCGCCAGCCTGCATCCGCTCAAGCAGCAGAATGCGATGCGGGGGGCCGTGGTGATGGCGCTCGACGCCAACGGCCCGGCAAAGGCGGCGGGCCTGCAGCTCGGCGACATCGTGGTCGCTTGGGACGGCGAACCGGTGAAGGGGCCGCATGAACTCGTCCGGCTGCTGGGTCCCAACAGCGCCGGGAAGTCGGTGGTCTTCGGCATCGTGCGGGGCGGCAAGCCGCAGCAGATCACCATCGCGCTCGGCGAAAGGCCGCTGGTCTGACGGGAGATGAGCGCGCGCCCGATCATCCTTTTCGCCCTGGCCGACAGCGCCCGCGCCGACCGGCTGGCCGACGCCATGGAGGCGGAGGGGCGTTTCCTGCCGACGCTCGATGCGGTCACGGAAGGCATCGACATATCGGTGACGGACGCGGACGGCGTTCTGCATATCTTCGCGGGCGTGCCGGGCGACGGGGCAAGCGCCACGCTCTCGCCCGAGGCGGACGACGCGCTGGTTTCCGCAGCCGTCGCGCTGGTGGCGGCCGGATATCGCGTTTCCCCCTACGACCACGCGCATGACGACAATCCGATCGAGATCGAGGAGCCGGAGCCGTCTCCGCTGAAGGCAACGCTGTCGGCGCGCGAGATGGAGGTGCTGAACCTGCTCGCCGACGGCGCGCAGAACAAGGTGATCGCCAGGGCGCTGGACATTTCCGTGCATACGGCGAAGTTCCACGTCGCCTCGCTGCTCACCAAGCTCGGTGCGTCGAACCGCACGGACGCCATCGCCATCGCCATGCGCGAAGGACTGGTGTCGATGTAGCGCCTGCCGGATGGCGCGGGAGCGATGATGCCGCGCCGTCAGAAAAACTTGCATTCGCTGTCGGGCCGGCCTGGCTTCGTTCGTCCTCCGGCCGCAGGTTGTGGTGAAGCATACGCCGATCCGCCAAGCCTGCGCAGACGTCGTTTCCGACAAGCACAAGGACAAGAGATATGCCCAGTACCGTACGCCTGCACCGCGTTCTGGCGACCAGCCCCGAGAAAGTCTATCGCGCCTTCGTGGAGGGCGATGCGCTGGCAAAATGGCTTCCGCCCAACGGATTCACCTGCACCGTGCATCATCTGGAGCCGAAGGTCGGCGGCACGTTCAGGATGTCGTTCCGGAACTTCACGACGGGCAACAGCCATGCATTCGGCGGCAGCTATGTCGAACTCGTGCCGGGCCAACGCCTGCGCTACACCGACACGTTCGACGATCCCAATCTGCCCGGCGAGATGCAGGTGACCGTGACGTTGAAGAAGGTTTCCGTCGGCACGGAGATCGATATCGAGCAGGCGGGCATCCCGGACCTCATCCCGCCGGAAGCCTGCTATCTCGGCTGGCAGGAGTCGCTCAGAAATCTCGCAAGGCTGGTCGAGCCCGAGATCAATCAGTAGCAGCCCGGACCGTCGGAGCCGTCAGGCGGCGGCTTCGATGTCCGTGAGCCGGAAATCCCCGCCCTTGAAGAGTAGCGGCATGGCTTCGAGCCGCGCGGTCGCGTAGGCGATGCAGTCTCCGAAATTGAGGCTTGCGGGATGACGCCCCTTGCCGTAGCGCAGGAAAGCCTCGCGCGCGACGGCGGGATGATCGGCGGAGCAGGGGATGGTTCGGACCGCGGCCTCGGAAAAAAAGAGGTCGAGCTTTTCGGAGACTGCCGGACCGTAGGTCCGCGACAGGACCATGAAGGTTTCGAGGGCCGTCGGCGCCGAAATGACCTTTTGCGGGGAGCGCGCGATAAGATCGTTGAAGTGCTCGGCTTCCGCTTCAAGCCTGAAGATAGCCACGAGCGCCGACGAATCGATGACCATGCGGTTCAGTCACTCTTTCGCATCGAGGCGGGGAGTTCCGGCACGCCAAATTCATCGTAGCCGAGGATCTCGTCGTCCGTGAGGTCGCTAACGCGGGGCAAGGCCGCGGCCCGTTCGGCGATCACCATCAGGCGGGCAGCCAATTCCCCGGGCGCGTGGCGCGGAATGCGGCGTTCCCGCTCCACCTCACGTTCGAGACTCTGGCGGATGGCCTCGGTCACGGATACGCCGCGGCGGCGGGAGAGTTCACGAGCCATGCGTTCGACATCGGGATTCTTGATGGACAGCGCCATTCTATATTCCACCTTTTTTTATATAATATAGACACCAGATCAAGAAACTGCAACGCTTATCGGGAGAGCGTTGCATCCATCCATCCGGCGGGCGACAGTGCGGCCAAAAGGAGAACCGCATGTCGCTCAAGGGCAAGACGCTTTTCATCTCGGGCGGGTCGCGCGGCATCGGGCTCGCCATCGCGCTGAGGGCCGCGCGGGACGGCGCGAACGTCACCATCGCGGCCAAGACGGCCGAGCCGCACCCGAAGCTGCCGGGCACGATCCATACGGCTGCCGCGGAGATCGAGAAGGCCGGGGGCAGGGCGCTGCCGGTGCTCTGCGACATACGCGAGGAAGCGCAGGTCGCCGAGGCGGTCGAGAAGACCATGGCGGCGTTCGGCGGCATCGATATCTGTGTGAACAATGCCAGCGCGATCCAGCTCACCGGGACGCTGGAGACTGACATGAAGCGCTACGATCTGATGCACCAGATCAATACGCGCGGCACCTTCCTCGTTTCCAGAATGTGCATTCCCCACCTGAAGATGGCCAAGAATCCTCACATTTTGAATCTTGCGCCGCCGCTGGACATGAAGGCCAAATGGTTCAAGAACCACGTCGCCTACACCATGGCCAAGTTCGGCATGTCCATGTGCACGCTGGGCATGAGCGCGGAATTCGCCAAGGACGGCATCGCGGTCAATTCGCTGTGGCCGCTGACGGCGATCGACACGGCCGCGATCCGCAACCTGCTCGGCGGCGCGACGGTCGCCGCGATGAGCCGCTCGGCCGACATCATGGCGGACGCGGCCTACGCCATCTTCAACCGGCCGTCGCGCGAGGCGACCGGCAATTTCTACATCGACGAGGAGGTTCTGCGGGCGGAAAGCGTGACCGATTTCTCGGTCTATGCGCCCGACGCCAGGGGGCCGCTCGCGGCCGATTTCTTCGTGCCGGACGAGGTGTTCGAGCGCAGCGACACCAGGGTTTCGCGCGCCTTCTGATCTACAATTGCGGACCTTTGTCCGCCTTCTTTCCAGCCTTGGAGAGGCCGGTCAGGCGGTCGATATAGGCGAGGATCAGCGCCGAGACGACGAAGGCGAGATGCATGATGGTCAGCCACATCAGCTGCATCTCGCTGTAGGTGTTGCTGTTCAGGAAGACCTGCAGCAGATGGATCGAGGAGATGGCGACGATGGTCGAGGCCACCTTGATCTTGAGCGAGCCGACATCGATCGTGCCCAGCCAGTGCACCTCGCCCTCGTGCTCGTCGAAACGGCTGACGAAATTCTCGTAGCCCGAGATGATGACCATGACGACGAGCGATGCGACCAGCGCGGCATCGATCAGGCCGAGCATCTTCAGGATCGTGTCGGTGTCCTCCAGCACGAACACCGTCGTGGAGAACTCGTAGAGCTTCTTGATGAAGGAGACGGCATAGATGGCGAGCGCCACGCCGAGGCCGAGATAGAACACCACCAGCAGCCAGCGCGAGGCGAGGATGATGGATTCGACGGCAAGTTCGAGACGTTTCATGGGAGCGTGAGCGGTGGTCTTCGGGCGGGTTCGTGGGGCGTTTGCCATCAAGGGTTCGCGTTTGCAAGTCTCAAGGCAAACCCGGCCGGTGCTGGCACCGGCCGGGTCTTACCCGGGCCGCCCCGATACGCACGCCAGAGGCGACCCGACCCGGAGGTGGGGATGCGAGGCGGCCGGATCAACCACGGCCGGGGCCGCCTCGCGAAGACTTGACCGTCAGTTGGCGCTGGCGACGGGTGCGACCAGCGCGGTGATGCGGCGGATGGCGACGCGCCTGTTCTCGCGTTCCGGCTCCTGCGTGCGGACCTTGAGATACTGCTCGCCATAGCCCTGCGTGGTCAGGTTCTCCGGCGGGATGCCGAAGACGTCGGTCAGCGCGTCCGCGACGGCCTCGGCGCGGCGGTCGGATAGGGCCAGATTGGCGAGCTCCGTGCCGACAGCGTCGGTATGGCCTTCGATGAGGAAGGTCTCCGCCGGATTCTGTTTCAGCAGGCGCTCCATCGCCTGCGCAACGCCGTCGAGACGGCTGACTTCGCTCTCGGCGATGGATGCCTTGCCGAAATCGAAGGTGATGGTGTCGAGATCGACGCGCCGCGTCTTGTCGCGGACGCGGGCCGACCGCTTCACCTCGTCTACCGAATAGAGACGCTCCACGCGCTCCACCGGCGGCTGGTCGAGGAAGTCGTAGTAGGCGTCGACATCGTCCGCCCTCTCGGCATCGAGAATGTACTCGTCCACCGGGATGGTGAGGCGCATGGGCGGCAGGTCGTCGCCCGGATCGCGCCAGCCGCCGCGCTCCTCATAGGCGTTGTCGTCCACATAGGAGAGAATGTACTCCCGGCCGTCCGGCATGATGCGCGAACGGCGCACGACGTCGCCGTAGCGGTTGCGGATGGTCACGACCTGCACGCCGCTCTCGCGCACGATGGTCTCGCGGGTGCGGCCGCGCGGCAGATCCTCGTAGTAGACGTCTCGCGCGCCGCGTGACATGCGGGGCCGGTCGTTGCTCTCGACGATCGTCTGGTCGTTGAACTGGATGATGACGCGATCGCCGATCTCGCGCAGCACGTCGGCGCCGCGCGGCCGCTCCTGCCGGCGAATGTCGGGAGCGCGCTCGACGCGACGGCCTTCCTCGGCCGTGACCGGGGCCACCTCGACGGGCGCGACGCTCTCCTGCGCCGCGCGATCGTCGGCCGGCGGCGGACCGGCGGGCTCGGCAGGCGGCTGCGCGGCCTGTTCCGCCGGCTGTTGGTGCTGTCCGTCTTTCTGACCGGACTGGCGTCGCTCGCGCCGCGGCTCCTTCTGGCTGTCGAGCACGGGAGCGGCGTTCTCCGGCATGGCCTCGCCCGCCTGTCCGGCATCAGGCGCGGCCGGCTGCTCCGCCGGCGCGGATTCCGGCTGGGCGGGCTGCGGAGCCTGCTCCGCGGGAGCCGGAGGCGTTTCGGGTGTCGCGGGGGCCTGATCGGCCGGAGCCGCCGGCCGCTCGTCAGGCGTCGGCGCCTGCTGATCGGGGGTGGGCTGAGCCGGCGCTTCGGCCGGTGCCTGAGTTTCAGGCGGCGTCGGCTGATCGGGTGCGGGCGCCGGGGTAGGCGGCGTCTCGGCAGCAGGCGCTTCCGGGGCAGGGAGCATTTCGGCGGGAGCCTGTTCCGCAGGCGCTTCCGGAGCCTGCTCAGGCTGCGGGACGGGCGCCTCCTGCTGCTGTTCCGGGGCCTGAGGCTGCTCGGGTTCGGCGGGGGCGGGCGCAGCCTCCGCCGGCGCTTTCTCCCCCGGCTGCTGTTTCGCCGGTGGTTCCGGCGCAGATTGTTTCCGCCCCGGCCCCGGCGGCGGCGCCCCCTCCCGTTGCGGGGCAGGCTCGGGTTCGGGTGCCGGTTGCGGCTCCGGCGGCGCCTGCTCAGCCGGGGCCTCCTGCTGCTGTTGCTGCTGCTCCTCTTCCTGCCGCTTGCGCAAAAGCTCCTCTTCGGAGGGCTGGTCCTGCACGAGCATCAGCGAAGGGGTCGTGGCCGGTTGCGGCGCAGGGCGCACGCCTGCAGGCGACGCCGGCGCCTGTGCCGAGGTCATCAGCAAGGCGAGGGCGGTGCCCGCCCAGACATTCGCTTGGCGCTTCATCATCTTACTCCTGTGCTGCTCAGTCCCATCCGGAAGCGCAAACTTCCCGCCGGGCGATTGGTTCCGTTCGACGGATACTGCGTGGGAAGCGTGGCGGATAGCTGTCCGAAGCGCGGCAAAGAGGTGGCGAAGCCGTGATGCGCGGCGCAGAAGCGGACCCGTCACGCCCGTCCTCCACCATTGACGATCCAGGTCGCGAGGTCCACATCAGCGCCATGACGCTGCCCTTCTGGAAAACGAAATCGCTGGAGGAGATGTCCGCCACGGAGTGGGAATCGCTCTGCGACGGTTGCGGCAAATGCTGCCTTTCGAAACTCGAGGACGAGGACACCGGCGACATATACTGGACCAGCGTCGCCTGCCGCCTGTTCGATGCGAAGACATGCCGCTGCCGGGACTATGCGAACCGGCTGGCGAAAGTGTCCGACTGCGTACAGCTTACGCCTGAGAATGTGCGCACCATAAGCTGGCTTCCCTCCACCTGCGCCTACCGGCTGGTGGCCAATGGCGAGGATTTGCGCGCATGGCATCCGCTGGTTTCGGGCGACGCGAGAAGCGTCCACCGGGCCGGCATTTCCGTGCGCGGCAAGATCACCGCGTCTGAGGACGATCTGGCCGAGGCGGAAGACTATTTCGACCACCTGCTGCCGCAGGAGCCGTGAGCCCGCAGCGGCGTCGAGCGCTTCCTTCCCGATGAACGCGACATGAATGCGCGGTTGGCCGCCCGTTCAGGGGAGACGGCGTAGGTTCATCCCATCGCTTCGGCGAGAAGGACAAGAACGACGCACCGCGCCCCGAAAGGAGACAACCATGTTCGACAAGCTCAAGACCATCGCCCTTTCCGCCATGATCGGCCTCGGCGGGCTGGCTGCCATGCCGGCAGCCGCGCAGGCGGATGGCCTCTACCTGAATTTCGGCGGCCACAACGACGCGCGCTTCGGCGTCTATGTCGGCGACCGCGACGCCCGCTACTATCGCGGCGACCGGGATCGTCGCGGCCATGGCTGGGAGCGCGCCCGCTGCACGCCGGAACGCGCGCTGAACAAGGCGGAACGGCTCGGCCTGCGCCGCGTCGCGATCCGCGACGTCAGCCGGCACACGATCAGCGTCAGCGGCCGCGACCGCGGCGACAGGGTGGTGGTGACATTCGGCCGGGGCGGAAACTGCCCGATCGTCCGCTATTGAGCGGAGCCGGATGTCCATAGTGAAAGGCCGGGGACTTTCCCCGGCCTTTTCGTTCTTTCGCTCGGCTACTTCAATTCGAAGGTGACGTTGACCTGCACGCGATAGGCGTTTTCGCCCGTCGCGATCGGCACCGCGCGCGGCGCGGCATCGAAAGTCTTGGCCTCGATCGACACCGGCATCGGCGTGTAGGACATTTCGGACATTTCGATGATGCGGCCAAGAGCGACGCCACCCGCTTCGGCGAGCGTTTTCGCCTTGGCCATCGCATCGGCGACGGCCTTCTTGCGCGCCTCCGTGATGGTGGCGGCAGGATCGTCGTTGGTGAAGGTGATGCTGCCGCCCTGGTTGGCGCCGAGCGTCACGGCCCTGTCGAGCAGTTCACCCGTCCTGGCGATGTCGCGCACGCGGACGGCTAGCGTGTTGGTCACCTGGTAGGCCGCGAGCCTGCCCTCCTGCGTGCCGTCCGGCTTGGTGACGTAGTCGTAGCGGGGGTTGATCTGCAGGTTCGAGGTCTGGAGGTCGCGCTCGGCAACGCCTGCCGCCTTCATGGCGGCGATCACGGCGGCGATGGCGTCGTTGCTGGCGTCGAGCGCCTCGCGCGCCGTCGCGGCCTCGCGCATGACGCTGAGCGACAGCAGCGCCATGTCGGGCGCGACTGTCATCTCGCCCTCGCCGACCACGATGACGCGCGGCGGCGTCGGCTCGGCGGCAAGCGCTGCCGTGGGCAGGGCGATCGATGCGGCGAGCAGGGCCGCGAACAGACGATTCGGCATGATGGTCTCCATGAGTTGCCTTTCGCCGTTGCGCTAACGGGCGAATATGGGGCGATTGCGGCGAAGAGCGCCAGCGTGTGCGTAGAGTCTTGTGCACGCCGGCAAAAATCACTAAGCCAGCCGCCGTGGGGCCTGTAGCTCAATGGTTAGAGCCGGCGGCTCATAACCGCT
>OEIU01001725.1_pt1 | contig 13203 bp, 12 predicted proteins | sample 1539221 | NCBI WGS metagenome assembly OEIU01 (sample SAMN03792071, study PRJEB22550) | activated sludge metagenome | feature: wastewater treatment plant; material: activated sludge; isolation source: Wastewater treatment plant of a petroleum refinery complex | place: Argentina: Zarate | collected...
TTGGCGTCATATCGGCTTGCCGATGGATGAAATGGTCGCCGATCATGGTGGTCAATTACTTCCCTGACGCGGCTGACGTTACGGTTCTGTCACACCCCGCCCGTCCTGAGAGGGCGGAGTAAGCCATGAGTTCAGGTTAGCGGATAATCGACGGCATGAAAGAGGCAGTCGCGATGATGAAGCGCCATCACAAGAGAGTGCTGGTCTGTGGCGGCAGGAATTTCGCGAACAAGCATCTTGTCTACACCACGCTAGACAATCTCCACGCGACATTCGGACCGTTCGAGTGTGTCATTGAAGGTGGCGCGCGTGGGGCTGATCATTTTGCGGCAGTATGGGCCACCCGCGTGAACATCGCAGAGCGTCTTAAATTCCAGGCTGATTGGTCAGCCTACGGACTGGCGGCGGGGCCGAACCGCAATCATCGCATGATCGACGAGGGCAAGCCTGATCTTGTTGTCGCGTTCGCTGGCGGGCGCGGAACAGCCGACATGGTGTCGCGCGCTCAAAAGGCCGGAATAACGGTCGTGCACGTTCCTGAGAGGCCGGGGGAATGAGCAGGACGGCGGCCAGACAGTCCGACGTGATGACGCTTGCGCAGGCTGCGCAGGCGCTCCACAGGTCGCGGCGCTGGCTGCAAGACTGGTTGCGCGCCAACCCGGCTGATCGCTATGGTGTGCCGTTCTACGCGCCCCTTGGTCGCGCCAAGCTGTTTGGCGACGCCGATATTGCCCGCATCCTGGATACCGTCCGAGAGCAAGAGCGATGCCGCTTAAACTCATCCCGCCCGATCCCGCGCGCCGGACGCCGTACTTCCGCGTCCGTGGCACCTATCTCGGAATCTACGTTGACCGAAGCACTAAGACTGGCGAGCGAGGGCAAGCCCGCCAGATCATGCGCGACTGGAAAGAGCAGATCGAACGTGGTGAATATGGAAAGCCGCAGGCCGTAGAGCCGCAGGGCGAGCCGACATTCGCCAGCGCGGCTATCGCCTATATGAATGCCGGAGGCGAACGACGCTATCTGACGCCGGCAATCAATGAGCTTGGCACCACGCCGCTCTCACAGATCACGCAAATCGTAATTGATGACGCGGCCGTGCGAGCGTTTCCGCAGGCTACCGCCGCATATCGCAATCGCAATTTCTACACGCCGGTTTCCGCCGTATTGAAGCGCGCCGGCGTTGAGCGCGCGATAAAGCGCCCGAAGGGCTGGCGCGGCAAGAAGCACACGACATGGCTTGAGCCACCGCAGGCGTTCGCGCTGTTCGCGGCTGCGGACAAATTGGATGCCGAGTTCGGCCTGTTTCTGCGCTATCTCACCTATACGGGGATGCGGCTTGGCGAGGCGCTGAGCGTGCGGATTCGCTACGTCGATTTGAAGCGCAAATCGATCTATTTGCCCGAGACGAAAAACGGTCACGCGCGATCGGTGCATCTTCCACCGGCGCTGGTGACGGCGCTCGCAAATCACCCGCGCGGCCTCAATCGTCCGGGCGACGCGAAGCTGTTTCGCTTCGGAATTAACGGCCGCACGCGGGCGCTGCTCAAGGACGCCAAGGCGAACGCCGGCATCGTGCTTCCGCCGCGTGAGGGCGGTTTTCACATGCTCTGCCATACCTGGGCGACGTGGATGCGCCGCTTCGGCAGGCTCGACACGTACGATCTGGTGGACACTGAGCGCTGGCGCGATCCGGCCTCGACACGACGCTACATGCACACCGAGCCGGGTTCGGCCGGCCGCGCGGCCGACCTTCTGCCGGTCGAAAAGCGGCGCAGAAAGTAGTGGACTATCCGTGGACTTTTCGGACGCGCGACGAAAAACCTAACGGAATCAACGACCCGGATTGCCCTTCACACGGGAGAGGTCCAAGGTTCGATCCCTTGTGCGCCCACCATTTTCGTTTCGACCGTTTAGCTATTGCAGCGGCGCGAAACGCCGTCTGAATTCGTCAACGCCATAGACCTCGCCGCTCGTGGTGTCAGCGATCGTCACGCCAAGACTTTGCTTGCCGCCCTCCGCCACCGCCAGCGCATCCGATGGCGTATCGCGCTCATACGACAACTTGCCGTCCAGCGTATTTACTTCGATGACAAAACGCATTCCTTGCCTCAGACGATCGTGCGTTTAACGATGTATGGCTCATACCGCTGTAAACCCGCCGATACGGCGAACGGCTGATTTGCAGCAGGCGTCGTTGCATATAGGTTACGCGGACCGGCTGCGAGAGAAGTCATGCGACGTATTTTATCGCCGGTCCAGCAGAACGGCATGACGCCGCCCCCCTCTTTGCACTGATCCGATGGCCCTGCTCTCCCTCATCCTGCCGGTCTTCGCGCTGATCATGATCGGCCTCGTCGCGCGGCACGGCAAGCTCTTGGAAATCTCCACGTTCCGCGGGCTGATGGACATCGTTTTTTTCCTGTCGATGCCATCGCTGCTGTTCAGCTCCATCGTGCAGGGACCGGCGGCCGATCTCGTCGGCGTGGCGAGCGTCTATTTCGTCGGCTGCCTCACCGTCTTCGCGCTCGGCATCGTGTTCGGGAAGCTGCTGAAATTTCCACTGGCGCGATCCGCGATGCTGGGCCTCAACGCCTCCTACGGCAACACTGTGCTGATGGGCGTGCCGATTATTGTCGCCGCGCTCGGCCAGGAGGCGCTGCCGCCGCTGCTCGCCATTGTCGCTTTCCACTCGGCCATTCTGCTGCCGCTCGCCGGCGTGCTGGTCGACATGGGCCACAGCGGGCCGCGGCGCCCGCTCGACATTCTGACCTCGACCGTCACCAGCACGCTGAAGAATCCGGTCATCATGTCGATCCTGATCGCCTTCGCCTGGAGGGCGCTGGCGCTGCCCTACCCCGCGCCGCTGAAGGAATTGCTCCATCTGCTCGGCGGATCGGCCGTGCCGATGGCGCTGATCTGCCTCGGCGGATCGCTGCCCGCGCCGAACGCCAAGGGTCTCGGCGCGGAAACCGCCATTGCCGCGGTGCTGAAGCTCGTGGTGCTGCCGGCGCTGGTGTGGAGCATCGGCCGCTGGGCGGAATTGCCGACGCTACCGCTGACGGTTGCGATCCTCACCGCCGGAATGCCGACCGGCGCCAATGCCTTCCTGCTGGCGCGGCGATCGGAGAGCCTGCTGGAAATTTCCGCGGCGACCGTGCTGGTGACGACGACGCTGTCACTACTGACGCTGTATCTGCTGCTGAGCTGGCTGACCTAGAGCGCATTTTACTAGGCGCGAAATTTCTCAATCCATCCAACAAAAGAAATTCATAACCGATCCGTTCGCGCTTTACTCAAAGCCGATACGTCTACATTTTATGTCCCAGCTTTTGGAATGCCACTCAAACGTTTTCCTACTGTACGCTTTATCTCGACAACTATTCCCAAAGAGATCTTTTGCTTCAGGATCACGGACTATTTTTTCAGTTGTATAGTTCCAAAATAGCGGACGTTCCATGACAAAGCGCGCGGTGATTTCACTCAAACATCGATCACCCAGCACTTCGCGCGCAACCCAGCTATTATCGCTTTCATATTCAAAAGATTGGCTAAAACTATGTAACTTAATTCCACAAGTCCCACCTTCATCATTTGACCAAAACTGATTGAACTGACATTCAAGCTGCTTCCCTTTGCTTTCACACTTATAAACAATCCCGCTTACTATATCTAAACTGGCTACGGTGCCCATCGTAGGCATTTCCGCCCATGCTGGAGAGGCAAACGTAACTACAAGTAGAACCCAAATACTCCGCATTAAATTCCCCCTCACATCGAACAAAAGATTATGCCTATATAGGTAGTGGAACTAAACGCGATAGCCTCGTTTCAAAGCTACTCCTTCGGTTGATACGGATTCAACATGACCACCATCGCAGTCGTCGCCATGGGCGAAATGGGTTCGGGCGTCGCGCGGCGTCTCGTCGAGCGCGGCGCGCGCGTCGTCACCTCGCTCGGCGGCCGCAGCGCCGCAAGCGCGAAGCGAGCCACAGACGCCGGCGTTACCATTCTCGCCGACGATGCCACGCTGGTCGCGGAGGCCGAACTACTACTGTCGATCGTGCCGCCATCGGCCGCGGGCGACACCACGCAACGCTTCCTGCCGCTGATCGAAAAGGCCGCGAGGAAGCCCGTTTATATCGACTGCAACGCGATCGCGCCGCAGACGCTGCACGCCATCGCCAAACCGTTCCTCGACAGGAAGCTGCCCTTCATCGACGGCTCGATCATCGGCGGACCGCCGCGCTCGGCCGATGGCCCGAGCCCGCGCCTCTACATGTCGGGACCGATCGCAAACGAAGCCGAGACGCTGAAGCAGTTCGGCCTCGACACGCGCGTGTTGTCCACCTCGCTCGGCGACGCCTCAACGCTCAAGATGTCCTATGCCGGAATCACCAAGGGCTCGCAGGCGCTCGGCTCGGCGATGGCGCTCGGCGCCGGCCGCAACGGCGCGCTGGAAAGCCTCGTCGCCGAACTGAAATTCAGCCAGCCGCAGATTTACGCGTGGCTCGCGAAGGGCCTGCCGTCGATGTACGACAAGGCCTATCGCTGGGACGGCGAGATGCGCGAGATCGCGAAATTCCTGCTGCCCGAACAGGGCTCATCGACCATGCTGACCGGCGCGGCCGATCTGTTTCAGCATATCGCGGCGGACAATCGCGAAGGGCCGCAGTCGGAGATCATTTCGATCCTCAACCGCTTCGTCGCGGGGAAGTAAACACAATCTCAGGCTTCGCGTCCCGGGCGCGGTGCAGCGCGTAGCGATGCTCCGCAGAACCGGGACCGCTGTCGGCGTGTGATCTTACATCACTACTTCGATCAGCCGCGGACCAGCCGTTGCATGGCTGCGCTCGAGCTCTTTGGTGAAATCCTCCGAATTCGTCACCGAAACGCCGGGCACGCCCATGCCCTTGGCCAGCGACACCCAGTCGAGCGCCGGCCGGTCGAGATTGAGCATGTCGACCGCCTTCTTGCCGGGCGTGCCGGCCTGCACGTGGGTGAACTCCCCCTTGAGGATTTCATAGGTGCGGTTGGCGAAGATCACGGTGGTGATGTTGAGCTGCTCGCGCGCCTGAGTCCGCGACCACGCGGCGATCCGGACACGCCACCGCTGCGCCGGTCGCGACCGGTGTGCCGTAGCCGATCGAGCCGCCCATGTTCTGCAGCCAGTCATGCGGCTTCGCGCCCGCCGTCGGCGCGAAGAAGGCGCGTCCCGTCGTCACCGCCTCGTCGACGACGATCGCGTTCTCCGGCAGCGTCGAGGCGATCGCCGCGGCGATCGAGGCATGGGTCAGCGCGCCGGTCGGCCTGACGATCTGGGCATGCTGCTGCGGTCTGGCGTCGGACGGCTTGGCGCCGACCGCGTCGGCGAGTGCGCGCAGGCTGCCGATGGAATCGCCGCCGTTATCGACCAGCGTATGCACCGAGGTGCCGTCCTTCTTCAGCAGACTCGGCTTTTCCGGATAGGCGAAGAACGCCACCGGCTCGTGCGCCTCGACCAAAATGATGTTGCGATAGTCCTTGAGCGCATTAAGCGCGACATCGACGACATAAGGCACGCGGTCGATGGAGTAGCGGCCGGCGCCGCGCGCCATGCGCGGGTTCGAGCCCTGCGCCATCACCTTGCAGCCGGTCTTGCCGGAGATCTGCTGCGCCAGCGCAAGGCCATCCTCGAGCAGCGCGCGGTGCGACATCAGGATCAGCGTCGGCTCGCCGCTCCTAAGAATTTTCGCCGCCTTGTCGACCGCCTCCGGTGAATACGCCGCGCGCTGTGAAATGCCCTCGACCTTGGCGATGCCATCGGCCTCGTTCCAGGCCGTGTCGGCCGGCAGGATCAGCGTCGCGACCTGTCCCGGCGAGGCGCTGGCGGCCGCGATGGCCGCCGCGCCGTCCTTCGCCCCGGACTTGGCGTTCGGCGAGGTGCGAACCCAGGCAGAGACAGGTCGCGCCAGCCCCTCGATGTCGGAGGTCAGTGGCGCGTTGTGTTCGATATGGTACGTCGCGTGCTGGCCGACGATGTTGACGATGCCCGACGACGCCTTCTTGGCATTGTGCAGGTTGGCGATGCCGTTGCCGAGGCCAGGTCCGAGGTGCAGCAGCGTCGAGGCCGGCGTGCCCTTCATGCGGTAGTAGCCATCAGCCGCGCCGGTCACGACGCCCTCGAACAGGCCGAGCACACAGCGCATTCCGTCGACACGGTCGAGCGCCGAGACGAAATGCATCTCGGAGGTGCCGGGGTTGGTGAAACAGACGTTCACATCGTTGGCGACGAGGGTTCTGACGAGGCTTTCCGCACCATTCATGGCTGCACCATTTTCTTTCGTGTTGTTGAGGCTCCGTTGGCGGTAAAGACACCATTGTTCAGCCGCTGCGTCAAACCGGTCACAGGTTGTGTCTGAAAATGCCACACTGACGCAGACTTGACCGCAAAACCGCCGCCGATGGGTTGCGATTTGGGGGGAATTATGCCCTCTCTGCCGCCCTGTTGTGACCATCGGCGCGGCGGCGGCAGAGGCCGCTTCAGCTGCGCCCGAACGAAGCGAGGACCGACGATGATGCGACGGCTGGGTGTGCTGATGCTGACGGGGCTGACGCTGGCGATGGCGATGCCCGACGCAAAGGCGCAGGCGCTGGACGACGATTTCCGCACCGGCGGCGCGCCGATGAACCAGCGCTACAAGTTCAGCCTCGGCGGCAACACCGGCGCGGGCCCCATCAAGCGCGAGCGCGTCAGCATCGCCGGCAGCTACGCCCCGGGCAGCATTCTGGTGAATACGGCCGAGCGCCGGCTCTACTACATGCTCGGCAACGGCCAAGCGATCCGGTACGGCATCGGCGTCGGCCGCGACGGTTTCCGCTGGGGCGGCACCCATCGCGTCACCGCCAAGAAGGAATGGCCGTCATGGACACCGCCGGCGCAGATGCTGCGGCGCCGGCCCGACCTGCCGCGCTTCATGAAGGGCGGCGAGGACAATCCGCTCGGCGCGCGCGCGATGTATCTCGGCTCGACGCTGTACCGCATCCACGGCTCGAACGAGCCGGAGACGATCGGCACCGCCGTCTCGTCGGGCTGCTTCCGCATGACCAACGAAGACGTCATCGACCTCTACGACCGCGTCTCGGTCGGCGCGACGGTCATCGTCAAGAACTGACGGCTCGAGAATAACCTGTAAAAAGCGCCGGCGGCTCTCGCCGGCGCTTTTTTACGTCGGGTTTGGCGTAACGGCCAATTCCCACATCGCATGAAATCGCGATAAGGTCGCGCGCATGGCCAAGCTGCTGCGCGCGCTCTGCGGCGCTCTTTCCGCCGTCCTGATCTCGGCATGGGTCGCCCCGCCGGCGACGGCCGAGGATTCCGCCATCGCCGAACGGCGGCGCAGCGAGCGCAAGGTCTTCAGCGACGAGGAGATCGTCGACGGCTTCTTCAAGACCGCTTTCGGCGCGGAATTCCATCTCGCCGGCCGCGTCGACCGCATCCGCAAATACGACTCGCCGGTTCGCGTCTTCGTCATCAACAAGGGGCGGCCCGACCGCCGCGCGCAGCTTGCCAAAATCATTGCCGATATTGGCAAGCGCATCCAGCATCTCGACATCGCGATCACGGAAAATCGCGACGAGGCCAATTTCACCGTCATCCTCGTGCGCGACCGCGATCTCAATGCAACGCTCGCCGCCGTCTATGGCGACGAGCGGGCGCGGGAAATCCACCGCTCGCTCGATCCGCAATGTCTGTCGAGCTTCAGCAAGAACGAGCAGTTCGAGATCGTCCGCTCCGACGTGATCCTCACCGTCGACAACAGCGACTTCGTCTTTCACGACTGCGCCTATGAGGAGCTGTTGCAGGCGCTGGGGCCGATCAATGACACCCGCAGCGTGCCATGGACGATGTTCAACGACACCGTCCACATGGGCTACTTCGACGTCTACGACCAGTATGTGCTGAACATCCTCTACGATCCACGCATCCGCCCAGGCATGACCGTCGAGGAAGCCAAGGCGGCGCTGCCCGACGTGCTGCCTGCGGTGCGCAGCTTCGTCGGAAAGACCAACGGTCTGCCCGAGCCTAAGCGATAGCTCGCTCGCCTGCGCAAGCCTAAACGGTCTTGTTGAACAGCTCGCGGCCAATCAGCATCCGGCGGATTTCGGACGTCCCCGCACCGATCTCGTAGAGCTTTGCGTCGCGCAGCAGCCGTCCGGTGGCGTTGTCGTTGATGTAGCCGTTGCCGCCGAGCAGCTGGATCGCATCCAGCGCGCATTGCGTGGCGCGTTCGGCCGCATAGAGGATCGCGCCGGCGGCATCCTCACGCGTCGTCTCGCCACGATCGCACGCCTTCGCCACCGCATAGACATAGGCGCGGGCGGCGTTGGTCGAGACGTACATGTCGGCGACCTTGCCTTGCACCAGCTGAAACGTGCCGATCGGCTCGCCGAACTGCTTGCGCTCATGAACATAGGGCATGACGACGTCGAGGCAGGCCTGCATGATGCCGAGCGGACCGGCCGCCAGCACCGCGCGCTCATAGTCGAGGCCGGACATCAGCACGTTGACACCGCGCCCGATGCCGCCGAGCACGTTTTCTTCCGGCACCTCGCAATCCTGAAATACCAGCTCGCAGGTGTCGGAGCCGCGCATGCCGAGCTTGTCGAGCTTCTGCGCGGTCGAAAAACCCTTCATGCCTTTCTCGATCAGGAAGGCCGTGATGCCGCGCGGGCCGGCCGCCGGATCGGTCTTGACGTAGACGACCAGCGTGTCGGCGATCGGGCCATTGGTGATCCACATCTTGTTGCCGTTGAGAACGTAGCGGTCACCCTTCTTGTCGGCGCGCGTCTTCATCGACACCACGTCCGAGCCCGCGCCCGGCTCCGACATCGCCAGCGCGCCAACATGTTCACCGGAGATCAGCTTCGGCAGATACTTGCGCTTCTGATCCTGCGTGCCGTTGCGGCGGATCTGGTTGACGCAGAGATTGGAATGCGCGCCGTAGGACAGGCCGACCGAGGCCGAGGCGCGCGAAATCTCCTCCATCGCCACGCAATGCTCGAGATAACCGAGACCGGTCCCGCCGAATTCCTCCTCGACCGTAATGCCGTGCAGGCCAAGCTCGCCGATCTTCGGCCAGAGGTCGCGCGGAAAGGTATTGGTTCTGTCGATTTCGTCCGCACGCGGCGCGATCTCGTTGGCCGAAAAGGCGCTTACCGTCTCGCGCAGCGCGTCCGCCGTCTCGCCGAGATCGAAATTGAACGCATGGGCGGCATTGCGGATCATGGGCATTTCCTCCGAGCGGAGACCTCCAGGGTCACCGCTTCGTTCAAGATATGACATCAGGTTGCCACGGCTAACCTCGCCCGAAAAGCAGGGCCGCACCCTTAAATACACGCAATGGTAGAATTGCGCGGCCACGCATGTCCGGGCATTACGGTATCCCGCTGCGCTGGACGTGAAATGTCTACTTCAAATCCTTCTAAGTCCGTGTATGCTCAAAAAACCGTGGCCGCTTTGCGCGAATGACAACGCATCATCCGGCTGCCACGTCCGGTCCGGATGGTCGATAAGGGAGAAGCCCCTCAATGCACGGCACGATCAAGCCGATAGACCAGGCCACCGAGCGCGCTTATTCGATGCCGCTTGCAGAAATCGACGTCGGCGATCCGGAAATTTTCGAGAACGATACGCTTTGGCCGTACTTTGATCGGCTGCGCAAGGAAGACCCGGTTCACTACTGCACGACGAACAAGGATCCGCAGGTCGGCAATTATTGGTCGATCACCAAATACAACGACATCATGGACATCGAGACCAACCACGCCGTCTTCTCGTCGGCGTCGGCGCTCGGCGGCATCACGATTCGCGATCAGAAGGTCGACCTTCGCCGCGAGAGCTTCATTGCGATGGACCAGCCGCGTCATGGCCCGCAGCGCAAGACCGTTGCGCCGATGTTCACGCCCACCCATCTGGATCAGCTCGCGATCAACATTCGCAAGCGTTCGGCGAGCTGCCTCGACAATCTGCCGCGCAACGAAGTGTTCGACTGGGTCGACAAGGTGTCGATCGAACTGACAACGCAGATGCTGGCCGTGCTGTTCGACTTCCCGTGGGAAGACCGCCGCAAGCTGACGCGCTGGTCTGATGTCGCCACCACGATTCCCGGCGTCGGCGGCATCGTCGAGACCGAGGACCAGCGCCAAGCCGAAGTGATGGAAGCGGCGGTCTATCTCAAGAAGCTCTTTGACGAGCGCGCCCAAAAGGAGCCGACGAGCGATCTGCTGTCAATGCTGGCGCATAGCGACGCCACGCGCGACATGGATTTCGCCAACTTCCTCGGCAACATGATCCTGCTGATCGTGGGCGGAAACGACACCACCCGCAACACGATGTCGGGCGCGATCTATGCGCTCAGCAAGAACCCGGACCAGTACAAGAAGCTGCGGGAAAATCCTGCGCTGATCGACAGCTTCGTGCCGGAGGTGATCCGCTGGCAGACGCCACTCGCCCACATGCGCCGCACCGCGCTCGAAGACATCGAGTTCCGCGGCAAGCAGATCAAGAAGGGCGACAAGGTGGTGATGTGGTACGTCTCGGGCAACCGCGACGAAGAGGTCATCGACCGGCCGTATGAATTCATCATCGACCGCCGGCGGCCGCGCACCCACATCTCGTTCGGCTTCGGCATCCACCGCTGCGTGGGCCTGCGCCTCGCCGAGCTGCAGCTCAAGATCATCTGGGAAGAAATCCTCAAGCGCTTCGACAAGATCGAGCTGATGGACGAGCCGAAGCGGGTCTATTCCAGCTTCGTGAAGGGCTACGAGCACATGCCGGTGCGCATCGTCGCCTGATCGTCACGTCTTCGAAGTCTCAAAGGGGATGCGTCGCAAGCGCATCCCCTTTTCTTTGTTTTCCGCCTTGACGGCCCTTTGCCATCCTGCTTCGCATTGAATGGAACGCCCGCCGCGCTTTGCGGCGCAACAATTCAAGGGCCGACCCGCAAACAGCCCATCTAAGGATTCGCCGAGAGTTTCCAATGAGCGCAGCCACCGCCATCGACCACGACGACCATCGCGAGATCAGGGAAGCCGTCGCAAAGCTGTGCGAGCAGTATCCCGGCGAATACTGGCGCAGGCTTGACCGCGAGATGGCCTATCCGACGGAATTCGTCCAGGCGCTGACGCAGTCCGGCTATCTGTCGGTGCTGATCCCCGAGGAATATGGCGGCGCGGGTCTGAAGATCGGCGCCGGCGCGGCAATCCTCGAGGAAATTCATCGCGCCGGCTGCAACGCCGGCGCCTGCCATGCCCAGATGTATACGATGGGCACGGTGCTGCGGCACGGCAACGAGGCGCAGAAGAAACAGTGGCTGCCGCGCATTGCTACCGGCGAACTGCGGCTGCAGGCGTTCGGCGTCACCGAGCCAACCAGCGGGACCGACACCTCGTCGCTGAAGACCTTCGCGCGGCGTGAAGGCGACCACTACATCGTCAACGGCCAGAAGATCTGGACCAGCCGCGCCGAGCATTCCGACCTGATGCTGCTGCTCGCGCGCACGACGCCGAAGGAACAGGCGGCCAAGCGCACCGATGGGCTTTCGGTCTTCATCGTCGACATGAAGGCGGCGAAGGGCAATGGCCTCACCATCCGTCCGATCCGCACCATGATGAACCACTCCACCACGGAGGTGTTCTTCGACAATATGAAGGTGCCGGCGGAAAACCTGATCGGAGACGAAGGCAAGGGCTTCCGCTACATCCTTTCCGGCATGAACGCAGAGCGCATCCTGATCGCGTCCGAGTCGATCGGCGACGCCAAGTGGTTCATCAGGAAGGCGACGGACTACGCCAGCGAGCGCGTCGTGTTCGGCCGGCCGATCGGCCAGAATCAGGGCATCCAGTTTCCGATCGCGAAAGCCTATGCGGCGATGCGCGCCGCCGAGCTGATGGTGCATCAGGCCATCCGCCTCTACGAGGCCGGCCTCGATTGCGGCGCGGAAGCCAATATGTCGAAGATGTTGGCCGCGGATGCGGCATGGGAGGCGGCCAACGCCTGCGTCCAGACGCATGGCGGCTTTGCCTTCGCCGAGGAATACGACGTCGAGCGCAAATTCCGCGAGTCGCGGCTTTATCAGGTTGCGCCGATCTCGACCAACCTCGTGCTGTCCTTCATCGCCGAGCATGTGCTCGGGATGCCCCGCTCCTATTGAGCCGATCATGCTGCCGCTCGAAGGGATCACCGTCGTCGCGATCGAACAGGCCGTCGCCGCGCCGTTCTGCTCGTCGCGCCTCGCCGATGCCGGCGCGACCGTCATCAAGGTCGAGCGGCCGGAAGGCGACTTCGCACGCGCCTACGACGCCAACATCAAGGGTCAGTCGAGCTATTTCGTCTGGCTCAACCGCGGCAAGAAATCGGTCGCCATCGACATCGCCAGCGACGCCGGCCGCGCCGAGCTGGAGAGCCTGATCGCCGGCGCGGACGTCTTGCTGCAGAACCTCAAGCCCGGCGCACTTGACAAGCTCGGCTTTTCCCGCGAGCGGCTGCGCAAGGATTATCCGAAGCTGATTATCTGTTCGATCTCGGGCTATGGCGACGAGGGCCCCTACGCCCAGCGCAAGGCCTACGATCTTTTGATTCAGGCCGAGAGCGGATTGTGCGCGGTCACCGGCGGGCCGGAAGAGCCGTCGCGCGTCGGCATTTCCGTCGTCGATATCTCGACCGGCGCGACCGCCCATGCCGCCATTCTCGAAGCGCTGTTCGCACGCTCACGCAGCGGCCAGGGCTGCGACATCCGCATCTCGATGTTCGACGTCATGGCCGACTGGATGACGGTGCCGCTCATCAATACCGAGATCGGCAAGCCGCCGCCGCGCATCGGCCTCGCGCATCCCTCGATCGCGCCCTATGGCGCGTTCCGCTCGAAGGACGGAAAGGACATCCTGATCTCGATCCAGAGCGAGCGCGAATGGGTGAAGTTCTGCGCCGCCGTGCTGAAGATGCCCGATCTGCCCACAGATCCGCGCTTTACAACGATGGTCGCGCGCGTCACCCATCGCGCCGAGACGGATAAAGTTGTGGGCGATCTGTTCGGATCGCTGACCCGCGCCGAACTCATCGAGCGTCTCGACGACGGCGACATCGCCTATGGCGAGGTCAACACAACAGCCGACCTCGCCCAGCATCCGCATCTGCGGCGCATCGATGTCGACACGCCTGGC